>Ga0207095_10299_pt1 | contig 12603 bp, 6 predicted proteins | sample Alteio_BWMinHeat_88_FD_153529 | JGI IMG/M metagenome (GOLD analysis project Ga0207095, IMG submission 153529) | Enriched cells from forest soil in Barre Woods Harvard Forest LTER site, Petersham, Massachusetts, United States -... | ecosystem: Environmental > Terrestrial > Soil > Temperate forest >... | reverse complement strand
ATGCTTAGGCTTACCGGGGGCAGGATCTCCAAACACATTATTTTTGCATGGCGTCCCACCTGTGAATGTCTGTGTTGCGAAGATACTGCCGGCACCAAAACGAACTACTTTCGTGCCTGAAAATGCGCATTGCTGATTCTCATTCGCGCAGAATGTCCACGTTTGTGCGAGCGCAGACTGTCCAAGTAACGCAGTAAGGGCTATCGCAAACAGGCTGCGTTTGAGGCTTTTTTTTTGATCACGGGTGTTCATATAACTGTCCTCTTATTCACTGTAATTTGCACAGTAAATTATTTATCGACAGTTAAATTATGGATTTGGTAATTCGCAAAAACTGCGTGACATGCAGCGCGAATTTATCAATGATGTTGCGTAGTTGGCCAGTCCGAACCCGCTCTTATGGCCATTCGTTTCGACGACGCAAATCGGAAGGCGATTGATCTAACCGAACTTAACGTCGTCCACGATAACGCCAAATCTGCATCATTAGAAAGCCTCCGGCCAAGCCACCCAGATGCGCAAAGTGCGCGACACCGGATTGTGTTCCGGTGATACCCATCACCAACTCCAGCACGCCATACAAGATAACGAAGGTCGGCGCACGCATCGGGATTGGCGGAATCAAAAGCATTACCCTGCGTTCCGGGAATTCCATTGCGAAGGCTAGCAATAACCCGAATACTGCGCCCGACGCTCCCACTGTAGGTTCATGGATTCCGCTCAGACCCATGACCAGCAATTGCGTGATTGCCGCGGATAGCGCGCAAATCAAATAATACTGAAGGTACCGCCGCCCTCCCCATAGACGTTCCAGATCGCTGCCGAACATGAATAGTGCCAACATGTTGAAGGCGAGATGTGGCAAGTTCGCATGGATAAACGCATAGCTAAGCAACTGCCATGGCATGAAGAATTCACCGATGGGCCACAATGGAAACAGCGCATACGCGGACTCGCCGAGTAGGGGCAAAAACAGAAAGGCAAGTATGTTGATGCCAATTAATGATTTCGTGACAAGCGGCATATTGAACATATTGGCGAGACTTGAAAGAGGAGCAATCCAATGTACCGGTAGCGCGATGCCACCACGTCCTTATCGGATACCCGGTTGATTGTTATCAGGGCGCGACTACTTCGCCGTCTATTCATTTTTCAGGCACGATAACACGTTTGCATGCAAGACGAATTACAAAGCAGTCGGAAATGTAGGCGACGGATTTGCGGTGTGGGCTCCCTCCCCTTGAAAGGAAGGGAATGCGAAGTGTCCCACCACCTAAATTACCGTCCTCTGTAGAGTATCAATCCATCGCGACGTATCGTGCAGTGGCAAAATCAGGCAGCAGCAAAATCAGGCAGCATCAGCGGACCACGCAACTTGACAATCTGCCGCACGTCGTCGTCGTCAATTATCTCCAGGCTGTTCAATCCGACTAGCCCGTAGTCCACGTATACTGCGCGCGGGTTATGAATCATGTGATCGAGATCCTGCATCAGGATTTCAATCAGGCCACTTTTATGATCATAGACGATGCCCAGCAATGGCGCCCATTCCGCTTCAATGTGGTCGCCGATCGCCAGCCCGGCAACCTCAATTTCCGCTTCTTTGCCGGCCAGCGTTTTCGATATCCGGTCAAAATACGGCCGCCATTCGCCCTTGTCAATTTTAAATACAGCCATGTTTGCTCTCCATTCGTCACGTTGCCGAACTGCCGACTGGTGCAGTGGCGCACCTTACTTTCCGGGAATGCGTAAGTCTTATTTAACTTATTCCGATGCGTGGGAATGCGCTTGCGTTTCCTCAAAAATGAATTGGAAAAATGCAGGAATAGCTCGGGATGATAAATTCAGGCATACACCTTTCTTGTCGATATAATCGGGTACCTGACGGCATGAGCAACATCCATCGTAATGACTGATACATTAAAACTGGGCGACAAATGATTCGTGAAGTAAGTATGGCCTGCGTATTAATATTGCTTTTCGGATGTGGTGGTGGTGGCGGCGGAGGTGGTGGCGGAGACAGCCGACAAGCTGTTCTGGCTGTGTCAGCCCAGACGGTGGTTAGTACTAACGGAAATCTGCTCAAGTATGTGGGCGGATGGTCTTCCTGCACGCTACGAAGCGACGGACAGTTTGACGGCAATCACATTTCATTTGCTTTCGATGGGACTGATCTGCTTTTCGAGCCGGTCATCGGAATAGTTGGGACATTCAGTGACGCTGCATGTACGCAAGGTGTTGTTGGAGAAATCATCGGCGTTACCCCAATCGTCCCACAGCATATTAGCGCGGTCACGACAGTAGCCATTGCGTCGCAATCGGGCCAGCGGTTTACCGGAACCGCCGACCAGCTACCGGACCTTGTAAATCCATCCTTCAGGTTTGCCGGCTTTAGTACTGACTACAAAAGCGTCTGGTTCTCATCGACAAACGCATTTGACGGCGTCGTCATTCACTATTACAAAAACTGAAGCTGTCCATCGGATGGCGAAGAATGGGATAGCTAAAATGAACAAAGTCATTAATCCGCTCTCGACATTGAGGTTAGCCTTGATGATAGCCACCGCCTGTTTTTTTCTCGGCGCTTGTGCAACGTCATTACCGTCGGTCTCCATAGCAGATCTTAAACAACAGGTTACGGCTACCGAACGTGCGTTTGCAAAATCGATGTCTGATCGTGATTACGCTGCATTTACATCCTTCATATCGACAGACACCGTTTTCTTTTCCGGATCGCAAGCCACAACCGGCAAAGACCAGGTAGCCATTCTATGGAAACAGTATTTCGCAAAACCTGATGCACCGTTCTCATGGGAGCCGGATCAGGTCGAGGTGCTGCCATCGGGTAATTTGGCGATGAGCTCGGGGCCTGTGCGAGATGTCCATGGCAAGAAGATCGCGACGTTCACCTCGGTATGGCGATTGGAAGCGCCAGGTATCTGGCGCATTGTTTTCGACAAAGGGAATCCGGTTTGCGATTGTGCCGGTCCTTGACTGGCTACGGGCATTCCTCCAATCGACTCACACGAATCTTTTATTTCTCAGTTGCCCGATCAGTATCGCCTGCTATGCCTGTTTAAGTTTATCCGGAACGATGGAGATTTCGCCGCCACTAGCCGGCTCCAGCGGAATTCCTTGTTCGATGAATTGCTGGCGCACATAAAACCAAAGTTCTTCCTTGGCTTTGGATTTCATTCCCATATGCTTGACACGATACCCCGCCGAATAGCTGGCGACCCATCGGCCTACGACATTATCAATCCCCTTGAAGCGCACCGATGGGGCATTCGCCGGATCGTCCTTGAACTCGATTGATTTGGCTTTGGCAATGGCATCACTGATTATTTTCTTGACGATCTCGGGGTCAATATCCGATGGCAAATAAAACATCGTTTCACCGCTCACTCCGTTCGGCGCTGCGCTATAGTTTTCCATGAAGGCTTCGGAGACTTTGGAGTTGGCCAGGCTAACGATCGGCCCGTCGCTTGATTCGACACGGACGGTGCGCCAGGTGATGTCTTTGACCTGGCCAATGACGTTGTTGATCTTGATGAAGTCGCCTACCCTGAATGGGCGTTCGATATTGAGAATGATGCCGGAGAAAATGTTGGCGATGTTGGCTTGAATTGCCAAGCCGATGACCATGACCAATACACCAGAGGTCGCGAGCAGACTGGTCAGCGTCTGGTTCATTACGACGGAAATGATGCCGGCGATGGCCAGCGTGAAGATCAGGATTGTGACCATGACCTTCATCACATTAGGCACCTTGCGTCCGGCGCGATCTTCCAGCGGCGTCCAGATGAAACGGCGCACCGCAATGTCCGCCAATCGCGCGCCGACGAGCCACCACAGGCTGTCGTAAATCGTGACAAGGGTGCGCGTGGTGGATGGCGCCCAATTCGTAAATGACCAGTCGATGATCAGGTTGCCGATGGAGAGGAGAATCATTGGCCAGAAGATCAGGCGCAGCAGCCAGGATTGCACTGCCCAGTAACGGCCCAGCTTGCGTATGTCGAGCATGGATGCGACCACCACGCCGAGCAAGCCAAAGATGGCCATGTAAATGAAATATTCGCCGGCGATGATATCGCGCGCAGTAATTGTTTCAGGCTTTAGCTGCACGCCCATGGTAATGGTGGAGAACATTGGCTGCTCACCTGTCATGCCCACATACTGCGGCGCGCCATCGCCACGCTCGCGCACCATATCTTGCGACACCCAGGCATTGTCGACCAGCCATCCCGAGTCGGACTTGACCACACGGCGCCGCTGCAGATCGTCGAGTAGTGCATTACCGGTTGGCATACCAAGGACGTCCACCACGTACATCAGGTTGTTCCGGTTGAGCAATCGGTGGCGGAAGGAGATGCCGGCAATGTTATAACCGTAGGCGCGTTTATCTTGTGTAAAGTTGAGCCGGAATGTTTGCTTGATGCGGTAACGGCGGTACTGCACGTCTTCGCTTTCCTTGCTTTCCTCCGGCTTGTCGAACTTGACGGGTTCAACTGCATTCAATATCTCCAGATCCTGCGGATCGAACTTGCCGCGATAACGGAACCAGATTGACATATCCAGTGTGGCGGTTTCTTTCTGCTTGTCGACATTGCTGATGTCATTTACCGTAAAACCGACGTAGACCACATTGGTCTTGAACATGAAACGGTCATTCACAAACAGCACACGGCCCTGGCGCAGCGCATCCATGTAGTTGAAGTTGGCTCCCTTGGCGATGGGCAGCAACTGGACGGGTGCCGAGATCAGGCTGTCGCCGTTGTAGATACCCATCTGGATCGGCAATTGTGCCTGGCCGCCAACGAAGCTGACTTCGCCAGTGATGCCTTTGACGGTAACTCCACCGGGTTTGCCTGACAGGGCAATCTGGGCTGCATCGTACGCATACGTCGCCAGCCAGTCAGGCGAGGCATTGAATTTCTGCTGGTAGCGCGTCTGGAAGCGTTGCGCTTCATCGTTCGCGGTGTCGAACAAGACTGGTGTGGCGGCGATAATGCCGTGGTTCTGGATCGTTGCATCCTTGCCCGCCAACTTTTTCAGCTCCTGTCTGAAGGCATCGCTTGCCAGTTGTGATGGCCCGAACACCTCAAGCAAATTACCTGTGCTCCGGATTTCATGGACAATGCGCGCAGCGAGTTCAGGACGTGTTGCTATATAAATTGCGCCGACATCAATCTTGCCAATTTCCTCGATCAACTCTTTCATTTCGAGATTGCCGGACACGGTCCATACCTTTTGAACCGGCGTATCGAATCGCTGGTAAACATCAATGAAGGGCTCGACCAATGGGTCGAATTCGGTACCACCTTCGCGCACCACATACATCAGGCGTTGTTGCTGGATATTGCGTGCATAGTTGGCGACAAAACGTGCTTCCTCACGTGGATCTATCCCCATCGAAGTAACGCCGGCCATGGGTGCAGCAAGACGCAATGGCGTGACCATAGGCAGCTTGGCGCGCGCATAGACAGGCGCGGCGGCCCGTAATTTGGCTGCATCAAGATATCCGATGACACCGACGACACGCTTGTCATCCACAACGTTTGCAGCGGCATCTGAAGTTTCATCAACGCTCAGCAGCTCAAGCTGACGTCCGTTGATTCCGCCCTGCTTATTGATATTTTCGACGTAGAGTTCTGCCCCCTGCTTGAGCGCGATGCCCGATGGACTGTTCAACGAGCTGACAACGGCGAGGCGTGGACGGGTCTCTGCGTTGTCACGCATCAAGAACGCTCGCGTGAGCAATGACAGCACCGTACCGACGACCACAATGAGAACCAGAATCACACCGAAGGTTTTCCACTTTTTTTGGTTCTGCAGGACTTGGTTTAGTGTGTTCATGGTGTCGTCATCCTCATCGATTGTTTTAATACTATAAGTGTTCGGTGTTGGGTATTTTGATTGTTGTTCATCGCACCACAGCCCCCTCGGAAATATCAACGACGTAATTCTGACTGCCGATGTGCATTACAACCTGCATAGGCAAGGCGCCATCGGGCACCTCATTGGCGATAAACTCGCGCGACTCGGGAGAGAAGCGCAACCATGCCGGTAAAGGCTTCCCGTTCGCGGTGGTGATGCTGAGGTTACCGGCGGCGAGCGTTATTTTTTGCGGCACACTGTCAGGCAGTCGAGTGTGAAACGCATTCTTTTCTTCGGCGATTTTCGCCAGCGCGATAGCCTTTTCTACAGGTATTCCACGAGCCAACGCATTGCCCAGCACCGTTCTGTAAGTGCGACTTGAGCCGGGACTGATCAGCATCGAGTCGACGTTTTCACCGGAGGCCAGCGCGCTTGCCGTTGTTGGTTTGACCGCAGAAATTCTTGCCGTGGCGAGTTGCGCACTGGCGAGCGCCTTGTCTGGTGTTTCTCCGCGCGCTATGGCACGGCTAACGGCTCGATCGAACTCGGCACTGTTCGTCGCGGGAGCCGCGGCGGACACTGCGTTACCGTTGGAAAACACGGCCGTCGGATTACGGGCATCTGCTTCCACTGCCCGTTGTTCAGCGGCCTCGATCTGCTGCGCGCGTACCAGTGCTTCGCCTATCGGCAGGCCACGCGCAAGCGCGGCTGCAATACCCTTGTCTGAATTGCCGCTAGCCGTGCTATCGGGCAAGGCAGCCAACTTGCCCGAGGCCAGCGAGACGGCCGGGTTTTTCGCGTCTGCCCGTATTGCTGCTGCCTCGCCTTCTGCGATCTGCGTCGCGCGCTGCATACCCTTTTCGGGCGAATAGCCTTTCGCCATCATTTCACCCAGCGCCTTCTGGAAACCAGCCGAACGATTTGCGAGTTGTCCCGATCCGTCTTTGCCACTGGCAAGTGCGCTCTGCGGGCTATGATCCGCATTGGCCATGGCATCAACCTGCCGCACGGCAGTCTGCGCCGCCTGTATCGCTTGCGCCATACTCACGCCCTTCGCCAGGTTCGATGTCACGACATTGTTGAACGCGACCGAACCGGCTGCTGTTTTCGTGTCGGCCACGGCGGTAAGCTGGCTCGCCGTACTATTGCTATTACCGCCGGCAGCGAGATTCTTGAGCGCAGCTACCTCTGGCGAACTTGGTGCAGGGAAGTTCGCTACCACCTTGAAAACCTGTTCGGCATGCGCGATCGCGTCGTCCATCGATGCGCCCTTGCTCAATTGCTTCACTACGGCTGCGCTGTAGGCATTACCTGCACGTTCAGCCTGCACCGGACTCAAACCGGTGGAGATAGCGGCTTGTACGCGTGTCCCGGTTAGTGTATCGAGTGCCGTGATTTGATTCCCCGGATTGGCTCCTGAACTATTTTCCATAGCGGACAGATTCTTGATCGCGGCTTCCTGCGGCATGCTTGGCGGCGGCAAACTGGCCACTACCTTGAATACCTGGTCGGCCCGCGCCATCGCCTCATCCATCGGCGCACCCTTGCTCAATTCCCGCACCACCGTTGCACTGTAGGCGTTGCCTGCACGTTCAGCCTGACCGGGATTCAAACCTGCATCGACTGCAGCCTGGACGCGCGAGCCGGGCAGAAAATCCTGTGCCTTGACGGGAATTTTAGCGATAGCCGGAGGGGGGGGCTGGGTTGCCGGCTCGGCCTTTGCAGCAGGCTCGTTTTTGGCGACAGCCGCGGTCTTGCTATTTCCAGCCCCGGTTTTGATTGCCGCCCTGTTTTTTTCTTTTATCGCGACTTTTTTATCTGCGTTTTCGTTTTCTTTGCGTGGCGTTGCCAATCCTGTTGTCGAGCCACCAGATGGACCCTCCTTGCCGGCTATTCCACCAACCGGCAGGACTTCAGCCGGTGTGTTTGTGCCCTGCACAGCAGTCTTTGAACCATCATCAGCCACGACTTTTTCGCTTCCGGTTGTGGGCGCACCGGCATCGGGTTCCGAGCTGGATTGTTTTCCTGTTGCGTCAGCACCTGTGGTATCTGTTTTGGTATCGGTCGCCATTACTTCAGAGCCGGCGGTCAACACATTACTCGGAATCGGACTTGTGTTCGGAATCGGAGGCGGCGGTGGCGGTAGAACCACCGGCGGCAGTGTCTCCGGTGGTGGGGTCACCGCCGGTGTCAAATTGATGGTCAGCACACCATCGACAAAACTGACGGAGTAATTGCCGGAGGTTAGCCCGTTCGGCGTGATGATGTATTTGCCTGCATTGATCGCCCCTTGGCTGGTGCCGCCATAGGACAGTAAGCCACCCAGGACGGCCGCAGTTTCACCATTCACGAAACCACCGTAGGTCACTCCGTTGCCGCCGGTATATGCTGTGCCGTCATCGGATTTTGACGCATCATTCGCGGTAACGCTCAGCGCAGCCTTGTTCACTGTCAATGTGCCATCCACGTAATTCAACTGGTAGTTGGTCGAACTCAGGCCGCCCGGACTAATGGCATAGCTACCCGCGTTGATTGCGTTTTGCGATGTCCCGCCATAAGTTAAAGCGCCACCCAATACAGTATTCGTTTCGCCGTTGACAAAGCCGTTGTAGAGCACGCCGTTGCCGCCAGTGAAAGTCAGGCCGTCATAGGTTTTACTGACGCCATTTGCCGTAATGGTCAGCGGTGCGGGAATGACAGTGAGCACGCCGTTGACATAGCTGATGGTGTAGTTATTCGGATCGAAGGTGCCACCGGTTGCGGCACTTGGCACAATCGCATAAGGTCCGCCCGCAACGCTCGCCGTGGCGACAGCCCCTGCGCTGCTCAGGCTGACGCTGCCGATGGTGTCGCCATTTTGCAGCCCGCTCGCTGTGAATTCCGTTCCGGTAAACACCAGTGTCACGCCATACATTTTACTGATTGAGTTGGCTGTCACCACGATCAGCGGTGCGCCACTAACGGTCAGTGTGCCGTTGCCATAGGTAATGTTGTAATTGCTGGCGTTGAAGGTGCCGCCCGTTGCTGCACTTGGCACAATTGCATAGGGGCCGCCCGCAACGCTCGCCGTGGAGGCAGCCCCGGCGCTGCTCAGGCTTACGCTACCGATGGTTTCACCGTTGACTAATCCGCTCGATGTAAATTCTGTTCCTGTAAATGTATGTGTCGTGCCATAGGTTTTAGTGGTCGAGTCGGCTGTGACGGTCAGCGCCGCTGCATTAACAGTCAGTGCGCCGTTAACATAGTTCAGCGCGTAGCCCAATCCATCGATCAAACCGCTAGGGGTGATGAGGTAGCTACCCGCATTGACCGCGCCTATCGCCGAGCCGCCATAGACCACTGCGCCGCCCAGCACGGCCGACGTTTCGCCATTGGCAAAACCGCCGTAGGTTACGCCGTTGCCGGTGGCGTAGGCCAGTCCGTCATAGCTTTTTGTGTCCGCATTCGCGGTGACTGTGACGATCGGTTGTTCACGATAGATGGCGAACGTGCCAGTTGGGCCCAAGGCCGTAGTGTAATTTGTCGCAAGTTCATCGCTGTTGTAGCGGTAATTTCCGGCACCGGCTGCGGCGGCAACGCCGGTGCTGCCTGCCACACTGCCGGTCATCAATGTCGCTGTGCCACCTGCACCGGTGCTGATGGCACCACCAGCAATCACAATGTCGCCACCGGCGGCGGTGCCCGCTGCGCTTGATTTTCCTGCGTTCAAGGACACGGCGGCAGCGGTGGTGTCGGTTGTCGTAATATTCTGCGCTACAGTCAGATTGCCGGCCAATGTTTCAATGCTGACGGTACCGATGGCAGTAATCCCGTTGGCAGGCCCGACGCTGCCGATGATCAACGGTGCGCTATTCAAAAAGCTCACTGTCCCCGCATTGTCCGCGGCCAAGGTACCGACATTATTGGCAACTGCAGTGTTCAGGATAAAATTGACCCCCGGTGCGCCGCCATTGAGCCACAAGTTAGCCGCGCTGATGTCGCCGCCACCGCTCACGCTCGTAGCACTTGCAAGTGTCAGCGTGTTAGGTACGCTGAGCGCCGCATTGACAGCGATTGCTGCGCCGCTCATCAATGTAAGGTTGTCATTCGCGGTGGTCGGGCCTCCTACGGTGATGGCGCCGGTGCCGGGGTCTCCCACAATGATGTCCGAGAATCCGGCCACGAAATTCGTCGCAAAGTTCGCGGCCGTCAATGCCAGGGTACCTGCACCTCCGGAGATGCCGATGCTGGTGGCGGGAGTAAATGGGGCGATGGATAATATTCCACCCGGAGCTTGCAGCGTGCTGGCAATGTCCATGGTCAAACTGTCGGAATTTATCGAGATACTTCCACCACCACCTGCACTAATGCTCCCACCGGTCATCGTCAAACCAGTCGTAACTACCGAAACATTCGGCCCACCTGTGATAGCCGCGTTGATATTGATCGTGCCCGTCGGCGCAGTCAGCGCGATGGGAGCGGAACTGCCCGTTATCGCTGCGTTCACGACAATATTGCGCGCTGCCAGAAGAGTCAGGCTGCTAGGAGTTACCCATGTAACGGGGTTCGACACGGTGATATCGCCGAACCCGCCCAGGCCAGAGGTGGTATCAACGGTGACGTTCGTCAATGCCAACTGATTCTGTAGTGTCGTGGTATTGAGATTTGACGGCGTGGTCACGGTATCCGTATAGCTGAATGCGCCCCCGTTCCATGTCATCGAAACTGTATCGGCCGCTGTGCTGATCGTAATGTCGGTCGGATCCAGCAGCAGTGAGCCCATGCGCCCGTGCGCCGCCGAAGTGTTGGACAGGCCGCCATAGGCCAGCATTTGTTTTCCAGAGACTTCGACCCAGCCGCCATTTCCCGAAAGCGCCCCGCCTTGCGCCGAGATATTCCCTTTGTAGCCAGTGGAATTATCTGCCCACACCACGATCTTTCCGCCATTTCCGTTTTGTGTTGCATCGGCACTGATATGGACATTGCTGTCGACGAAAGTATGTTGCGCATTCTGCATATTGGCATTGGCGCCATGGGCGTCTCCGCCGATAAGAATGGTCCCGCCTCCGGTCGCGCCGGAGGCATCTATCCGCGTGCCGTCAAGCAGGCCGATGTCCTGGCCAATGACAGTGACGTTACCGCCATTGCGACGCCTGCTACCAACACTGACTACGGTGTTACCAAGAAAAAACACGGTCGGCTGGTCATCAGGAGGCAGGTTGGGCGGATATTGCCCTCCCTCGATGTGTACACTTCCTCCTCCATCACTACCTGAGGCGTCCAGAACCGTATTTTCCAGAGCGATTTTATGACCAGCCTTGATCGAGATATTTACGTCACTCACCGTATCGGACAAGGCAGGTGTACCGGCCAAATCTTCAGACGATGCGCGCGCAGTAACACTGCCTGACAATGCAATGTCCTGAGATGCGTTGAGTGAAATCGACCCCGTAACTGATGTTGTGCCGGAGCTGGCGTCCAGACGACCGCTTGCGGTTTGAACGATGTTGTCCGCGTCCAACCGAATATGGCCGCCGCCTTTAGGCAAGGAAGCGGTTGCGCCGGTTGCGGTAATGACGCCGCTATTGTTAATCCCAGGTGCATTGATGGTGATGCTGCCGGCCGGCCCGCCTTGCAAGATTGTGCCTTCAGCTGTTACTACACCGTTGCCGGCGCTTGCGCTGATAAGTCCGCTGTTCTCAACACGCGTACTTGCCTCAAGGACAATCTTGCCGCCCTTCATGGACAAACCGTTGGCTTCAAGACGCCCTGAATTATTAATCACGCCGCCTTGCAGGCTGTTGGCTGCAAGAGCCGACAGAATGATGATCCCGCCGGGTGCCAGAACAGCCTGGCGATTCTCTACCAGGGCCGAAATCTGGGAGGGCGTGACGGTAATTCCGACTAAAGTGCTATTGCTGTCGAAGTTGAGGGTAATCGATTCGCCGGAGGCCAACACTGCGGTACCTAACTGGGCAACGATAACCCCATTGTTCCTCACCTCTGGGGCAAGCAAGGCGATGTAGCCGCCCAGCGCGGCTTTGATATTGCCCTCGTTAATAACACTGCCGGTCGCGCCGTTGCGCGAAAAGCTGTTTTTTCCCGCCATGAAATCCGTGTCGGTAATGCTGTGCGTCGTCGCAACCAGTCCACCCACATCGACCGACGAACTAGGGCTGAAATACACGCCATTGGGATTGGTAAGGAATACCTGTCCGTTAGCGGTGATGCGCCCGAATATCTGGCTAGGATTACTGTCAAGAACACGGTTCAGGGTTACCGCACCTGCATTTGGCTGGTTAAAATTGACCTGTCCCTGCGCGCCGACGTTAAAAGTGTCCCAGTTGATAATCCCGCGCTGGCTGGATTGGTTGACGTCCATGCGCGCGCCACTTTGGGTAATGGCTGCCTGACCTGCCACAACCTGTCCACCTGTCGGTAGGCGACCCGGATCGGGTGGCGCTGCAATAGCCGACGCGCTAAACTCAAGTGTGACGCACAACAAGGCCAATGCACCGCATGTACGTTTACCCCGAGCACGCGTATTCTCGGCAACGGCTATCCAGCCGTTGAAGATATCGCTCCAGATTAAACGATGAATACGATTCACTTTGTTTAATTATCCGTGTCTGTTGGCGGTCATTGAAGCTGCATGGAACCTATTAACCAGAATCGGTTCAGGTCGAGGGAGCCATCCTGGTCGTTACCCGTCGCAGTGGCGTTGGGATTGCTGCCTATGCGCCGTGC
>Ga0207095_10062_pt1 | contig 12629 bp, 4 predicted proteins | sample Alteio_BWMinHeat_88_FD_153529 | JGI IMG/M metagenome (GOLD analysis project Ga0207095, IMG submission 153529) | Enriched cells from forest soil in Barre Woods Harvard Forest LTER site, Petersham, Massachusetts, United States -... | ecosystem: Environmental > Terrestrial > Soil > Temperate forest >... | reverse complement strand
GTGCCGGTGCTTTACCTGGCTTTTGCGCCCAAGGTGAGCAGGCCGTCGTTGATGCCCGATGGCGGTCTTTATAATGCTCCTCAGGATGTGACGGTGTCGTGTTTTACATCTGGAGCCGAGCTTCATTATACCTTAAACAATGCGGAGCCGACTCTCACGGATCCCGTTGTGGTAAATGGTGGCATCGTTCATATTACAGGAACAAGTGTCCTTAAAGTTAAGGGCTTTAAGTCCGGAATATTGGCCAGCGATACAGAGTCCGCAGCTTACCGTATTGAGCGCAGAGGTCATGTTTTTACGGGAGAGTACACAAGTTTTGCGGTGACCGCAGACGGACAGCTTTGGGGCTGGGGATATAATAATCGAGGCCAACTTGGAATTGGAAGCATGGTGAATCAATCCATTCCTCTGCAGGTAAACGGTGTTTCTGATGTGTTGGATGTGGCCCCAGGTGTGGAGCACACTATTATTGTAGAAGAAGATGGTAGTGTGTGGGGCTGGGGGAACAACGATTATGGACAAGTCGGCGATGGCAGTAACATCCAGCGAAATAGCCCTGTCGCCATTAATGGACTCGACCAGATGGTGAGCGTCAGCGCCGGCAGCCTTCATACTTTGGGTTTACGAAATGACGGCAGCGTATGGGCCTGGGGCTACAACGGCTACGGTCAATTGGGCAATGGGACAACGACGAATCGCAATACTCCAGCTCCGGTGGGCGGCTTGAATGATATGGTTGCGGTGGCGGCGGGATCCGACCAGTTCAGTGTGGCGTTGAAAGCGGATGGAAGCGTCTGGACGTGGGGCAACAACGATCTGGGAGAACTCGGCAACGGAGGAAGTCCGCGTCTATCAGTTTCACAGCAGATCAATGGCGTGTTTGAAATCGTGGCGATTGCGGCGGGAGACGATCACGTGATTGCATTGAAGGGTGATGGGACGGTGTGGTCGTGGGGATACAATGCGTGGGGCCAATTGGGAGTGGGCGATCAATCCGCGCGTTATTCGCCAGTACGAGTTCCAGGGCTAAGTCAGATGGTTGCGATTGGAGCACAAGGCAACAGCAGCTATGCCATCAAGGCGGATGGAACGGTATGGGTATGGGGCCGGAATAATTTTGGACAATTGGGTGATGGAACAACGATTGATCGCTTCAGTCCTATTCCATTTACAGGGGTCAGTCCTATAGAGGCCTTTGCGTTGGGAAATCACAGTCTTGCCATTCGAAATGATGGAACGCTTTGGACAGCGGGGTATGATCTCTATGGACAACTGGGCGATGGAGGAAACACCAATCAAAGCACGCCCGTTGAAGTGGTAAATCCGCAATTCTTAGCAATCGTGGCGCAACCCATGGTCTTCCCCGACGGTGGCGAATATCAATCACCTCAGGATGTTTTGGTGACCTGTTCAACGCCGGGGGCTGAGTTGCATTACACACTCAACGGTGCGGAGCCTGATCTGGGTGATCCCATCGTGGCGAATGGTGGTTTTGTGACGGTCGATACGACGGCTTCGTTGAAGATTAGAGGTTTCAAGGATGGGATGCTCCCGAGCCATGTTACCTCCGCGTTCTATTGGGTCGAAAATTTCACCGATGGATTAAATCCGTCCCTCTCGATCGTGTCCGGCAATGGACAGCTCGGATCCACAAATCAATTTCTGTCCTCGCCGCTCGTCGTGCAAATGAACTCTTTTGAGGGAGTGGTAACGAACCATCCCATAATATTCACGGTTATGCTGGGTGGAGCCTCGCTGGCGTCGACGACCAATGCGCCGCTGGTGACCTCCTTGAATGCCGTCACAGACGATCAGGGACAGGCCCTTGCTTATCTTAAGATATCCGACGTCATTGGAACGAGTCGTATTACGGTGAGTACGGTCGATGGTGGGTTTACAAACAGCGTTGTCTTTAATGAAACTTCCGTAGTTGTTCCAAGTAATGTCAGTTTGGTCTCGATGGCGGACCTTCAATCCTACGTGGTGGATTACGTTTCATCCAATGTTTGGACCTGGGGTCGCAACGGATACACTCCTGATCTGGCAACCAATACCCCTGTCTTACTAAATGGCTTTACAAGCGCCAAATCGGCGATTGCGGGAGTTGGTAGTCTTGGACAAAAAGGAGATGGCACGCTCTGGCAGTTAGGGAGTTATGGTTATAATACAAACGGCATTCCTGATGGGTATGGAGGAATTCTTCAGGAGTACCTCGTTGTAACAAACACTTATCCGGTGCAGGTGACAAATATTTCAAATGTCGTCACATTTACGGCTGGAATAAGTGATTTCGCAGTAAAGTCGGATGGAACACTTTGGGGATGGGGATATAACTCTTGGGGACAACTGGGAGATGGAAGCAGTAATGGAACGAAAACTCCAATTCAGGTTGTTGGAATAAGTAATGTGATCATGGTTGCAAGTGCAGATGTAACAACAGCGCTTGCTAGTGACGGTACGGTATGGGAATGGGGAACCAGGCCATATATACCACCTGGCGAGAGTCAGATTCAATTCGTCCGATCATTTTTGCCCAGCAAAATTCCATCCCTTTCAAACATTGTATCCATTGCCACTGCCACGTTCCATTCCATGGCACTTGCGAGTGATGGAACGGTACGGGAATGGGATGTATTATTCCCACCTCAGGCGATTGGAATTGGGGCGGGCTTGGCTGAGACTGACATTCATCAGGTGCCTGGATTGACGAATATTGTTTCCATTGCGTGTGGGGAGCCCAACGGTCTGGCGTTGGATAAAGCGGGCACATTGTGGTCATGGGGCAGGAATGATTTTGGTCAGTTGGGGATCGGAACGGTTTCCAATGCCATGTTTGAACCTGTTCCTGTCAAAGGATTGACGAACGTGGTCGCCTTTGCCTGTTCGCGTACTCCAGGGCTCTTGGGCGCGGGTGAATTTGGCGGCTCCGCCATGGCAATGACGAGCGATGGAATCATTTGGGTTTGGGGACTTAATCTTTATGGAGAGTTGGGTATCGGAGAGGGAAATATTCATTCAGAGGACCACACTCCCCATCCAAATCCCATTCCCATCATGCGCATCGGCCCTAACGCGGAGGTTTTCAGCTACACGCCGCCTACGAATTTCCGTGCGAATCCGGTTTCGGCATCTGAAATCCAACTGAGCTGGACTGATTCTTCCTCCGGTTCACGAGGTTATAAGATTGAACGTAAAACGGGAGCGAACGGAACTTATGCCGAGATTGCGAGTATGGGACCGAATCGTTTCAGTTATAGAGATCTCGGTCTTTCCCCGGCGACGACTTATTTTTATCGTATACGCTCCATCAAGCAATATCGCGATTCCAACTATTCAGTTGAGGTTCAGGCCATCACTTATGGATTGCCGGCGGGAGCGCCATCGAACTTGAGCGCTACGGCGGTGTCATTCTCCCGCGTGGATCTTTCCTGGACGGACAATTCGAGTAATGAATCCGGTTTTCAAATCGAGCGCAAAACGGGCGTTTCAGGAACGTATATTCAAATTGGAACCGTTCCTGCCAACATCACTTCTTTCAGCGATACGGGGGCTTTGGGTGGCACCGAATATTACTACAGGGTGCGAGCGTGGACCAATCCGGGCGGACCGTCCGGTTATTCGAATGAAGCCAGCGTTTCCACCCAGGACATGCCGCTTTCAGCGCCGACAGGATTGACTGCCACGATTGTCTCATCGTCGCAAATTCGGCTGACTTGGAGCGATAATTCCATGGGAGAGACAGGTTTTGTGGTTGAGCGAAAGGAAGGGGCGGGGGCTTATCATGTTCTTGCCACTGCAGGCGCGAACGCCACGCTCTTCATCGACACTGGTCTCGACACCAGCACCTTGTACACCTATCGGGTGCACGCGACGAATGGTGTTGGTAATTCGGGCTATTCCAACGAAGCCTCCGGGACGCCGTTCGTCGATTCGGATGGAGATGGGATGCCAGATGATTGGGAAATTGCTCATGGTCTGAATCCCAATGATCCTTCGGATGCAACCCAGGATCCCGATGGAGATGGAATTGATAACCTGACGGAATATCTCCTCGGCTCGGATCCTCACAAACCGAATGTTTTCAATCCCAATGGGATCACGATTTACAACCCTCTTGAATAACATGAGCTGTCGATCTTTTATCTTTCCGGTCAGCGCAAGGATTTGGAGATTTGTGGGTCTTCTTTGGAGGGGTGCTTTTATTCTGGGTGCGTTGACGGTGCTTCGATCGGAGGAAGTCAATCAGACAAAACAATATACCGACTACCGGGGTGTTCAGATGCCGGGAGATAGCTTCTCGGGCGTGCTTGCAAGCGACTCCTTTGGATTCCCCATTAAAAAGAAGGATATCGTCAAGGTTGTCATCAACTCGGCGCATTTTGATGATAACGGCTCTGTGGCTGGAATTAATCCTGACAGTGGAGATTCATGTGGTCACCTCGCAGACATTCATAATCACGAGATTCCTGTGGGAAATATCCGGATTGTGGATGACCACTTGGAGGTGGATGCCGCCGCCCAGGACGATCCAAAATGCGGCGCTCGTGTAGGCTATGATATCAATATTACCTGGACGGTGAATGACTGTCCCACCTGTCGCTCTTCTTGTCCCGCAGGTTCTTATCAGGCCGGTTTCAACAATGCGGGCAATGGTGGTGGTACCGGTATTGATCTGACTGTTTCTCTCGGATCCGGATCTGAAGGTAAAACCGCCGGCACACTTTCTCTGTCGGCCGTGACACCCAGCGCTGCGCTTGCAACGCCCGCGGCGTTACAAACAAGCCTGGTCAAGGATGGGACCGAGCGCGTCATTGTTAATGGTGTGGTTCGTCAGGTGGTAACGCCTCAAGGACTGACCGACATCGTGACCATCGACGCTTATAAGTATGAAATGCGATTTTATACCACGGATCAAATCGGTCCGAAGGATGCCAATGGCATTTATCAACCGACCGGATCGCCGTACAAGGTGATCACGATTGAAAATCCTGATCATTCGGCGACCGTCTACAATCGCCTGCGCATTACGGATTCGAGTGGAAAAGTGGATGAATACATCTGGGATCCCTCGACAAATTCCTGGACGCTGAACAACGGCAATGGTCTTCAACTGACAAGTGTCGCAAAAAGCATTGATCCGGCCACGGGTGACCGCATCGAAATCACCACCGTAAAAAATCCAGGTGGAGCCGTTATTTCAAAAACTTTAAGACAATTTCACACCTTCAGCTGGGGAGAGGAAATGGTGAGGCAGGTCGAGGATCCGGATGGGGCCGCGCTGACAACGACATGGGATTATTATGACAAACCTACTCCAAATCGTGAATCCGCCGCCGCCGGCCTAAGTATTGTCGATCATGGGGGCGCGGATCTTAGAATCAGCAGTTATACCACGTTGAGTGGGCGCCACGTGAACATTGGAGCGTTCCGGGTCGATCCGGGGGCGTTGGTCACCGTTCCAAACAAGCTTTGGATCGAGGCGCGAACCGTGGATGTGCAAGGGAACATTTCTGCGGTGGGAGCCGGACTTCCCGGTGCCACTCCAGGTGGAGATGGCGGCAGACGAGGGTTTTTCTACCGCTTTTCACCGAATGGTCCGACGGGTGGAATCACGTGGTCGCAGTTTGAAGACGATGGTCAGCCGGGCCAGGCGGCTTCGGGAACCACAGGAGGAACCGCGGGTGCTCCCGGACCAGCCGGCGTCACTCCTACCGATGGAGCGCCTTTTCCCAATTATCGGACGCCCACGGGATGGCCCATTCTGCCTTATCCGAATATTAAAGACGGTTTTGCGGGAGGAACCGGAGGCAGTGGTGGATATAACAACTCCGGCCATAACACCGACAACACCACGGATTTCAGCCTGCAACCCGGCGGTGGTGGTGGATCGGCTGGCGGTGGTGGCGGCGCGGAAACAATCGATCGTACGGGAACCAACGATCTGGATCATTACTTTATCACCATCGACAACACCACCGTGCCCGGAGGCGCCGGAGGCAAGGGGGGAAATGGTGGTGACGGTGGCGGTGACATCTATTTGATCGCGCAGGAAAGCGTTCAAGTGGGCGGCACTTTATTGGCGCAGGGAACGTCAGGTACGTCAGGAACGCCGGGTGACGCGGTGCATTCGAGTCCGCCTCTTGATGGCGTGGGAACCGTCGTGGGACAGGGTGGCAATGGCGGAACGGGAGGCTCAGGTTGTGGCGGCGGCATCCTTTTGAGTGGAAAGAGTATCAATATTACGGGAACGGCTTCAGCCAGTGGCGGGCCGGGTGGGACGATCAAAATGATCGGCAGTTCCATTTCTCACGGCTCTGGGACACTTCAGTACGGACGGATTTACGAAGCCAATTCCGATGGGGTCAATTATGGGCATTTAAAGCAGGTCATCTATCCCACCGGCGCATGGGAACGATATGATTATGATGTCTCCGGACAGCTTTCGAAGACCGTGCGTCAATTCATGGACAATCCGATCTCTTCCGCAGACACCCAGAATCGGGCGACTTATACCACCTATCAGGCTGCCGACCCGCAGGAAACCACGGTGGAACAGATTCTCGGCCAGGAGATCGGACGCCGTTACGTGGTTCGTTCTTCAGGAAGCGAAATGGATATCGTTGCCACGACTGCGGGCGCTTCATGGACGGATCCTGGCGACATGGTGACGATCACCAAAACCATGGTGGGTGGAGCATTCGATGGCCGGACCCAAAGTGTCAAAAATCCCGATGGTACGATGACGATTTACGCTTATGATCGGTCCAATAATCAGACAACGACCACAACTTCGACCGGAAAACCGGACTCGTCGGGAACGAGCATTGTGGATGGAACAAAAACGGTGGCCGTCCAGGATTCGACGGGCAATCAGATCTATCAGGCGACGTACGACATTCTTTCCGGCCTTCTTCTCTCATCATCAAGCACCACTCAGCAGGACAGTTTTGGGCGGCCCACGCGGATTGATTATCTGGATGGAACCCATACAACGACTATTTACGGATGTTGCGGGGTAGATTCCGAAACCGATCGGGAGGGGCTCACCACCACATACATATATGACGATCTCAAGCGCGTGTTATCCTCCACGCGCGCAGGAATCACGACGATTTACGCCTATGATGCGGCGGGACGCACGGTCTCGACCACGCGCAAAGGAAGCGACAATTCGGAAATCGTGCTCAATCGTTCCGCGTACGATATGTTGGGCCGACTCGTCGCATCGACCAATGCGCTGAACAATGCCACTTCCTATTCACAGGCCGCGAATCCAAGCGGACATCAGATCAAAACCACAACCAATCCCGATGGATCCACTCGCATCGAGGAATATGCCATGGAGGGATCTCTTCTCAGTGTTTCCGGCACGTCCGTGCATCCGCTGCGATATGAATATGGAATTGATAATGACGGTTCTTTCACGAAGGAAATCCGTGTTGGCGATGGAGGGACGGAAACCGAATGGACCAAAGCCTACACGGATTTGGCCGGCAGGACTTATAAAACGGTCACGTCCGCAGGAGCGGTGACCCTTTCCTCCTACAACAACCTGGGACAGCTCGTCAAACAGGTCGATCCTGATGGAGTGACCATGCTTTATGCCTACAATGGCAAGGGCGAACAGGAGTATGGCGCGATCGACATGGATCGGAATGGAAGCATCGACTTTGGCGGCGTCGATCGGATCACGCGAACCCAAAACCGCGTGTTGACGGCCCATAACGTGACGGTGCAACGCCAGACTAGCACGGTGTGGACCGGTTCCGGTTTCAGCAGCACCAAAACCGTTTCCACCCAGGATGCGAGCGTCGACAGGCTTCAGACCTGGAGCACGGTATATGGCGTGACGACCCAATCGCAGACGATCTATGACGGAGCTGGAGGACATACGATGATCTCGACGGCGCCGGATGGGACGAAAACGACGACAACCTACCAAAACGGCAATTTAATCTCTTCGGTGACGCAAAATGCGGGAACGGGCACACTCGATTCTTCGACCTGCACTTACGATGCCCACGGACGCATGGTCAGCGTCACTGATGCGCAGGGTCTTGTCACGACCACCACCTACAATAACGCAGATCAGACACTTTCTGTGTCACTCCATGCGGCAGATGGATTGACGCAAACCACTTCGTACACGTATGACGTCGTGGGTCGGCGAACGAATACCACCGCTTCCGACGGCGGCGTGGTGGCCAATCACTATTTTCCCACAGGTGAACTTAAGGATATTTCCGGCGCCCGCACTTATCCCGTTCAATATACCTATGACAATCAGGGCCGTTTGAAAACCATGTATGCCGGCACGGGTCTGACGACGTGGAATTATGACGCATCCAGCGGACTTCTTCAGGCGAAGCTTTATGCGGACGGAAAAGGGCCGAGCTACACTTATACGCCGGCAGGACGTCTCAAGAGTCGCCTTTGGGCGCGCAATGTGGCGACAGGCTACGACTACAACAATGCGGGTGAGCTTGCCTACACGAGCTATAGCGACAACACGCCGGCGGTGCGCATCGTCTATGATCGCCTGGGACGGAGGAAGCAAATATCGATGGAAGGCTCGCAGCCTTATACGACCAAGTATGCTTACAATGATGCGGGTCAGGTGCTCAGCGAAAGCTATGCCGGTGGACCTCTCAACGGAGTGACCGTCGCCAACAGCTACGATTCCCTCCTTCGTCGCAACACGTTGACTGCATCACTCAATTCCCAACCGCTTTCCTATGCCAGTTATGATTACGATTCCGCATCGCGTTTGAAAACGGTGAGCGACAGCTCTTCTCACAGTGCCACCTACGCCTATGTCCCGAATTCTTCCATGGTGAGTGGCATCGCGTTTAAGACGGGTTCTTCAACCGTGATGACGACGACAAAATCGTACGATGGGTTGAAGCGCTTGACGAACATCGCTTCCGTCAATCCTCAGAATGTTCCCTACAATTCATTCACCTACACCTATAATAACGCAGACCAACGAACCCGCGTGGATCAGGTCGATGGATCGTATTGGATGTACACGTATGATGCCCTGGGACAGGCGACAAGCGGCAGGAAGTATTGGCACGACAACACGCCTGTGGCGGGACAGCAGTTCGAATACAATTTTGACAATATTGGAAACCGTACGTCGACGAAAAATGGCGGCGACGCCACAGGAAACGGTTTGAAGGAAGCGCACTATAGTGCCAATAGCCTGAACCAATACATGCAGCGCACCGTGCCGGGCGGAGTGGATGTTATGGGCTCAGCTCCGACGAATGCCGTGGTGACCGTCAACCAGCAGCCTGCTTATCGGAAGGACGACTATTTTTGGCGGGAACTATCCGTGACCAATCAGTCCAGCGCCGTTCTTTTGGATGTGAGCGCGATAGGTGTTACTGGAAATAGCAGCACGAATCTCGTGGGCTCAACAGGTGGAAAGCTCTTTATTCCGAAGACTCCTGAGATCTTTATTTACGACACTGACGGGAATCTCGTCCAGGATGGAAGGTGGATTTATGTTTGGGATGCAGAAAACCGTCTTGTCTCGATGCAGGATGTTGTTTCGTCAGCATCAAAAAAGAAATTGGAATTCGTTTATGACTCACTGGGGCGCCGCATCCAGAAAAACGTTTACAATTGGAATGGCTCGCTCTACGTCATCGTTTCAACTCAAAAATGCGTCTACGACAATTGGAATAAAACGGCGGAATTGGATGGAAGCAATCAGCTGACGCAAAGTTTTCTCTGGGGATTAGATTTGTCGGGCGCGATTCAGGGTGTTGGCGGAATTGGAGGGCTTTTGGCAATGAAGGATGTGGGAAGCAATTCCGATCACTTCTATTGCTTTGATGGAAATGGAAATGTGATCTCGTTGCTTAATGCAGACACAAAACAAATTTCAGCAAAGTATCAATATGGCCCCTTTGGTGAATCGGTCGAGGCAACCGGAGCAATTGCGAAGTTGAATCCGTTCGGGTTTTCAACGAAGTATGTGGATGAAGCGGGTATTGATTACGGTTTGAGAATTTTGGCTGTGAGTACAGGAAGATGGTTAAATCGCGACGTAATTGAAGAAATAGATTCTGCTAATGTCTATAGCTTCGTGCATAATAATACGATAAACATGGTAGATGTTCTTGGCATGTGGGGAACCGATCAGCACCATAGCTTAATTGATACATGGTTAGGCGAAAATCCTGCTTCCAACAGTCAAAGTTGGGATAGCTTTAAATGGCATTGTATAAAGCTTAATATTCCAGCTCTTTTGAAAAAAGGTAATGATATAGTGGATGGTGTCGGTCTGGGTGGTGCTGCCTTTTGTGATGCTCAATCGAGCGCAAACTCCTATCAGCACGCGATGCGAGCTTGGAACCAAAGTCCTTCAAGTGCCGAAGCTCTATATAATATTTTTATTCAGCAACAAATATATGAGGCTAAACGTGAACATCAAACTGCCCTAGCCCTTGTTGATGATTATCCGGATACCGCAAAATCATGTATGGAAAGGGCGATTACAGCCATAGGCATGGCGCAACATCCAGTTGCAGATAGCACTTCGCCGCCACACGCTGGATTTCAAGCTTGGTATGGTCCTGTTGATGGTGCTGTGATTCTGGGACCATTAGCTTACGCTTTATTTGTGGAAGCACATCATTTAAGAGAGTCGCCTGGCGTATATGCAAGTAAGGGAGATGCTCCTGCTAGAACAGTGGCATCACAGATGCATTCCAAACTATTGGATATTCTTCGTGAATGAAGGACAGATTTTTCATTTTAAAGCTCCTCTTTGTCGTGAGTCTAACGTTTGCGGATGGCTGTAGACATTCGGATATTACAGTAAAATATTCACACAAAATTGTTAGTCGAAAAGAACGTTCATTATTATCATATATTAATCCACATATAAGTGATGTTAATATATTAATAATTGATGAAAAAAAATTCGAGCATGTTCGTGGCGTAAATAAATTCTACTTAGATATACCAAAAATAAACGCTATTTTATTTATAGTAGATAAAGCCGATTATTCAATCGAATATCATGTTTTCAAACTGGATAAAAATGAAGATATCTTAATACGTGGATCGAGTTCTGTTTTTGGGAATGCAATTGGATTATCAGCGGATAATCAAGTAAAAGATGTCGTTCAATTAATTGCAGAGAATGAATTAGAGCTTTGTACATTATTTTATAATAAGGATGATCTAACGAAGATATGTGATTATATAAATCTGTCACAGAGAGCTATTATTAAAAAAAATCTCTTTTTATATGATCGTTCGGGCAAGTTGATTCGTGAAGAAAGTAGGGGCGATTTATAACTGAAGCAAAAGGTTGTTCTGTTCTTGTCAGAACTGAAAAGTCCTTCCATCGACGCTGAATTATTATGGGATATTTCAGCTGCTTGGAGTTATATTGTATTTTTGTTGATCGAAAGGAGATTGTCCCATTTGTCCCAGAGGTATTTTGATTGATCGAAAAACCAAATGCTCCTAGCTTGATTTCACCCCCGATGCGCTTTTCCCCACGCGTATCTTCCGCGTCGCTTTTGAAAGTGCTTCCGTTTTGTCTCGTTCTCCATCTTTTTGGCGCAGGTTCGCAGGATTTTCCCGCCGGATTGGGTACACCGCTGCTCACAGAAATCAAAGCCGACGCGACGCAGGCCTTCAAAAGTTCGAATCCTGACAACGCGCGCATCGAATGGATTTCGTCCACGAACATGAGTTCACCTTCCATCTTTGATGGGGCGTCAAAAGCGCGGAACGGCCGTGCGTCGCGGTTATGGGATTGATTTTTACATGTGGGGGCTTTTCAATGGAGGGCCGCATTGCCTCGTAGTGTAACGGTAGCACGAGTGCCTCTGGAGCACTTTGTCATGGTTCGAATCCATGCGAGGCAGCCATTTGAGATGGACTAGATTTTTCATTGTCCAAGTGCTGGAAGATCAACCCCGTGGGGGCGGTTCCAAATTTTCCTGAGACGTAGACGAGACCACTTGGAAACACCAGCTGCTGGATTCTCTGTTTTTGGCTGTGGGAAGCTTCGTTCCACACCCTTTCAATCTGAAGCCCGAGCTTGCCCGCGAATTCCAGGACAGTCTCGACATCGAGTTCCTCAAGATTGGATTCCTTTAAATCTACGGTCGCGAGCAGAATCTTTTCGTCGATCTTGGCTTCCTGTTCCTGGAAGGTGGCCTTCGTGATTGTTTTGTCGAGGAGGCGATCGATTAATTGTTGCTTTTTCTCATTCAGGTTGTCCAGATGCTGCTTCCAGGTGACCGTTGAGGCCATGGACTCTGTCTGACGCTTTTTCCAACTTTCGAGCACGGTCTCATTGAAGATTTTCAAGTAGGCAGGCGTGGGTTTCAGTTTGGACAAGAGCGCATGGAAGTGACTTTCGAGTTCCACTTTCGGAATGATGACTCTCTTGCAGGTTGCGCTCGGGCAGTGGTAATACGCATATTTTTTCTTGGACCGACTTGTGGACCAACTCCCCGTCAACGGGCTGTCGCAAAGGCCGCATCGAACGAATCGGCGCAGGGGGAAATCAGGATGAATTGGCCGATAGGAGATGAGTGAACGCCTCCTTACAGCGAGCAGGGCCTGAACCCTATCGAAGGTTTCTTGATTCACGA
>Ga0207095_10297_pt1 | contig 12695 bp, 9 predicted proteins | sample Alteio_BWMinHeat_88_FD_153529 | JGI IMG/M metagenome (GOLD analysis project Ga0207095, IMG submission 153529) | Enriched cells from forest soil in Barre Woods Harvard Forest LTER site, Petersham, Massachusetts, United States -... | ecosystem: Environmental > Terrestrial > Soil > Temperate forest >... | reverse complement strand
ATGACGCAGCCGTCAACGCGAAAAATATCGATCATGTTTGCGCTGACCTTTGGCCTGCTATTGGTGATCTCGGAAGTTTTTTATGTCGACGATCCTAGCGGTGAACAATATGAACGCACTAATACCACGATGAAGTGGTGGGGATGGATCTGGGTCGGCGGACTGGTAAGTCTCGGATCGGTATGCCTGGGCAGCACTGCCAGATATGCCCGATGGGGCGCCGTTGTCACGCTCGCTCTGGTGAGTGTGGTTGCCTACGATGAAGCCCGCTATTTCATACTGAACGACAAAGTGGATATGGGTCATATCGAGGGACACCATTGGTATACAAACAATTCAGCCAATCGTGACCTGTTCAAATATCTGAAGACAGCACCTGATGGCATCGTGCTGGAAAATCACTATGACCATGCATACACAAATACCGGCATCCACGCACTATTTTCCGGGAAGACTGCGCTTATAGGATGGGTGGCGCATCTCGGGACATGGCATGGCGAGATATCGGATGTGTGGATGCTGGAAGGACAAATCCAGGCTTTCTACAAGGCGGAACTGCCCAACAGTCTGGACTGGCTGATTGCCAATAACGTCCAATATGTCGTGTGGGGTCCGGTCGAAAACGGCAAAGTGAGCCACGCATTCTCAATGATAGACCAGCAAATCGCCAGCCGCTATACGTGGAAGGGTTTCGCCGAAGGCGAAGATGCGCGCATCGGCGTTTGGGTGCGCAAGCGTTGATTGTTATCTCGTATGTCAGACAATATTGGTAAGGCGATGTGAGGTGATAAGTCGATAGGCGGCGCCATCGGTGTGGGTTACCGATTCAAGCAAGGCAATGCGATCGGCACACCATACGATGGGCGCAAATACGGCGATCTCAGGTGTCGGTGCATCGCGAGCGAGTGTGACGTGAGGCTGGAATTTTTCCGCGGCATTGATGTCGATCCCATTGCTTGTCAAATCCTGCATCAATCCCTTTTGCATTCCAATCAGGGATATGGGCGGCTTATCTGCGCCTGCCCATGTCACGCGCTGCCGCGAGAAATACCCGATACGGTTTAGCATCAGACTTAGCGGCGCTTGCTGAACGCGCGTGAGAATTTCTTCCAATAGGGGCAGTATGTGGGATGGCTGTTGACCCAGGAAAGCCAACGTCAGATGAAAATTTCCGCGCAGTGTTTTTCGTCCTTGCAACGACACTTGGATATGCGCCAACGCATCGCGGGTCGCCTCGTCCGGCCACAGCGCAATGAAGAGGCGTAATTGCTTGGCGTTATGCATTCATCCATCCGTCAGCGCCGGGCATCAATGACAAAGCGCGGCTCCCCGGTCGGTAAAGCTGCCGCCGGTAACTGGTATGAATTCCCATTCGTAGCCGGCTTCTTTGAGCGTCAGGCGCAGCACGCCCGCCGTGGAGTTGTCCCTTACTTCGCTGTTCGGTCGTTGAAATAAAAACGGAGTAAGGTGCGCGCCGCCGGTACCGACCACGAATTGGCGTATGCCGTGCGCGTCGTCTCGTTTGGAATGCGCGTCCTGCGGCGCAAATCGTTCATAGTCATGATCGTGTCCTGACAATACGATGTCGACGCCGCCATCCTGCAGCACCTGCCACAGGTCGGCCATGCGATCGTTGTTCCCGTGGCCGCCCGAGCTGTATAGAGGGTGGTGCCAATAGGCGAGGGTGCAGTGAACCGGATGTTCTGCGAGATCGGTCTTGAGCCAATCCAGTTGCAGCTGCAGCTGCGCGGTCGAAGTCAGGTTGCTATTCAATGAAACGATATGCCATTTTCCGAGATCAATACTGTAGTAGCCGCGTCGCGCGGGTCCGGCGATGCTGCCGAAATAGGTGTAATAACCGACCGCTGCCGGCGTGTAGTACTCATGATTTCCGGGAGCCGGATAGGTGCGGTTCTTGAAGCGGCCCCAGGTCGGGTCGTAACAGTCTGTAAAATCTGCCAGCAAGCCGGTGGGGTACGCAATATCGCCCAGCGCGAGCACCACCGCGTTTTTATCGGACGCAGATCCTTCCTCGATTATCCCCGCAGTTTTTGCTGCGCCGCTTGCCTCGGGTTTGAGTTTGCCGCAATCGGCAATATCGCCCGCCGCATAAACGGTAATGCCTCGACCCGGCATCATTGTTTGTTCAACTGGAGATGCAGATGCACGTGAAATGAGGACGTCCTCGCCACCGACGATGCAGCCAACTAATACAGCACACAACGCGGCAACGGTACTGGCCGTCGCAACGAACTTGACCTTGGAAATTGTGGAACTGGATCTCGACATGTGGATTTATTTGTTCAATGTTGTCCGGGAAATCAATATACGCCAAGGTACCTGAATTTGCAGGCTATTGAATATTGAAGCGATTGTACGGTCTCTACAGTTCGGCTCGCCTCAGCCGCAACGCATTTGCTATGACCGAGACAGAACTCAGACTCATCGCAGCGCTGGCAAGCATAGGGTTCAGTAATATGCCAAGCCAAGGATAGAAAACACCTGCAGCGATAGGGACACCGATGAAATTATAGACAAATGCGAAGAACAGATTTTGCCGGATATTGCGCATCGTGTGCCTGCTCAGCGTGTACGCTTTAGCAATCCCGCGCAAGTCTCCCTTAACCAGCACGATGCGTGCGCTGTTCATTGCAACATCGGTGCCGGTGCCCATCGCAATTCCCACGTTCGCCTGCATCAATGCCGGCGCATCGTTGATGCCGTCACCCGCCATTGCGACGATACGACCCTGCTTTTGCAGTTCTTGTACGTGCCGGAATTTATCTGCTGGCAGTACTTCTGCCCGCACGTCGTCTATCCCAAGTTGTTTTGCTACGGCTGCAGCGGTGATTTTGTTGTCGCCGGTCAGCATCACAATATGCAGCCCCGATTCTTTTAAGTGTGCAATGGCTTCGGGTGTGGTTGCCTTGACCGGATCGGCAACGCTGATCAAGCCGGCAAGCTGGGTGCCTATACTCAGGTAGACGACTGTTTGCCCGAGCTCCTGCATATGCTGCGCTTCCGGCTGCGAAAGCGACACATCGATCTGCATGTCCTGCATCAAATGCCTATTCCCAAGCGCGACGAGTCGTCCGTTGATTTTTCCTCTAACGCCTTTGCCTGTGATCGAGTCAAACTGTTCGACGCCAAGAAGCTTCATTCCTTGCTCTTGCGCGTAATCGACGATCGCTTGCGCCAATGGATGCTCACTCATTTTCTCCATTGCCGCGGCGTGAACCAATACGTCTTCCTGATCGAATCCGGCTGCTACGACAACATATTGCACCCTGGGTTTTCCCTCAGTCAGCGTGCCGGTTTTGTCGATCACCAGCGTATCGACTTTTTCCATTAGTTCGAGCGCCTCCGCGTCCTTGATAAGGATGCCCTCGCGCGCGCCGCGACCGATGCCAACCATGATCGAAATTGGCGTTGCCAACCCTAATGCGCATGGGCACGCGATGATCAGAACCGATACGGCAACTACGAGTGCGTGTGCCATTGCAGGAGGAGGACCGATCGTTGCCCATATAATGAATGCAAGCAGTGCGCAGGCGATCACTGCAGGGACAAACCATGACGAGACCTTGTCCGCCAGTTTTTGTATCGGTGCGCGGGAGCGGCTTGCCTGGTTAACCATCTGTACTATTTGTGCGAGCAACGTCTCTGCTCCCACCCTCTCAGCACGCATCAGAAACGCGCCGGTTTGATTTACCGTGCCGGCGGTCGCTTTGCTTCCGGAATGTTTTTTGACAGGAACCGGCTCGCCGGTGATCATCGATTCGTCGACATTGGATGTGCCTTCAGTGACTACACCATCTACCGGAATATTCGCCCCTGGCTTGACGCGCAAAATATCTCCGGTGTGCACGGCATCGAGACTAAGCTCTTCGTCGTTACCGTCCGGTCTGACTCGGATCGCCGTGTTGGGTGCCAACGCAAGGAGCGATTTGACTGCACTATTGGTTCTTGCACGCGCACGCAATTCGAGAACTTGTCCAAGCAATACCAGGGTAATAATTACGGCAGCCGCTTCGAAGTAGAGGGGTGGCATGCCGTCCATGGTGAATGCCGCCGGCAGTATGCGTGGAAAGAGCAACGCGACGAGACTGAATAAATACGCAGCGCTCACCCCCAGTCCTATCAGGCTGAACATATTCAGGTTCCGGCTTTTAAACGAGGCCCACGCGCGTTGCAGCAATGGCCAGCCGCCCCATAGCACAACCGGCGTTGCAAGGCCCATTTGCAACCAGTTGAAATTGTCGGCGCCTAGCACGTGATGCAAGTTCAATCCAGGTATGAGGTCGCTCATGCTGATGATCAGCAGAGGCAAGCTCAATGCGACGCTTGCCTTGAAGCGCAGGGTCATGCTGTCCAGTTCGGATGTGTCCTCTTCGGCGACAGGCATCAAGGGTTCGAGTGCCATGCCGCAGATAGCGCAATTGCCCGGACCCCGCTGCTTTATTTCCGGATGCATCGGACAGGTGAAAATCGTATCCGTCTGTGCATGCGAAGATGATGGTACCTGCGCGCCGGCCTTGTCTAAATACAGACCCGGGTCAGCGGAGAATTTGGTCATGCATTTTGTGCCGCAAAAATAGTAATCCGTTCCTGCGTGCACAATTTTTCTTTCCGGATTCGGCGCGACCTTCATGCCGCAAACGGGATCACTGCATGGCCTTTCATTCGTGTTGGGTGGTGTGGCACCGCAGCAGCCCCCCTTGTCATGCATATGGCCTGATTGAGGCTGGCTTTGATGTGGGTTCATTGCGAGTGCCTTTTACCTTGAGCGAAACTGGTTTGACTATCAGGAGTTTAGCGTGCACGTTGATTGCGATTAAGCTGTCTCGCGATATCCGATTATGATGCATTCCCCTGGGATGCGGCGTTGCTAGACGGAGGGAGATACTGTGCTATCAATTATTAATGGAATTGCCTCATGGCACGCATATTTTGATACCCATGCGTGACTCGCCAGAATACGCTGCCCGATGTTATTTCAATGGCACATGTCCTGTGGCGCTTTCGCGACGGCGCGAATTTTAATGCGTTCGCAGGCCACCTTTTTTTCTTTTTGATATTTCATTTCTTGAATTCATGCTCCAGACTGGATTAGTCATTATTGGAGGCGGTATGGAAAAAGAAGACGCTATTGCAGTAATGAGTCATCTGGCTGGAAAGCTGGAGGACGTTTTGGCAATAGAAGATGTCGTATCACCCTATGCCGAATTTCTTGTCCATATCCGAACCAGTATTTCAGAAGAAGATTTCGCGTTTTTAGCGACGATAGGCGCGATGATTTATCTGAAAGGGTTTCGCGAATACGACGCTTGCCTGAAAACCGATTTATTAATGGAAAAACTACGAGGCTAGTGCAGTTTATTTTCGGCCGCCAGAGGGGACGCAATACTTGTATTGGATCTTGCTAATACTTTATGGAATTGATTCATGAATTGGCGCAAATTGCCTCATTGAGGGGCGCTCAAGGAAAATTTTGTCTGAATTGTCATGAATGATTGTTATTGAATGTAACAAAATCGCTGCACTGGCCAGAAAAATCGCCACTTTGCGATGTGAGTGCTAGAATCCTTGCTTCTTTCAACAAGGAGCTCCTATGAATAAAACTGAACTGATCGATGCCATCGCTGCGGATTGCGACCTGTCCAAGGCAGCTGCACAACGCGTGCTTGAGTCGGTGATCTCCACCGTGGTAGCGGCAGTAGCAAAAGATGACACCGTGCAATTGGTCGGATTTGGAACGTTTGCATCCGGTAATCGCGCAGCGCGTACTGGTCGGAATCCACGGACCGGCGAAGAAATAAAAATTGCTGCAGCCAGGACAGTTAAATTTTCGGCCGGCAAAGCATTTAAAGATGCAGTGAATAAGTAATCGCCTGCCGTGCAAGCCGCACCGATGAGCGCTTTCCCGGCGCTTCATCGTGGTTTCCAGGATGGATCAATGCCGCACGGATCACCCGTTTTCAGCTATTCCGTGCGCCATTGATTCGGGCTAATTCTGTCGTTCTCAGTAGTTTTCCTGCAATCCAGAAATTCTTCCTCCGACGTCGCGCCAATTGCCGCATTGCAGACCTTCTGTAAGGCCTCTTGGCGTGCGCGCCGCATTGCACGAATGAATCTGACAGCCAACTGCAATATCGCCCTTTCGCGGCGTTCTGGTGCCAGCAGCCACAATTTCACCTGTCGAATCTGTGCCTTCGCTTCTGCGACCACGATTTTTCGTGCATCCAATATCGATTTCATGCGGGAGCGGTAGATTGTCAACAGGCCGAAGTCCTGCTGGACTCCCAGAAAGCGATACTTGTATTGTTCACGACCCCAAAGAAAGTGAAACTCCTTCCCGTCGCGGGATATGCATTCGCATATGACGCAGTAACAACAATACGTACCCAATCCCAGCGCGTCGAATCCGGAATCGTGGGCAATCACGTACAGGAAAAAATTTGGCCCTGCCCGACAGCAGATTGCACCTGCGCATATCTTTCCGTCGATCGATAAAACCAGGAGCAGCCCAGCTGTTTTTGCAAGCGTGTACAGGCGCTGTACTTCCTGCTCGTCTATGCCATGGACTTTGGATTTGCTCGCCATCCTTTCCTGGTTCAATTTGATAACGCTTCGGAACTGGTGCTCGTCGATATCTTCGTTTTCCTGCACGATGGTAGATAGTGTCGGGAACTGCCGCTTCAGTTTTTTTTCAGTGTGATTGATGTTTTGGCGCGTTGAGCGTCCAAGGCCGGCTTGATACTCTTCCGTGCACCCAGGCAGGCTGGTCACAATATCTTCATTGAAGTCGATGCGATGGCAAGGGAAAGCGAGCTTGGTAAACTCGGTATGTGTTGGCCCGAAATTGATTGCATCGACGGATTTGAATGTTGAGAAAATATGGCGTGCAAATCGATTTAATTCCTCTTCATCTGTTTTGAGAAATTCGTTCAAGACCTTTACCTGTTGCCCGTCGTGTCGGAACAGGAATATGGTTACAATTTTTCCATGCTTGCGCACTACATAGGTACTCACCTTGTCGAGCAAGTTATAGGTCCGGAATTTGGCAAGCGTCGAGAAAGGGTTTTGATACAGGCGGAGTAGCTCTGCTTCGACGAATGGAGGAATATCGTTATAAAACCATGAGATCGAGACAGCAGCAGACTCCATGGTGGGCGCAATGAAATCTGATCGGTCTGTGAGCGGAGAGTTGGCAAGTGTGTTCATCGGCGACTCGCAAAGGTCAGGTATGTAGCGTTGCTCGGAGCGTGCATTATTTGATGCAATTCAACTATTCATATTCTGCAGCCTTCAGCCTTGTCCCGGCTTCGCGGCCATGTACTTTTGCGCACCTTTTTTTCATAAGAAATACAAGTCTGCCAATACCGGCGAGCGTAGCGCCAAGCATGGCCGAGACAATTAAAATGACTTTCGCGATGTGCCTATGGGGGCTTATCAATCGGGAAAGCGGTCCGGTATAAAGAACCTTGTCATCGGCCGTCAAAATGACGGCGGCCGGGATACCATTTTTGATTGGGTAGCCATAGATTTTTGCCAAATCGAGGTTTTTGTCGAAGTTCCCTACGTCGACTTTAACGGTGACGAAGTCATCTTTACTCAACGCCGACGTCGCGCTATAGATGGTCGTGTCGAGCCTTCGGCAATCGGGGCACCAGTTTGCGCCAAATACGACCAGTACTTTTTTCTCCGCCACACGTGCTTGTGACAAGGCTTGATAAAGGTCTGCCTTTGCATTTGCTTTTTCGTTGTACGGCAATTCCAATGCGAATGCGTGTGCTGAGATCAACAAACACGGCAGGAGCCAACCGTTTTTCATTGTGCTGGATTGCAAGTGTCACGTCCGCACATATGCCGTAGTAGCGCCTTGCAATTCAGATTAAAGAACCGGTACATTTAACGTCTTTTCCTGCAGTGAATTACTGGTCGAATAGCTTGACGCATTATTCCGGAAGTTGAGTTTCTCCTTCATCAACTGCTTGCGTATCGATGTGAGCACTGATTCCATGAATGTATTTCGTGCGCTTGCCTGCCACCGTTGGTGGTCGTGCATCTCTGTGGAGGCTCCTGATGGGACGGCAGGTAGTGCACAGGGCAGTTCAAAATCGCCATCTGCACGTTGCGTTGCGTTCAGTTCCTTCCATGTTTGATCGTAATCGGATGACTTTTTACAAACGCGTTTTCCCAATGCATGTATTTTATTTTCATTGCTCGTCAGCAGGGCTTTTTCGCAGCCAAGATAGTTTCCGACTTCTCGAACAATCATCACCATCAGATTTTTTGGCCGACAACCGTGAATGTCTCGCGTTATGCGTTTGATGCGCGTCGTGCCGTCGGTCGCCAGCAGCCCGTATAGCCCACCAATTTTAATGGCCTGTTTACCATTTTCGGTCAGGCAAATAAATGTCACGGTGTAGATGCATACATCTTTGGAAATCAACCGTAAGCTTAATTCGCCATCGGCGCGATTGGTGTCCATCGCAGAAAGGATTACTTGATAGGTTGAGCCGGATCGTCCGGTAAATTCGCAAACGGCGACAGGCTGCACCGCTGCCTTTTTTACCAGTCCGGAAAGGCCGGTGCCAAACACGAATTGATAATGGCCAATCAACAGGTCGACCCTGTCTGCGCATGTCAGGCGTTTGGAAACATAGGGCTGATGAATTCGGGTCAGCCACTTCGGATACGATATGTCCAGGTTCGCAAGCACGGCATCGGTTCGGAGGAAATGGAGCCATTTGTAAGTTTGGATGGGGTATAACACGCATCCAATTGCAATTTTCCCTAGAGCCAAAAAATCTGGTGCCCGGCTTTCCAATTGAACTGAGTGGTCGTTCGAATGACGCATGAAGTATTGCCTGTATTTAGCAGTGGTAAGCCTCTATGGTTCCATTGCTACGGTAGTGGTGCTTGATATTTGCCAAACTTGGGTTTGACACATGACAAGTCTCAAGCAGAGGGGAATCCGCGATGAAACTATCGGGATTGTTTGTACATGTCTGAAAGATTGCCTGAGCGGGAATTGCTGGGGTTTGTTCGTGGCTCGGCTGAGAAAACCTGAGCGAGGTTTTGCCGGTTAGAAAAAAATCATGGCCATCAAGGCCATGATTTTACATTGCCATACGTAGGTTTATAGCGAGTTATAGCGTGACAGTAGTGGTCCGGCTTTGACGATCGGTCGATGTAAAAGTGGCCAGCTTGATTGTGCCCTTCGCTTGGATCGGGCCTATGTAGCAGTCAGATGATGGCGTCGGGTCCGAACCATCGGTTGTATAACGTACGACGAGGCCAGGCGCCTCGACATTTGCGGACAGCATTCCATTTTGGACCTTCGCACCCGGTAGCGGCACCCGATACCCATATCCTCCGAGCAGGCTGTCAAGCCGCACCAGCTCGCGCTGGCCGAGACGGTTTGCAAACACATTCCAATCCGCATCCATTTTCGCAGTGCGTAGCGCCTTGTCTGTGATGAACGTCCATCCAGGATCTTTGGCCCATGCGCGTTCAGCAAGCCCAATGATCCTCGGGTATGCGAGGTACTCGAGTACTTCACCACTGCGCGTGTTCTCGCCCCACATCTGACCCTGCAAGCCAAGAATATTTTCTGTACCCTTCGCTGTCAAGCGCACCATTTTGTCCAGAGTGTCGGCCTTCAGATCATGTCCCAGTCCATCTACCGTCGCGGTAGCGTAAATGTTAAGGGGACAGAAGTCGAATGGCTTGCGCGTTGTGACAAATCCTCCCCAGTAGTATCCAGGCTCTTCCGGATCCTTTTCATAGGCCAGATCAAAATACAGGTTGGTGACGTTGGACAATACAACCTTGTAGCCGGCATTTGCCAACTGATAGGCGATATCTTCCTGTCCCCAGCCCCATACGTTATTCCAGACATAGAGCTGGAAATTTTCAGTGGTAAAGGCAGGGTTGGGTTTGACAACGTGCTTGTCGCCAACTGCTTCCTTGGTCAGCGCGATTTCTTCCCAGCCTGCGACAGTCAGGTGGTTCTTCTTCAGGATGTCGCGGAAACGACCCACGAAATAATTTTGCAGTTCCTGTATCGACTGCATGCCATGTTCAACCATGAACGCGCGGCATATGGGTGAGCCCATCCATGCGCCGTCTGGAACCTCATCTCCGCCGGTCTGTATTGCGCGAAACGGTGCACCGGCTTCCTTGAACATCAAGATAAGATCGTAGACGACGGTTTCGATGAAGCTATAGCAGGCCTCCTTGGCGATGCATACGACATTATCGTTCCAGAGTTGCACTGATTCGTAAGTGGATGTATCGTCAAAATCGGTAAGCAAATACTCTTCCGCTTCTTTCAATTTCCCTTGCGCTTTCAATCGGTGATACCGCACCTCCATCGCCTTGATTGCGGCGCGTGCATGCGCCGGCACGTCGAATTCAGGGATGACTTCAATGTGACGCTCGGTTGCGAACCGGAGAATTTCGATGAAATCCTCCTTGCTGTAAAAGCCGGTGCCGGGCAGGCCATCGACCTCGGCGCCTGAACCAAATGACGGTACCAGATTGTCCCGCTCATTGAGGGTAAATCCGCGTTTTCCACCAATCTCGGTTAATTCCGGAAGAGTGCGAATCTCAACTCGCCAACCTTCATCATCAGTGAGGTGGAAGTGAAATTTATTCAGCTTGTAAAGCGACATGACGTCGAGTAGTCGCAATACGGTTTTCTTGCTTGAAAAATTGCGCCCAACGTCGAGATGCATGCCGCGATAACCAAAGCGAGGTGCATCAAGCACGCGCAGAACCGGCACCGTCACTGTCGGTTGGGGTTCACGATAGTTCTGGAGCGGAAGTAGCTGGCGCAAACTCTGAATTCCATTCAGTACGCCATGCGGCGTGACGCCGGTAATACTGATGCGCTCAGTGGTGACGTCAAGTTGATAGGCTTCATCGATATTGCCGGTTTCGGGGACATCCACCGCGCCGACTTTCAGTTGAATGCCCACGTTGCCGTGCGCGGACAGCATGCAGGTTACACCCGCATCCGCCAGCGAGCGCTGGAGAAAAGCTGCTTCGCTTGCCAGCTCGGCTTGATGGACGATGGGCGTGCCTGCATCGATAACGAAGTGCCCGTTCCCGGTAACAATGGACACTGGCGTCGGAGTAATCTGGCCAATCGCATCGCTTGGTAGCAGCGTAAGCATCGCATTGTCATCAAAGCGGGATTCTGGCGTTACGCACGGTACGATGTCTTCGAGTTTTCGATTGCGTTGTTCCGGTTTTACAAATGCAGCGATTTCCGGATCGCCGATCGCGATGGCCTGTGCTTTTTCTGTCCCGTCGCCGTACACAATATAAAAGCCCAAAGGGGCATCGGTTTTCTGGATTGCCCAAAGCAATCCTACGTAGCTTACCTTACGGCTTTCGCCGGGTTTGAGAGCACCAAAATTCGCCGACGGCGTAAGCTTTGAAAGGTCGCCATTCACATGCTCGATGTGCACATCGCCGGTAACCGTTTCCGGTTTGGTTTTGCGGCACGCATTGAAATAGAGCGCCCAGCCGGCATTCAACAGATCCTGATCTGATTGGTTGGTGATCGTCAGTTCAGCTAAAAACGTCTCGCCGTCGTAATTGTTGGAAATGAGTTCCCAATATAACTTCAGGGGTACGTCTGTAGGGCAATGATTGGTCATGTTGTAAGATTTTGTGCGGCTGGTGTTGATGTAATAGTTGAAACGATAATTGGATATTGGCTAGTAGTTCCCACGGATTTACCGTCAATGCTGATAGACCGAGTCCTCAATGTGTTGAGTATGGTCATCAAACGATATGGTAGAGAGGGGATAGCGAGCCGATAGGTCAACCAGATTTCAAAATTTTTAGTGGCTATGCAAGTCCGTGGCAATACAGGTGAATGTCGGCAATTTTAACATTTGCGGCGATTTGGCATCAGGAACGACTTTAATTCAAATGACCCATATCAACACATCAGCCTAGGTCATTAGACATTACATTCAGCAAGTTGCCAGTCTGATCAAATCCATGTTCCCAATACATGATTCCGGCAACTCCAGAGTGCTTGATATATTTACATTTTTCATGCAGGGACATTTCATCGTCGTAAGAGATAAAGGTACTTCCATCAAACAGGTAGGGTGCTTTGGCTTCGTCGTCCCAATAGCGCGTGTAACCATTCTTATTGATAAAGTCAGTTACCAGTTCGGCATATCCCGGGCCAAATCCTCCGTTGGAAGCGGCCATCTGATGCAGGCCGTTATGCCAGTTCGGAACGCCAGTCCATTTTCTGGAATAGAAGGCTGCGCCAATAACAATTTTTTCGTGCGGCACGCCGGCGCGCAGGTACATGCCGACCGATGCATCAACGCTGATGCGAAACAGGTCGCCGGTTGGCGTGAACAAATTGGTGTGGTGACCGGTAACGGTTTGGAATCCGCCACGCATGTCGTAGGTCATGATTTGTACCAGGTCAAGACAGGCCTGTACCTTGTCCATCTCCGTTCCATCGATAAAGAACTGATCTGCACCTACTGCAATCGTAAGAAGATAGTGTCGGTCATCCTTGGCGCATTGTTCGTCCAGTTGACGCCTCATCTCTTCCAGGAGAAGCGTAAACGTGTATTTATCATCAGGACTCGATTCAATACTTGCTTGGGAGTGACATGGGTATTCCCAATCCAGATCTAATCCGTCGA
>Ga0207095_10296_pt1 | contig 12816 bp, 4 predicted proteins | sample Alteio_BWMinHeat_88_FD_153529 | JGI IMG/M metagenome (GOLD analysis project Ga0207095, IMG submission 153529) | Enriched cells from forest soil in Barre Woods Harvard Forest LTER site, Petersham, Massachusetts, United States -... | ecosystem: Environmental > Terrestrial > Soil > Temperate forest >... | reverse complement strand
CAAGAGCGGCGTCACATTTGACCCGTGCGGAGAATGGCAGTTGGTGCAGTCCTCAACGACGGGTGCGTGTTCCCACAAAAACGGTCCGCGCTTTTCCGAGTGGCAGGTGTAGCAGGTCTCTGTGATGGTGTTCTTCACCATCAAGCGAGGGCCAGTAGAACCGTGCGGGTTGTGGCAGTCAGAACAGCTGACTTTGCCTTCAAGGATGGGATGCCTGGAGAAGCGATGAAACTGTGCGCGCTCATTCTGGTGGCAACCGAAACAGACTTCCGGCTGGGTGAGCTTATTCAGCACTTTCTGTTCGGGATTGTGCATCTCATGGCAATCCGTGCAGGTGAGGCCTTGCTTCTGATGTGCACTGCCCGACCAGTAGGTCCGCGCATGGACGCTTGTTTCATGGCACGAGAGGCACGCTGATGTCCTCGCCTCGGTGGACGACAGCTGCTTCGACTTCAGTCCGAATACGATTTCAGGCGATTCGGTCGGGTTTTGCTGGTGCCGCACGCTCTCGCCGTGGCAGCCCTGGCAGCCCGGCGTTCGCGAATCGCCTTTCACCCCGTGCTTGGTCTGGTAAATGGAAAGCACGTGGCCGCTGGCCTCGGTGTGACAGAGCGTGCATTTTTTATCCCCGTCAAGTGAACGGTCCGCCTCTGCCAAGCTCCGTCGGCTTGAACAGAGCACTCCAAGAGCAATGAAGACAACCAACAATAAGCTCAGCTTCATCGATTCGTCCGCCCTTCATCCTCCGGAACAGGATATGGAAATGAAACTTTCGGCATTACCATGTGCCCCCCTGAAATTCGCTGATGTTAGTAACTCGGATTTATCTCGGCGACATCGCCGATTGCGATTCAACTTCGCATCCAGTTCGGTAAAATCCAAATCCGACGGAGGTTATGAGGTGAATTCAAATGGCGTGTTGCTTGAGGGATAGTAGCGTTGAGTAACTCGCATCCTGCTTGCTAAGAATCAATCTTTGTGTAAACACTTGTAAGGCTCGTGCAAAGGTTTTAGACAATATTTTTGATTGAGTTTCATGCCCGTCTAACTGAACTTTGCCGTCCCCCGAAGGTGTATCAGGAATCGGGCGTGGTCGCCCGATTGGCCCGTCTTTGAGTCGCGATTTGGCTCACTATTTACAGCTCTTTACAGCCAACCTTACAAAGCTTTACATGCTTGTTGATGGTAGACAAACAGGAATGACTCACCCTCCTCCATCCTTTGTCTTATACTCGCAGCACTTAGTGACTCGAGAGTGAATGCTCATTCAAAGAAGAAAGAATCTCAGATGCTCCGGAGGCTAACGATGAAACAGGAATGCAGTTCGGAGATGCAGAATGATGCGTGTGCAGCGTGCCTGGCCAAGGAGTCGCTGCGAGTAAGCAGACGATCATTTTTCGCCTCGCTTCTCGGCGCCTGCGCCGGCTTGATCGTCACCGTCATCGGGACGCCCATGCTTCGCTACATCCTCTATCCCGTGCAGGCCGGGGGCAGGTCCAGCAAGTGGACCGCGGTTGGCGACGCGAGCGAATTCGAAAAAATTGACGGCCCGGTGACGAAGACCATCGCCCTGACCCAGCGCGACGGATGGCGCGAAGTCGTTTCTCAGCAATCAGTCTTTGTCAACCGCTCGACCGATGGCAAACTTCAGGTCCTGTCGCCCATCTGTCCCCATCTCGGATGTTCCGTGGGATGGCACGAAAAGCAGAACAAATTCATATGTCCCTGCCATGGCGGACAATTCGGCCCCGACGGCAGCCGCCTCTCAGGCCCACCGCCGCGTGGGTTGGACAGGCTTGAGGCGCAGGTCAGAGACGGCAAGTTAGAAGTTCAATTCCAGTACTTCCGCTCGAATGTGCCAGATCGCCAGCTTCTGAGCTGAAAACATATTGAGGTGATGCAATGAAGAATGAGACGGAGAGGTCCGCCTCGGCGAGCGTAAGCCTGCGAAGCCGCGCAGTCGACTGGCTGGATGCGCGCACCGGCGTCCGAAGCTTGATGAAGACGACCCTCGAAGAGCCCATTCCAGGCGGCGCTCGATGGGCTTATGTGTTCGGTTCCGGTTTGCTATTCATCTTTCTGTTGCAGGTGATCACCGGGATTTCGCTGGCTCTCTATTACACACCTTCAGCCGAAACCGCCCACACCAGCGTCGCCTATATCACCAAGCAGGTTGCCGGCGGCGCGTTTCTACGCAGCCTGCACTCCTATGGTTCGAGCGCCATGATCATCGTGCTGGCGCTGCACTTTCTTCAGACATTTCTGTACGGCTCCTTCAAAGGGCGTCGTGAATTGCTGTGGCTCTCCGGCGCGCTGCTGTCCTTTCTCATTCTGGGGATGGGTTTCACAGGTTACCTGCTGCCCTGGGATCAGAAGGCCTATTTTGCTACTGCCGTCGGAACGAATGTCGCGGGGCAGGTGCCGCTGATTGGAAATCTGATCACTCGCTTTCTTCGCGGGGGCGACACTATTGGCACTCTCACCGTGTCGCGATTCTATGTTGCTCACGTCTTTCTCATCCCGTCCACGATTCTGATGTTCGTAGGCGCCCACATATTTCTATTTCGCAAAGCGGGGCCGGCCGGTCCTGTGACCGAGCATCCTGTAACTCCAAAGCTTCATACGGAGCCGTTTTATCCCCGCCAGGTTCTGTTCGACATGCTGTTCGCTCTGGTGATTGTGGCCGTCCTGGCAGGGCTGTCTTACCTGCGTCCGGTCACACTCGGTCCGCTCGCTAATCCGGCCGATTCCCGCTTCCTACCCCGGCCTGAGTGGTACTACCTGCCCATGTTTGAATGGCTCAAATTCTGGGAAGGTCCCGCCGTGGTCATCGGAGTCGTGGTGATTCCGGGCCTTCTCGCTGCCGCCCTGTTTCTGATTCCCTTTCTCGATCGCCGCCTCGAGCGCAAGATCTGGCGCCGCCCGATTCCCGCACTAGCGGTGGCTTGCGTCGTGTTTGGCATGGTATTCCTGGGAATCAAGAGTCAGATCGACGACCATCAGCCTGGCACTGCGCAGCAACTTGCCCAGCAGCAGGAAGAGGAGAAAGCGTTTAGTGCCGAGGCTTTTGTTCCCTATACCAATGCGCCGGACACGGGTTCATCCGAAGTGAATCTCGCGGTCACCACCGACCCTCTCGTTCCCAAAGGCAAAGACATCTTCAACGAACGTGGATGCAGCGCGTGTCATGGCGACAACGGGGCCGGCTCGGCGCTAGCCCCCAGCCTGGTCGGGATTACCCATAAGTTTCCGCCCGATCGGCTCGCCGCACTCCTGCATAACCCCAGTCCCCGCATGAAAGCTGGCGGCATGCCCACGGTTGACGCCTCTGCGGATGAAATGAATGCGCTGATCGCCTACCTTGGTTCCCTTGGCTCTCGCTCTCCAAGTGCGCCGGCGGTCGCGAAGATTGTACCCAAATTGCAGAGCGAAACCAGACAAAGCGATCTGGCTCCGTCCCTTGTCAAAGTATCTGTTCCCGTTCACATGTCCGATGTTCACAACAAGACCGTGGCCAAAGATGTCGCCGGCCAACAGTCGTTCCAGGAGCGCGGCTGCTTTGCTTGTCATGGCGCCGAAGGCGCGGGCGGGCTCGCCCCGGCTTTAGCGCCCATGATTGTCAAAGTCTCCGACTCCGAGTTGAGTCATGCCCTGCAACGTCCCACGGCCAGGATGCAAAAAGGAGGCATGCCTCCGGTGGAGGGCTCGCCCGATGAGATTGCAGCCCTGATTTCATACCTGCGCACTCTGCCGATGCCGCGCCAGATCAGGCCGATCTCTCGGCGGATGAGATGGGTCTCGCGTTGACTGTTCGCCTCTCGTATCCTGATTCGCGGCTTGAGAAACAGGTAGAGACCGAACCCGCTCATTTTCGATCCGCGATTGTAACTTGTGCCCGGCTCCTTATATATAGTGTCGAATTCTCGTTTGCAGATGCGGCTGGTAGGCTCGCCATGCGGCTCGCAATGTCGTATCTCCTCGATATAGAACGCCTTTCAGGAATCCGCGATCGGCGTTGCTGTGTCTGTCATTTTGGCGTCATTTTCGGCAAAAATATTTAACGCAAAAAAGGTTGATTCAGCGAAAATTTTTCTTGGACCACCCGAGGGTCGTGCTGTAAGCTGTGTTGGTGTCGGACGGCTGGTGATCTAAATCACTGTTGTCCGGGGGAAGAATACCTAGATTGCGTTACTTTACGGTCCGTTGCCTGATATTAAGAAACCCTCCGGAACTCGCTTGCCGATTTAAGGGAAGCCGCACCAAACCCGCCGAAGCCAGCTGAGTGCTTCATTGGTTGCGATCACAGTCCGGGCAAACCAGGATTTTCAGTTTGGTTCTTACTCTCGCGATTTAGTGTGTGCTCGTAGAATGCGAGTCCACACCATTTCATGGCTCGCTCAGGGAGATGTTGATCCCTGTGATCGTGCATGAGGCGCGGGTAGTCGTGGGTTTTTGTGCGCGAAGCCAAGGGGCGCTGCGCCCTGCGGTTAGTGTGCGCAAACCGATAGCACGGAGAGAACGATGGACCTTACCCGCTGGGTTATTACGATTGTTCTGGGGTTGGCGCCCATGCTCGGTGGCGTGGCGTTACAGCCGCCCGGGAGCAGTGTCATCTCCAGCGTAAGTACTGGTGCCAACTCGGGCGCCAATTCGGGTGGGAATTCCGGCGGTAATTCCGGGGCCAATTCGGGCGCGAAATCGGGCGGCAACTCCTCCAATCCTTCCCCCAATTCCGGTTCGGGTTCCTCGGTCACACCCGGCGTAAATGCGCCCAAGGCCAAGGTCACCAACCCGCATGGTCCGCTTGCAACCCCTTGTGCCAATTGCCACACCTACACAAGCTGGAAGCCGATACGGTCCAATCCCGAGTTCAACCACGATCTGACCGGGTATCCTCTCCGCGGCATGCACGAGAAAGTGAATTGCATTCAGTGCCACACGGATCTGGTGTTCAAGAACGTGAGCTCTCAATGCTCCGATTGCCACGCCGATATTCATCGCCGCCAGTTCGGTGCTAATTGCGCCAGTTGCCACTCGGTGAAAGGGTGGCAGGTCTCGCTCCAGGCGATTCAGAATCACCAAAACCGTTTCCCGCTGGTGGGCGCGCATCAGTTGGTGCAATGCGAAGAGTGCCACAAGAACGCCGCCGCGGGCCAGTTTATCGGCTTGTCTACGGCCTGCTACTCATGCCATCAGCAGGACTTCCTGACGCCGGTTATCGATCACGTCGGGCTTGGCCTTCCTACGACCTGCGAGAGCTGTCACTCGATGGACAGCTGGTTTAACGCCAAGTTTGACCATTTGAAATACACAGGTTACGCACTCACTGGCGCGCACGCCACGCTGACCTGCGCCGCCTGCCACCTCAATAACTCATTCAAGGGAACTTCGGCCCAGTGCTACGCCTGCCACTCCGCCGATTACATGGGCACCAATAATCCCAACCATGCGCAACTCGGCCTGCCCCGCGACTGCTCCACGTGCCACTCGACCACCGACTGGTCGATGACCTCCACGGCAAACTTCAATCATGCGCTCTATGCTCATTACCCCTTGACCGGCAAGCACGCAACCGTAGCGTGCGCGGCGTGCCACGCCAACAACAATTACAACTCGACGCCCACAACCTGCCTCGCCTGCCACCAGACGGATTTCAATGGGGCGGCTAATCCTCCCCACGTATCCAGCGGTTTCCCGACCAACTGCTCGCTTTGCCACACGACTGCTGGCTGGACCACCTCCACGTTCAATCACAACGCCACGGCATTCCCGTTGACAGGCTTCCACGCCACAATGCAGTGCGGGCAGTGCCACACCAGCGCCAGCACTTATAACGGGTCTCTGCCCACAACCTGCATCGGCTGCCATCAGGCCGATTTCAACAATACCAATGCTCCGCCTCATGCGACCTCCGGCTTCCCAACGACATGTCAGACTTGCCACACCACTACGGACTGGACCGGGGCGAAGTTTAATCACAACACGACCAAGTTTCCGCTCACCGGGGCACACATCACCGTGGCTTGCGCCACCTGCCACGTCAACAACAACTACACTACGGTGCCCACCGATTGCGTTGGGTGCCACCAGGTCGATTACAACAACACCAACGCCCCGCCGCATGCAGCCGACCCTTCTAAGTTCCCGACAACCTGCGAGAATTGCCACAGCACCACCAACTGGACCGGGGCGAGTTTCAATCACAACACCACCAAGTTCCCCCTCACCGGTGCGCACATTACCGTGCCGTGCGCCTCATGCCACATCAACAACGTCTTTGCCGGTACGCCGACCGACTGCTATTCGTGTCACACCAAGGATTTCACCGGCACCACCAATCCCAATCACGTTTCGGCAGGCTTCCCGACCAACTGCGCTCTCTGCCATACCACGGTGGCCTGGACGAAGTCGACGTTCAACCATAACTCGGTGTTCCCGCTGACCGGTGCACATGCGACCGTCGCTTGCGCGTCGTGCCATGTCAATGGCAATTACACGACTGTTCCCACCGACTGCTATTCGTGCCACAAGGCCAACTACAACGGAACCACCAATCCGAACCACGTTTCGGCGGGCTTCCCGACCTCGTGCGCAACCTGCCACAACACGACTTCGTGGACGGGCGCAGCCTTCGATCACAACAAGACTCCGTTCCCGCTGACCGGAGCACACAAAGCTGTGGCCTGCGCTGCCTGCCACATTAATAATGTCTTCACCGGCACGCCCACCGATTGCTATTCCTGCCACACGAAGGATTACAACGGGACCACCAATCCCAATCACAAGACGGCGGGCTTCCCAACAGGTTGTGCGGTTTGCCACAACACCACGGCCTGGACAGGCGCCGTCTTCGATCACAATAAGACCGCATTCCCGCTCACCGGCGCGCACAAAACCGTGGCCTGCGCTTCCTGCCACGTGAACAACAACTTCACCACCGTCCCGACCGATTGCTATTCCTGCCACAAGGCGAATTGGAACGGAACCACCAATCCCAACCACGTTTCAGCGGGCTTCCCGACCGATTGCCAGGTTTGTCACTCCACCACGAACTGGAACGGCGCCGTCTTCGACCACAACAAGACCGCCTTCCCGCTGACCGGCGCCCACACCACCGTGGCCTGCGCCTCGTGCCACACCAATAACAACTTCACCACCGTGCCGACCGACTGCTATTCGTGCCACACCAAGGATTTCACCGGCACTACCAATCCGAATCACGTGGCTGCGGGCTTCCCGACAAACTGCGCTTTGTGTCACACCACGACGACCTGGACGACCTCAACCTTTAATCATGCATCTGTATTCCCGCTGACCGGCGCGCACGCTACCGTCGCGTGCGCCTCCTGCCACATCAACAACAACTACACAACGGTTCCGACTGACTGCTACTCCTGCCACAAGGCTGACTACAACGGAACGAACAATCCTCCTCACGCGGCCTCCGGTTTGCCCACCACTTGCGCCGTTTGCCACAACACCACCAGCTGGACGACTGCCACCTTCAATCACAACGCCACTGCATTCCCGCTGACCGGCGCGCACGTAACCGTGGCCTGCGCCACGTGCCACGTTAATAACAACTACCTGACATTGCCGACCAACTGCTACGGATGCCACCAGGCACAATTCACCGGCACCACAAATCCGGCCCACGTGTCCGGCGGCTTCCCGACCGACTGCACGCTCTGCCACTCCACGACCAACTGGACTTCGTCCACCTTCAATCACTCTTCGGTGTTCCCGCTGTTGGGCTTCCATGCCACGCTGGCCTGCGCCCAATGCCACACCAACAACAACTACACAACAGTCCCCACAAACTGCTTCGGTTGCCACCAGGCCGATTTCACCGGCACCACCAATCCGAGCCACGTTGCGGCGAACTTCCCGACCAGTTGCGACACCTGCCATACGAATACCAACTGGACTGTAACGAACTTCAATCACACGCTGTATGCCAACTGGGCCCTAACCGGATTCCACGCCACGATGCAGTGCGCGCAGTGCCACACCAATAACAACTACGGCAACCTGTCCACTGCCTGCTACAGCTGTCACCAGGCGGACTTCACGGGAACGACCAACCCGAATCACGTCGCATCGGGATTCCCGACCGATTGCTCCGTCTGCCACAGCACTACGAACTGGACAGGCGCTACCTTCAATCACAACGCCACTGCGTTCCCCCTGACGGGATTCCACACCACCGTGGCCTGCGCGACGTGCCACGTAAACAACAACTACACCACGTTGCCGACGACTTGCATTGGGTGCCACCAGGCGGACTTCAACGGCACCACCAACCCAGCTCACGTGGCCGGTGGCTTCCCGACTAACTGCACGCTCTGCCACTCCACAACCAACTGGACTTCGTCCACGTTCAATCACTCTTCGGTGTTCCCACTGCTTGGCTTCCATGCCACGCTGGCCTGCGCCCAATGCCACACCAACAACAACTACACAACCTTGCCAACCAACTGCTACGGCTGCCACACCAAGGATTTCACCGGCACCACCAATCCCAGCCACGTCGCGGCAGGCTTCCCCACCACCTGCGACACGTGTCACACGAACAACGACTGGACCGTGACGGGGATGAACTTCAACCACACTCTGTATGCCAACTGGGCCCTGACCGGCTTCCACGCGACAATGACTTGCGCCCAGTGCCACGCCAGCAACAACTACGGCAACCTGTCCACAGCCTGCGTTAGCTGCCACCAGGCGGATTACAACGGCACTACCAACCCGGCCCACGTCGCCGCCGGGTTCCCAACCGATTGCACCATCTGCCACTCGACCACCAACTGGACATCGTCGACGTTCAATCACGCGACCACGACGTTCCCGTTGGTTGGCTTCCACTCCACCATGCCATGCGTGGGGTGCCACACCAGCGCCAGCACTTACAACGGCTCTCTGCCGACAACCTGCATCGGATGCCACCAGGCGGATTACAACGGCACTACCAACCCGGCCCACGCCGCGGCGGGCTTCCCGACCACGTGCAACACGTGCCACACGATGACCGACTGGACAGGAGCTACATTCAACCACAACAACACGCCGTTCCCGCTGACTGGTGCGCACACCACGGTCGCCTGTAACCTGTGCCACATCAATAACGTGTTTGTTGGCACGCCGACCGATTGCTATTCGTGCCACAAGGCCAACTATACCGGGACCACGAATCCCAACCACACCACGGCGGGTTGGCCGACCACTTGCACGACATGCCACAACACCACTGCCTGGTTGCAGGCGACTCTGCCAACCAGCTATCACACGTTCTTCAATGTGAATCACGGTAATTCGAATGGCGTTTGCGCTACTTGCCATACAAACTCGTCTGATTACTCGGTCTTCCAGTGCACCGGCTGCCATGGCGGAAATAACGCAGCCAACTTCAATCATCCGAACGTCAACGGATATGTGTACAACAGCGTCAACTGCTACGCGTGCCACACGAAGGGTTGAGGTGGTTAATCCAATGCGACACCATTTCTTACTTCTCCTTGTTCTGATGGCCCCCGCGTGCCGCGCACAGGAGGCCGATCCTGCTGCTCTTTCCGCGCCGGCACTCGCGGCTGCTCCGTCGCGCACCGATTTTCATATCCGCTATATCAACGGATCGAATGTATATATCGATGGAGGAACGACCTCTGGACTTAGGGAAGGCACGGAGCTGATTCTCAAGCAGAGTCCAAATCTTTCCGAACAGGATCCGGCAAACGCCGCCCTCGAGCCCGGAGTCATTGCCCGGCTCAAAGTGATTTCGGTCGCTTCTACTTCTGCGGTTTGCGAGGTCAGTGCGACCAAACGCGACCTCACAGACAAGGACGTTGTCTCCCTTCCCGATAACGAGGTAAAGAAACTCGTCGACAAGGACACAATCGGAAGCTCGCGCCATTACCCCATGGTCATCAGTTTCAGCGAAGGCGATCCGATGGATGAAGAGGTCCGCGACAACGTCCCCCGACCCCCGCTTCCCGAGGTCAATCAGATGCGAGGCCGGTTCGGATTCGACGTCAGCTCGATCCAGGAGTTGGGGCAGGCCAGTTCAATTACCAGCCAATACGGCATGGTGGTCCGCGCCGATTTCACCAGGATGTTCGGCACCTATTGGAACCTCAATGGCTACTGGCGCGGAACCCTGCAAAACAACAACACTGCCGCCACGCAGAACTCCATTCAGAATCTCGTGAACCGCACTTACCTCATGAGCCTGAACTACATCAACCCCAGCTCCGCGTGGACGGCTTCGATCGGGCGCATGTATCTCCCGTATGCCAGCAGCCTGGAGACCATTGATGGCGTGTACCTCGGCCGCAAAACCTCCGCACGGACGGTAGTGGCCATATTCGCCGGTTCCTCTCCCAATCCCACCGCGTGGAACTACGATCCGAACCTCCGCGTGGGCGGTGGCTTCTTCAACATTCATGGCGGGAACTTCGACGGCTTCCACTACTCCAGCACCGCCGGGGCAGGCGTTGACTTGCTCAAGTGGAACGTGAACAGGCCCTTCCTGTTTACCGAGAATGAATTCTCCTTCAAAAAGTACTTTTCTCTATATCAGGCGATGCAAATCGATAATCCCACCCCGAATCCCGGCCAGCCTAAGGTCGGCTGGGGGCTCGGAGAAAGCCTGATCTCGGCTCGCTTTCAGGTGCATCCTCGGGTGACCCTCGACCTCACCGACACCTACTTCCGGAGTGTCCCAACCTATGACTCAGTCCTTGTTGGAACCGGCCTGCTCGATAAGTACCTCTATCAGGGAATCAACGGGGGCGTTCGCGTCCAGCTGCCGCTTCACATCACGGGATATGGCAGCGTTGGGCAAAGCAACACTTCCAGCGACAATGGGTCTTCGTTGAATGAGCTCTTCGGAGCCTCGGTCATGCGCATCTGGAAGACTGGCTTTGGCGTCGATGCCCGTTATGCCAAGTTCGACAGCGCGTTCGCCTCCGGCAAATACCGCACCGTGAGTATCAACCGGGACCTCGGGGAGCGCTTCCGGCTCGATCTGCAGGGCGGCCGTTATGATTACAATTCCTCATTAGCCCAAACCAGCAATTCCTACTTCGGCAACGCGATGTTGGACATGGATCTTGGCGCGCGCCTGTTTTTCCAGAGCATGTTTACCGCCCAGCGAGGCGGCTCGCTCGATTACAACCAATGGACCACAACGGTCGGGTACCGCTTCGACAACCGGGCGGCCATGAGGGCGGCTCAAGCCAAACATCAATAGAATCCCAGCCGTCCCGTCGCCCGCGGAGTGCGTTCATTCCCTTCCGGATCCTGTATTCCCGCAGCCAGATCCGGTTCAAGACCCCAACACTGGCCCTTGAGTGCTATTTTGGTGGAGCAAGGCCAAACCGCCGGGCCTTGCTGTATGTCGGCCTGAAATCCAGTTTGATTAGGATCCCTCAATGAAGATAAGTTCCCATTTCGTTTCCCCAAGCTTCGCTGTTTCTATCCTCCTGTTCTTTGCCGCATATGCTCAGGCCGCCAACGTTACTGGAACCGTAACCAACAAGACCACGGGCAAGCCCTCGGCCGGCGACAACGTTGTGTTGGTTGATGTTCAAGCCGGCATGGCCGATGCTGCTACGGCCACGACCGATTCCAAAGGCCAATACTCGTTGCAATTGCCCGCGGGCGCCACCGGAGGTGCATTCCTGATCCGCGTCACCCATCAGGGCGCCAGCTATTTCATCGCCGCGCCACAGAGCGGAACCGGCGGTGACGTCACCGTGTACGACGTAGCGGCGAAAGTGGACGGCGTCGCCATCGACGCCGACATGATCCTCTTTGAAGGCTCCGCCGGCTCACTGCGAGCGTCGGAACGGTACCTCGTTCGCAACACCAGCAATCCTCCCAAGGCGCAGTTCAGCGACAAGACCTTTGAGATCGTAATTCCTCCAGATGCGCTTTTGGATGGCGCATCGGCCACGCGGCCGGGCGGCCTCGGCACCAATACCCGCCTGACCCCGCTGCCGGAGAAGGGCCACTATACATTCAACATTCCTATTCAGCCCGACAAGGGGCAAACCGAAACCCTTCTCGAGGTGCAATATCACTTCCCGTACAACGGTAAGTTGACGATCAAGCCACAGCTCATGATGCCCGCCGACAACTTTGTGGTATACGTTCCGAAGAGCATGACGTTTTCCGGCGGAACGGGAGCGGAATTCCAGAACGTTCAGGACGATCCCAAGGTAAACACTAACATTGCCAAGAATGTCCACCCCGGGCAGGCCATCTCATTCCAGGTTTCCGGCGAAGGACAAATGCCGCGTGACCAGCAGAAGCCCGGGATGAGTCCCCAGGCGGCCATGGGCATGGGTGGCGGGGCGCCAGCGGCCGCGTCCGACACCAGTACCCCGGGCAATGGCCCTGGCGGTGGCATCGGCAACCCCATCGGAACCCCCGATCCGCTTACGAAGTACAAGTGGTGGATTCTTGGCGGGCTGACCCTCCTGCTGGTCGCTGCCGCCATCTACCTCCTTCGGAGTCGAGCCCCTGCCGCAGACGGCGGTCCCCTCTTGGCGTCGGTCCCATCGGACCTGGAGGGCAGACCCTTGCCCGCGGTTCCGCGCTCGATCGCTCCGGTGACCGATTACACTCCGCCCCCGCCTCCCAGAGCTCCTGCGCCGGTTTATTCCCCGGCGGTCCACGCTGCCCCTGCGGATAGCAAGGCCGCATTGCTGAGTAGTATCAAAGATGAACTGTTTGCGCTTGAGAGCGAAAGAATAAGTGGCACGCTGACCGCGGAGGAATACGCCGACGCCAAGGCCGGCCTGGAGGCCATGCTCA
>Ga0207095_10295_pt1 | contig 12820 bp, 16 predicted proteins | sample Alteio_BWMinHeat_88_FD_153529 | JGI IMG/M metagenome (GOLD analysis project Ga0207095, IMG submission 153529) | Enriched cells from forest soil in Barre Woods Harvard Forest LTER site, Petersham, Massachusetts, United States -... | ecosystem: Environmental > Terrestrial > Soil > Temperate forest >... | reverse complement strand
CGCGGCGGCGGTAGCGCCGGTGGAGGCTGTCAAGAACGTGTTCCCACATGGCCCGCGTGGGTTGCAGGCCGCGGGTCCAGTCGCCGCGGCGTTGGAGTTTCCAGCGGAACGACCATTCGCCGGCGAATTTCTCGGCGCAGAGGAAGCGGCGCTGGCCGGTGGCGGGATCAACATCAGTCCACTTGATCTGCATTCTTACTCCGTATTTCCCGCACACTGTCGAGAAACGTCTGGAGATCGTCCGGCAACGGCATCGACCAGCGCATCGGCTCACCGGTTACGGGGTGCGTGAAGCCCAACTCGGCGGCGTGGAGGAAGAGGCGCGGGGCGGGGACGGAGTCGGTCATGACGACGCCGTCGAGTTTGCGATGGTACACTTTTTCGCCGCAGACAGGGTGGTCCAGCTCGGCGAGGTGAATGCGAATCTGATGGGTGCGTCCGGTTTCGAGACGACAGGAGAGGAGCGTGTGTTTCGGCAGGCGTTCCACGACCTCAACGTGGGTGATCGCTTCTTTGCCCTGCTCGGGGAATTCCGTGCTGCCACGACGGCCGTCGCCGCGGTCGCGGACCAGGCGCGTGGCGATACGGCGCGCGCTGAGGAAGCCAGGAACGAGGGCGAGGTAACGGCGGATGACCGTGTGCGCGTGAAATTGCTTGCCGAGGCCGCGTTCGGCCGGCACGGAGCGGGCGAAGACGACGAGGCCGCTGGTTTCCTTGTCGAGGCGCTGGACGATGCGCAGACGCGGGAGCGGTCCTTTCCTTTTGCGGCCCTCCTGGCGCGCGACGAGCGGGGGGACAAGGTCTTCCAGGGTTGGCGACAGCGCTTTTCGGCGCGCGGGCCAATCGCGTTCGGTGGGATGGCGGACCGTGGAGACGCCGGAGGGTTTTTCGACGACGACGAGATTTGCGTCGAGATAACGGAGGACGATAGCCTGGCGCTCTTTTGGTTCCGCGACCGGGCGGGCGAGGAGTTCAACGGTGTCGCCTACTTTGACGCGGCGGGCGGGGTCGAGGCAGAGTTCATCGCGAAGTTTGACGCGGCGGGATTGGATGAGGCGGCGGGCCTGGGTCCAGGATAATTCGGGCAGGCGGCGGCGGAGAAGGGCGGCGAGGGTGAGGCCGGCGTGATCGGCGGAGATGAGGATCGGCTCAAAGGACATTGTCATGCGTGCGATTTGGCTTAGGCCATCCAGGGAATGCTCATAGCACGATCGCCGTTCCATCAGGCATCGTGCCCGCGTAATGGATAGCGAAGTGCTTGGGTTTCAACTCGACCGCTTTGCGGTAGACCTCGTCGCGGTCTTTGCTGTGCCAGAGGACCTTCCCGCCTTGAACATGCCGGGTGGCATTCGTTTGCGGATCGTCGAGCAAAATCCACTCCGAGGGAAACTGTGAGTCTATTTCAGTAATCGTTAACGCATTGTTCATGGCGTCGATCCTGAATTGGCGTGCGATTCCAACTCTCCGAGGATGTCCTGCATGCGATTTTACTTCAACGCCGGTCGCGCCGTCGAGCGGTCTTGCGAGCGGGCCGGTAGCCCTTCAGCCTTGTCGGCTTCGGGATAGTGTGTACGTAATCGCCGCGCGCCGCTTGGTTAGCCTTCTCGCGGCGGGCGGTCAGCGCTTCCTTCGGCGGCTGGGCGGGGATGAGCGCATCACAGCCGCCGCCGATGAGGTCGCCGCGGCCGGCTTGAAGGAGGGCCTCGCGGACTTCGAAGTAATTTTCCGGTTTGAAGAATTGCAGCAGGGCGCGCTGCAATTTGCGGTCGTGCAGTTTGCGGGCGATGAAGACTTCATTCTTCGTGAACGGGTCCATGCCGGTGTAGTACATGCAGGTGGCGATGTCGAACGGGGCGGGGATGAAGTCCTGCACCTGGTCGGGGCGGTAGCCGTTGCGCTTGAGGAACACGGCCAGGTCGATCATCGCGTGCAAATCGCAGCCGGGGTGGCTGGCGATGAAGTAAGGGACGAGGTACTGCTTGGGTTTGCCGGCTTCCTGAGACGCTTTTTTGAATTGGTCGGCGAAGACGCCGAAGTTGTCCACGTCCGGCTTCTTCATCAGGTTCAGCACGTTCTTGTCGGTATGCTCGGGGGCAACCTTCAGGTGGCCGCCGACGTGGTGAGCGGCCATTTCATGAAGGTACTCGGGGGACATCTGGGCAAGGTCCATGCGGATGCCGCTGGCGACGAGGACCTTGCGAATGCCGGGTTCAGTGCGGGCGCGCTTGAGGAGATCGATTAGTGGGCCGTGGTCGGTGCCGAGCAGCTTGCAGACCGAAGGATAGACGCAGGAAAGGCGTTTGCACTTGGCCTCGACTTCGGGCCTCGTGCAGCGCATTTCGTACATGTTCGCGGTGGGGCCGCCGATGTCGCTGATGACGCCCTTGAACTCCGGGTCGGCGGCCATCTTGCGGACTTCCTTCAGCACCGAGTCCTGTGACCGCGATTGCATGATGCGGCCCTGATGGGCGGTGATCGAGCAGAAGGTGCAGCCGCCGAAGCAGCCGCGCATAATCGTTACCGAGTCTTTAATCATCTCATAGGCGGGGATCGGCTCGGTGTAGGAGGGGTGCGGACGGCGGTTGTAGGGGAGATCGTACGTGCGATCCATTTCTTCTTGAGACAGCGGCAGAGCGGGCGGGTTGACGACGATGGCCTGGCGGTCGTGGTACTGGACCAGCGTCTTGGCGTTGAACGGATTGGTGTTGATGTGGATGACGCGCGTAGCTTCGACGAAGGCGAGCTCATCGGATTTGACTTCTTCATAAGTGGGAAGCACGAGCGCGTCCAAAACCCACGGATTGCAATCCGTGGGCTTGGCGGGGGTTTCACTCGCGCCCAGCGCGTAGGCGACGCCGCGGAGGTCACGAAGGTGTTTGACGGTCTCGCCGGCGGCGAGGCGGCTGGCGATGTCGACGATTTGCGCTTCGCCCATGCCGTAAACGAGCAAATCGGCTTTGCAGTCGAGAAGAATGGAACGGCGGACGGTGTCGCTCCAGTAGTCGTAGTGGGCCAAGCGGCGGAGCGAGGCTTCGACGCCGCCGGCGATAACGGGGACGCCGGGGAACGCCTCGCGGGCGCGGTGGCAATACGACAGGGTAGCGCGGTCGGGGCGGAGGCCAATGCGGCCGCCGGGAGAGTAGGCGTCGTCGTTGCGGACTTTCTTGTTCGCCGTGTAATGGTTGATGAGCGAATCCATGTTGCCGGCGCTGACGCCGAAGAAGAGGCGCGGGCGGCCGAATTGTCGCCACGGTTCGCAGGAGTGCCAGTCGGGCTGGCTGAGCATGGCGACGCGGAAACCGGCGGCTTCGAGGACACGGCCGAGAATGGCCATCGCGAAGCTCGGGTGATCGATGTAGGCGTCGCCGGTGACGAAAACGACATCGACGGAGTCCCAGTCGCGCGCGAGCATCTCGTCCCGCGTCATGGGCAGATGCGGGGCGGCGTGGCGCTCCGTCCAGAGCGGCAACGACATTCGCGGTGAGGCAGTCATCGTGACATTCTACACGATTTGCGGACCTGGAGGAAAAATGCCACAGGCGGAATGATTCGCTCTTGGCGTGAGCGGGGTGCGGCGTGGTATGATGCCGCCGATTCAAGAGGTCATCGACCCATCAACCTTCCTTCGCAGGAGGATTCGAATGGCGAAGAAAACCAGTTGCCCTGTGAGCCGTTCCGACTTTCGCGCCCATGCCAAGCCGGTGAGCGTGGTCGTCAATAACGTGCCGCTGATTGCCGAGGTCAAGGAATTCTCGACCGGCTCGCTGGGCTGGTATCTCAACGGCAAGACGAGCATCGAGATCAACGGCACGCCGGTGTCCGTGCAAATCGGCATGAACCTGACGATCGTGGGCAGTAAGGAGTTGCCGCGCGACGGAACACCGGCGCGCAATGAGGAAGTGGCCTGAAAACTCAACTCGCATTCACGCCCGTGAGGATCATCAATCGTGGTAGACACTCTCTTCAAGTTCTCTCGCCCTTCATTCATCCTGGTCGTGGGCGTAGCGTTGACGGCGGCGCAGCTCCAACCTGCCCGCGCCCCGGCCGCAGAGAATTACACCGTGGAAAAAATCGAATACAAGGGCTGGAAGAACAACCTGCGCGTCAGCAACGGCGACGCGGAATTGATTATCACGCTGGACGTTGGGCCGCGCATTCTCAGCTACAAACTGGCCGGCGGCAAGAACATGTTCAAGGAATTTGAGGACACGCTCGGCAAAACGGGGGGCAAGGATTGGGTGAGCTACGGCGGTCATCGCCTCTGGGTTGGGCCGGAGGACTTGACGCGGACTTACGCCCCGGACAATGGGCCGGTGGATTCCAAGAACCTTGAGTCCTTTCCTCCGCAAATTGTGCTTACGCCGGGCGCCGATAAGGAATACGGCATTCAGCGGAGTATGCGGGTGATCCTCGCGAAGACGGGTAGCAACGTTGAAGTGATTCACACAATCAAAAACATCGGCGACAAGGAGACGGAGCTAGCGCCGTGGGCGCTGACGGTGATGGCGCCGGGCGGCGTGGAGGTCATTCCGCTTCCTGAGAAAAAGCCGCACCCTGGGCCGCCGAAGAATGCACGATCGCCGAAGGATTACGCCGCCAACCAGCTCATGTCAATTTGGCCCTTTACCGACTTCAAGGATGGGCGCTGGGACATCGGGACGAAGTACATCACCTTGCGGCAAGATGCCAAGAAGGGCGCAACCAAGATCGGCCTGGCGCACAAGCTTGGCTGGATCGGCTATTTGAACGACGGAACGCTGTTCGTCAAGCGCATTCCCTATCAAGAAGGGAAGACCTATCCGGATCAGGGGGTGAACTTCGAGACGTTCACCAACGAAGAGATGCTGGAAATCGAGAGCATGGGGCCGATGATCAAGCTGCCCGCCGGCGCGACGGTCGAGCACAAGGAAACGTGGGAATTGTACAAGGATGTGGAATCCTTCAAAGACGAGGCTGGGATTGACAAGCACATCAAGGCACGTATCGAGAAGAAGTGATTTTCCCTGGCGCGAACCATGATGCCCACGGGTGGCGGCCCGTGGGCCTTTCTTTTCACGCCCGCGACCCGGCACGTGCCGCGATAGCGGCGCGGATAATCGCATTCAATCCTTGATCGTCGATTCGCGTCAGGGCTTGGCGCGGGGTAAGCCAAACACGTTCGCGGAAGTCGTGTTCGGGCCATTCCTCCGTAGCCTCGGTCACAAGCAGCAGGAACACGGTCACAAAGTGGTTGACGTCGAACTTTTCGTAAAGGTAGCTGCCCACGGGTTCGGGTTTGAGAACGCCCAAGAGACCGGCTTCCTCCCACGCCTCCTGCAAGGCGATCTCGCCCGCCGACTTGCCCGGCTCCAGACAACCCTTTGGGATAACCCAGCGCTTGCCGCTTCGGGACGTGACCAGACAGACGTGACCATCCTTGATGGGGATCGCGGCAGCTTGGCGAACTTCAGTGGCAACGGTTGGCATCTCGGGGTTCCATCGGGGATTGGACGAAACATCCGTATGGTTCAAGCATGCAGAGAAGGACGGTCGCGCGTCAAGCGAACTTTTCCAGTTTTCACGAGTTTTACACAATCGATGCTCAGCTCGTATTGCTAGTTCAACGAAAGAGCCTTGTAGAACTCGCGAAGATCGAGGATCGCCTACTTCGTCAGCTCGCGAGCAGCAGAGGAAAAGCTACCGAGCGCCGGTCAATCCCGGTACACTATCTCACGCTTGCTTTCTACCAATCGCGGACCACGGACGACGGACCATGTTGCGCATCGGAATCGCCGGCATTGGCTTCATGGGCATAAAACCATCCTGATTTCCGAGGCACTTCAAAAAACACCGAAAATCACGGCAAATCAGCGGCTTGGCTTGTCTTTTCTTTGCGCCATGATACAATGCTTCAGTAAAGAAAACTTTAAAGAATTCGGACAGGCCCTTTCAGGAGCCAAGCCATGCCATCCGGTCGCATTGCCAAGCTGAACTGGACGCCCTCTTTCGGCCAGTACACCGTCACGATCAACAAGAAACTGTACCGCCTCGGCACCGACAAGACTGAGGCCGAGAAGCAGTTCCGCTTTCTCCAGACCAAGACCGACATGGCCGAGGAGATCACCGCCGTACCCACCTTCGGTGAAGTCGCCGAGGCGTGGCTGCTGCATATCGAGACGAAACACGACGCTGAACGCTTCCGGCTTTGCAAGGCCCGCATCAACGAGTTCCTCGCCTTTATGGGGAGGGACATCAAGGTACGCGACATGCGGCCCCGGCACATCGAGGACTGGATCAAGTCGAAGCCCGACGTGAAAAGTGACGGCACCCGCCGCCTGTACAAGGCCATGATCCTGGCCTGCCTCAATTGGGCGGCTTCCGGCAAGGCGCGGCTGATCGTCAGCAACCCGCTCCGGGGAAAACTCGACCTGCCCGAGGGCGGTTCCCGTGGCGGCAACGCCGTCTGGACGCCGGAGCTTTTCAAGATCGTCACCGAGAACGTCAACCAGCACTTCGCCGACTTCCTTCGGGCCGTCGCATGGACCGGGGCCAGGCCATCCACCATTCGCCACGTCGAGGCCCGTCACTACCGCCCGAAACTCAAGCTCTGGGACGTGGAAGACCTTTATCGGGACCGCATCTCAAAACGAAAATACGTCAAGCGCGTCTGGCTCACTCCCGAGATGATCGAGATGGTCGAACGGCTGAACAAGGAATGGCCCGAAGGCCCGATCTTCCGTGGCAGGTCCGGCCAGCCTTACAGCGGCGATGTCATCACGATGGCGATGTACAAGCTCAGGATCAGGCTGAAGGACAAGGGGATCGAGCTGCCGGACGGGTTGATCGTCTACAACCTGCGTCACCATTTCGCCACGCAGTTCATCGTCAAGCACCCGGACAAGCTGGAATACCTGCGGGAGCTACTCGGACACAAAGACCTCAAGATGATCCGCAAGCACTACTCGAAACTGTTCGATGAACACGCCGCCATGCACGACGTGCTGAAGGACTTCAAGCCGCTGTAGGTGCCTACCGCACCCCATTTTGGTGATTGCCGAATGGAACACGGCTGGCTACAATGGCCATCTGATTCTCAACAACCCATTACCTCATATAAGGTTACGTCGATTTATGGACGCAAAGGCGAAGTCTTTTACATTCCTCAGCAATGAAGGGCAGGTGACGATACCGTTCTTCCAACGAGGGTATGTATGGGATGAGGACAATTGGTCCGACCTATTGACGGACCTCCTGAATTCTACCAAGAGCCACTTTCTGGGTTCCCTCATCCTGAAACAACAGCGATCGACGACCGGAGAGCCTAAGAACGTAACAGTCATCGACGGACAGCAGCGACTCACGACCCTTAGCATTCTGTTGAAGGCGCTCTTCGATACGTTTCCTGAAAGTATTAGAGAGCACACCACGATCCCGCTTCGCAACCATCTCTTTTTCAAACAATACCAAACGGATGCCGAATATCGTGTCAGAATCAAGCATTCGCACGCCGATGAACAGGCTTATACAACTGTCATTCGTGCCAACCTTGAGGGACCTGGGATTGATGCCGATGCAGATGCAACGAATCGAATAGTTCAGTGCTACAACTATTTTTGCCGCCAGTTGCGCGCGAGGTCAGACGATGAACGTAAGCGGCTCTTCAATCGGCTTCTCGATCAAGATCAAAGAATGCTGGTCGTCATCGACCTAACTGAAGAAGATGATGAACAAACGATTTTCGATACTACCAACACTTCGGGCGTTAGGCTAAGTTGCGCTGACATTATTAAGAATGCGTTGTTTCAAAGAGCAATACAGCTTCTGGCAGGCAAGCCCGATGAAGCCGTCGCACTTTATCAGCGCACTTGGGCGCACGTGTTTCTTTCCGATGATGACGCGGTAGCGTATTGGGAAACGAAACGCCTTACAGGCAGATTGCAGAGAGATAATATAGAAGTACTACTTCACTCGATTGCGGTAATCAAAGGATTCTACGATCCGGACAAACACCAACTTTCTGATTTGTCCAAGTTGTACAAGGAGCAAATCGCCAAGCTTTCAACCTTAAACGAAGCGGTGGCGTTTGTTAAAGAAATTCACCATTACGGTGAGCTATACAGGGAGAACATTTTGTCGTTTGACGACAGTACAGCATTCTCTTATGCAGACTATCGGCAACGCCTGTTTCATATTCTCGACGTGCTCCAGGTGTCCACGTTCCATCCTTTTATTCTATTCGCGATCAAGGAGTTCAAGAACGATGCGGCGAAATGTGAGCGCATTCTTTCGAGCCTTGAACGATTTGTTATGCGTCGCATGTTAGCGAAGCAAGAGACAAAGAATTACAACAAGATATGCAAGGACTTTATCAACAATCCTGATTCTGTGATTGCTGAGGCTAACAATACAAAGGATGAGGAGGTGAGCAACGGGTTAACGGCGATCGCCAACAAGAACGCCGCTCTTGTTTTGTTCTGGGTGGAATTGCTCCGAAGAAGTCAAGATAGGAAGTATGACGGAACAGAACTCAAATTCGACTACTCGTTGGAACACATAATGCCTCAGAAATGGGAGGAGCACTGGAAGAACATTCCAATGAAACACGATGCGGCCGGCAATATAATGGAGCAACAAGAGGCGAAAAAGGATAGGTACGACAAGGTGTATTGGCTCGGAAACATGACCCTTCTCACCAGCTCCTTGAACTCTGCGCTTCGGAATTATGCATTTCAAAAGAAGATGAGCGGCGATGGCCGCAAGAAGGGCGTCAAATCCTACGCGAGTCTGTCGGTTACCAAGGATGACATAGTCGCCCCATACGAGAGCGGCGATATGGAATGGGATGAAAACAAGATTATTGCGCGGACTGCCGCTCTTGGCAAAGAGGTGAGTCAGCTCTGGGGAACGGTCGAGTGATAGGCGGAATTACATCGCATTACAGCTCCATCCCACCTCTTCAAGAGCCAGCGCACGAAAAAACCCCGGCCAATCGACCGGGGTTACTTTGGAATCACGACATGCTTGAACACCTTCTTATGCTGCCGAGGCGGTGCCCTCGCCGGTGCCTCCCCTCCAACCTTTTGACTGGCGAGGAAGGCGTCAATGTCGGCGTCGGTTATGCGAATGCAACCACGCGAGCCGGGCCGGCCGATGCGGATATGCGGCAATAACCCGCAGGCACACAGCTCGTAAACCAACGAGTCTGAGATACTCATCCTTTCTGCTGCGGTCTTTACCGTCATCATCGCCGCACCTTGCCTCTCGATGGCCCTGTCTTTGCCCTTCTCAGCCGCCGGCTGCGATCAAGCAGGTCGTTGAATAGGCAGCAGCCCGTTTCGGCGGTAACGTTCCAGCTCGGCATGGGAGAGCACCCACTGCGGGTGCGCTCCCCGGCCGCTTTGCCGTTTCTCTGCACGCAGCCTGCCGAGGCGGCAATACTCGCGGATGGTGAACTCCGCCTTGCCCACCGCCCTGGCGAATTCGTGCGTGGTGTACCACTCACGCACCTGCTGGCGTTCGACCAGGGTTGCGAGAAGGGATTCGATGTTCTCAAGCCGTTCTTCGACGGTCATAGCCCACCTCACATGTCTCCGGCATGTCCTTCGCCATCGGAAACGCCGTTTCGTTAACAAGCGGTCGGTTCATTGACTATCCCGTGCCGACTTTCGATCACTGGTTCCTCTGGCGGAACAGGCTGCATTGCCCGTTCGAGTTCGATCATCTTTGCGAGCAACTCTACCCGCCGCTTGTGCTCCTTTTCCGTGACGAGCTGGGCGAGTTGCCGGCCATCCTGCCATATCTTGTAAATGTCACCAAAAAACCCGATCAGGGCAGCTATCCAAATAGCGATGCCTGCCCCGAGAGCGCCTCCGGCGCTCATGAAAACAACTATCAAAACAGCATCCCAGTCATTCATGTTCCCACTCCTTAAAAGTGGCGGGGCCGGACACCCCGCCTTGATGGACTATCCTCACGACGCGGAGCTTCCGACTTACTCGGTCTCCTGGTCGCCAGCGGGAGGCGACGAGTTGTCGCCACTGCCTGATGCCACGATGACCACCGAAGCCGCCAGTCCCAGAACAAAACCCACCGGACCCGCCAGGACCGCACCCGTGATGGCAGGTCCCCACATGACGGCCTTGCCGGCCATTTCATTCCTAAAGTCTTCGCCGAAAGTTCTTTCAGCCATAGCACTTCTCCTTATTGTGACCGGGATGTAGTTATGCCGGTCATTGCCACGTTGACAGTTTGACACTTTTGGGAATCGTCACCGCATCTCCGCCAGACGCCGGTAAAAAGCGCGTTCCGATTTGCCCGTGCGTTCAATCCAGGCCCGGACGCGCTGGTCGCGGGAAGGGTTATCCCGGATGATTTCCTGCAAGATCGAGTGTTCCTCGCCCTTGCGTTGCTCCCGTGATACTGGCGACTCATCGGCATGCGTGACGGCAACCAGATGCTCCTCGATGGACGCGGTAATCAGGTCGCGCCAGTGGGACTCCGCCTCACCGTCTTTCCATTGCTGGTAATCGGGGAAGGCTTTGTTGACGAGCAACCGCAGGTCGAACGGGCACGAGAGCCGCAGCATCTCGCCGATCAGGTAATGGGCCACTTTGCGCGCTTCTTCGGGGCCGATCTCCGGGTTGACCGAACCGCATGGCCAGCCACGATCGGCGAGATCGAGCATCAGCGCCCCGAGTTGGGCGTCGGTGGGGTCATAATTGAGGGTGTGTACCCGGCTCTTGAAAGCCCCGAGCAGTTCATCGTCATGCAATTCCCGGTTGGAGATGCACACGATGCCGCCCCGGAATACGGCACGCTCCTCCCGCCCCTGCCGACGGTACTTCACCACGCGGCTGCGGTCCCGCGAGGTCGGATGCTCCAGGGCCGACAGCAGAATCTGCAACGCAACGTCGCTTTTCAGGATGGCCCCGAGGTCATCGAGCACAATCACTTCATCCGCATGACTGGCGATCAGCTCGAACAGGCCCATCGGCGTGATATGCCCGCGCTGGTAGGTAAAGATTTCCCGGATTTCCTGCTCCAGCACCGCCCGCACCGTATGCGTCTTAGCGGTCCCCGGCCTGCCGAAGAGGTACAGGCCGGTCGAGTATTGCCGGCCCACACCGCGAACGTAGTCACGGACAATTGCCTGCCGCCGGTGCAGCTCGGCCAGCAGGCCGCTACGATTGTCCTCAATGTGTTTCAAGGTCATGATCCCGTCCACAAGCTGCCTCCTTCAATTTCCTCGCGGCATCAAAGCATGAAACAGGCGATCCGCCCGCAGTGTCACAGCAGGCCAGCGGCCTTCATCTTCACATCGAAGGCATTCGCCTCTTTGACCATCGTCTCGCAGACGTACTTGAACACGGGGGCATCCATTCCGGCCATGAGCATGTTGGACGCCAGGGCGAATGCTGCGTTGCCGTTTCCCGCGTCGAACACATGCCACGCGCTGAGCGCCAACTCCCAGTTACGCAGAAGCAAGTACCCCATGATCTCGCCGGGAATCTGACGGGCGATCATGGTTGACCCGCTCCAGACCCGCAACGACATCAGCTTGTCGCCGCAAGTGATTGCGATTTTCCTGACGCCGACGACAGGGTCGTTGAAGTGAAGCAGGATTGCGTCGCCTTGGCGTTCATCGACCGCCCAGCCCAGTTCCCGACAGAACCGTTCGACCAGGTACGGTCCCATCGCCGACTGGCCTTGTGGAAAACCAGCACGGAGACTATCGACCGTAGCCGACATGAAACCAGTGGCGAACCCTTCAGCCACATCCCGGAACAATCCCATGATTAACTCGCTTTCTTTGAAAAGAACCTGACGTTAGATCAGGTGGATTTCATCTTGGACAACAGATCTTCACACTCTTTCAGAACGGCCGCCGCTTCATCGCGCCGGCGTTGCCGAACCAACGTTTCCGCCCGTGCCAGAAGCAGCTTGAGCTGCCAGCGCCGCTTCCTATTGCGTTCCAGAAGAACAATCCGCCAGGCGATGCAACCAATGAACACGGCGCCGGCAGCCCACCCCCACAGGTAGGTATGTGGGTCATGCAATGAGCCGGGACTCCAGTTTTCTGGATGCTGAAAGTCCCAGCCCACGCGTACTGAGCACACGACTGCCAGGACGACAAGCGCTACTGTCAGTCCCCACTTATCGCCACGGGTCATTGCAGCTTCTCCTGATGCAAGGGAGCTGGCGCTCCCAGAGTTACCACCAGCCCAACCCGCGACCGATGCCGACTATCAGGCCGACATTGCGCCGTGCGCTCTCTTGCTTGGCCTGCTCCTCGGCCAGCTGTTTTTGGGCCTCCAGGCGTTCCTTCTCCATCTTCAGCAGCTCCTGCTGCCGCCAAAGCTCCGGATTCTCCCGTTTGAACTTCTCCTGGGCTTCCGCCTTCTTCTCGGCTTCTCTCTCCTCCGACCACTTGCAGAAAGCTCCGGCCAATGCCGGCAGGCCGAAGAGGATAAAAATCCAGAGGAAGCACACGGTGCCGAAATCCATCGAGGCTAACAACATTGCGTTGTCCTCCAATTACGGGCGACCTATTGCGTTCACTCCCGGCGGCAACGCGCCGCCAGGAAACATTTGCCGAACTCGCATTGCACAACCCACAGGGTCACGCTCCTGTTGGACCTGCCGTCTAGTTGTTTCTCACTGAATGAATCCTAAGCTGTGATTCTGGAAAGGTCCCAGCACGCACCCGGTAACGCGGCCGCATGTTCTCGGTAACCCATCGATCATGCATGAGCGTCGAGAGCCGGCTGCGCCGTCATTGCCACATTGACAGTTTGACATCATTGCAAGTGTTGACATGGGCTTCCCCTTAGGTCATGGGAAA
>Ga0207095_10294_pt1 | contig 12844 bp, 13 predicted proteins | sample Alteio_BWMinHeat_88_FD_153529 | JGI IMG/M metagenome (GOLD analysis project Ga0207095, IMG submission 153529) | Enriched cells from forest soil in Barre Woods Harvard Forest LTER site, Petersham, Massachusetts, United States -... | ecosystem: Environmental > Terrestrial > Soil > Temperate forest >... | reverse complement strand
ATGATTCGGTTGACTGCATGAGTGGTATCTCTGTGTTATCGATCGAAGTGGCTTTCACTGGGTTTTCTCCTTTGGTTGGGATTAGCGACGTCGCGGCCTTTTTGGCTTAGCGTGTCGTTGAAGATCCTCAGCGCACTCGGCCGCCAGCAACGTAGTACGCTCTAGAAAATCTGCTATTACGTCAAGCTCTGCAGCCTTGAACTTCGACCACAGTTCGAACATGCGAATCTGACTGGGCATAAACATATCCTTAATGGGCTCGATTGCATCATTGCGGCTACGCACCCACACTTTGCGGCGATCGGTATCATCGGCCTGCCGTTCAACGTAGCCGGCATTGGAAAGCCGGTCAATTAGCGCTGTGACAGAGCCAGAGGTAAGCCCGGTTGCTTTCGCCAGATCACCCGCTGTGATCTGGCCGCGCATGTAGATTATGTCCAACACGCGGAGGTCCGTTGTGTGTAGGCCGAAGTGACCTGCCACAATTTGACTGGTGACGACGGTTTGTGCTGCCATCTTGCGCACGTTATTGTCGACCATGGCGACGCGATCCTTGAGAACCTTTGGTTGAGGCATCGATCTGAGATCTCCGTGACTGCTAGTGCATCAACGACTGCATTCATATTACTCTACCGTCAAGCATCTTGATTGTCAAGATATATTTCAGGCTTTTCATCGATCCTCGAGCGAAGTTTCTGGAGGCCACCTCTGCGATATGAGTTTCTGGATCATCGATGCTGTGTGCAACTACTGTGTCCTACATCAGGCCTAAGAGAGCACTAGGTTGGGTCTTCCCGTCGTCGGGAGCTACCGCGAAGCAGGTGACCACGCTTTGTCCGGTGTGTTGGAGAGCGAAGGCGTCTTCGTATTGCAACCTTCCTTCTATTCATTGAGTTCGATAGACTACGTTCTCAGAACCGCCGTCGATGATTTTGAAATTTGCGGGAACGGTAAATAAAGAAGGGTCCGGCTCCGCGCGTATGATGTTCGTCAGCCGAAACGTCTGCACCCCCATTTGCGGATCGCTCCGTTCGCTCGAAACAATCGTCTTTAGGTCGGGCGATGTCCAGACTCCGTGACGACGCTGATGGGTTTATCGTTGCCAATTTGACCGGCGGCGATCACGCTTGTCGCCCGCACCCCATTCACAACAACGCCCTCGATTGTCTGAGTTCCAAGATTTTCCGTGTTTACTTCCTGCTTCACAATCGCCAAACCCTTTGACGGGACAGTTGTGGGTTGTGACATGTTGGCTTGAGGCGCAACGTCCGCCATTTGTATGAAAGATGGAGCCGAAGTCACAGCGGGACCGAGGTCACCCACTCCGGCTTGGGGTATTGGGTTTTTCCACGCAGTCTCGTCGGTTAAGTTCAAGGTATAGGAAGTTCCCGCCGCGGGATCTTGAAGAAAGACGAGGTGCGGGACGTTGGCCGGGGACAGATTGCCAATTGGTGGGAGGGGAGCATCCTGACGGGTGCGGCCCTGTGAATCGCGCGCAATCGTTCCGTTGCTGGTTTGAACGACACGATTGCCATCCGCGAGTGTCTGGATCGATTCGTTGGTAGTCGTTGCGGAATAGGGCGCTCCCTTAACCGGAGCAGGGGACGCTTTGACGAATGAACTCAAAGCAACTGCGCCAGCGGGCCCAGTGCCCTGATAGATTACGTTGCCCGTCTCCTGCGCGAATGCGCATGACGAGGCTGCCAGAACAAGGATCACTGTACGTTTCATAGTTGAGTTCGTCTCCTTTAATCCAAACAGTTACGGCTGCAAACGGAGTCGTTGAGGCTCCCTCATTTATGAATTGAGCGCGACAGAAGGATTTCTTCCAGCTTTGAAGGAAAAGGATTCAATCGAGTTCGCGTCTGCCTATTGACTGCGGATCAAGGAGCCGGTTCATCGTGAATTGTCCGGAAGAACAAGATGTTCGGAAGTTTTCGCGTTCTTTCTTCAATACGAAACAGAACGAGATTTCTTTCGGCGTTGCAGTCGCCAACGCGCAGGCTGTTACCGAAGAGCATCACAATCACCTTCACCTGAGCATTAAATTGGTCTTCCCCAGACTTGGCACGCTGTGTAACCCAGATTCTGCACGTGTCCGGCGTCCTCCCCCGTCTATTCAGAAAGCGCCCATGTTTCACATTCAGGCGTGGATCAGACGATGTGGTTCGGCCTCAGCCGCCGGCTCTGCCTGCTGCTCCAACTTCTGTAATTCGAGGCCGGGCGAAAATATATTTGGAAAAACACGAGCGTAACGGAAGTTTGTGCGTCGCGGGCGCAATACAAGGCAGGGAACAATTTGCGGTGGTTACGGATTGGTAAGAAGACAGAAGGATTAAAGAACAGTCCTGCTTCGTCGGATGCTCAACTCTCCGAGCGTTTGAAGCAAAGAGATGAACACGCCTTCTTGAGTCTCTATGATCTGTACCGCGGCTCTGTTTACCGGTTTTTGATGCACATGACAGGGTCAATCGTTACCGCCGAAGAGCTTACGCAGGATGTCTTCGTGGCGATTCTCGATTCGATGTGCACGGGGAGCATTGGACAATTTGATCCAGGAAAGGGGACGTTGGAGGGCTATCTCCTCGGAATTGCCCGGAATCTCGCGAGGGCCGAACGCCGCCGGGCTAGTCGTACCCTTTCCTTGAACAATGTTCTGGAGACGCCGGAATGGGACCGACTCTTGAATGTATTTCTACAGGAGAATAGAGAGTGGGATGTTGCAGAATTGATGGCCGCCCGCTCTGATTTGAGGGTTCTCCAACAGGCGATTCTAGAGTTGCCAAATCATTATCGTGAAGTCGTGGTGTTGTGTAGCCTGCAGGAGAGAAGCTATCGGGATGCGGCCGCTATTCTGCAATGCTCCGAAGGGACTATAGCTTCGCGGATGAATCGCGCAAAGGGATTGTTGGCAGCAAAGTTGAGCAGATCTGCACCCAAGAACACAGGTGAGGCAGCAATTACGCGAGGAAAGGGGGTCACGGATGTCGGTACAACCGCCAGAGCGAACAACGCCTGAAGACGCATCGCATGTAAAGCATCTTCTGGGATTGCTTAAACAGATCTCGCGGCGAGAACCGTCTCCAGCCCTCAGGGAGCGCCTATCCAATCTCGCGTTTCAACGCCTGAAAATAGAGCCGGAATCCGCACCGCGCTTTCGCTGCGCCGGCCACCGATCACGGGCATGGCTTAAGCCTATCCTTGTAACGGCCCTGCTCCCGGCAATAGGGATTACTGCTATGTTCGTCGCTCGTTATCGGCAACGAGACTCCTTGCCGGTCAACAGCGCCGCCAAAGTGGGTCCGCTAGCAACGTCGCTGCAGAGTGGATTTAGAACCATTCCCGGAGTGAGGCCATCCAGGCTTCCCAAGCCTCGCCAACCACGGCCGGTGGCGAAACAACGCTCCAGCGCGCAGAGAATGACCATACGGCTCCCCTACTCCAATAGCGCCATCGAAACCGGAACTGATACCACAATCCGGGTAGCAATGTCTCAATCCGAGCTCTTGTCGCTGGGATTTCCAGTCAATGCAACGGTTCAAGACGGACGTGTTGTTGCCGAACTGACCCTGGGCGACGACGGCTTGCCACGTGCGATCAGCCTGCCTCTGCCACTTGAGGTGATTAGGGAGAAAAGATGAAAACTTCGTTTGGTCAGAATGCACTCTACGGTTTGGCTACTGTGCTCTTGAGCACCTTCAGTAATTGCATGGCGCAAAGCGCCACCGTAACAGTTGCGGAGCCGGCAGCCGGTTGCTCCGGGAATGCGGGTTGCCCTGATCAGCAAGCTTCCATCTCCATCGTGGGCGCTCCGCCATTTGGGCCTGCTCAGGTTGGGGTGGTCTCGACCGGCGATGTGGTGTTCGGCCTGCAGGAGAACGCCGAAGTTGTGAAGAACCAGCCCTATCAGGCGCAGGCCGTCACGGAAATCAAGCAGACTCTTGCCGATGGGTCGCACATTGCGCAAACAACGACGGCCACCGTAGCTCGTGACGGCGACGGTAGAACGATCCGCATTCAGAAACTGAGCACAATGGGTCCCTGGAGATCTAGCTCGAACTCTTCCCAGGCAGACGGCCCTACTCTGACAACCATCTTCGACCCGGTCACAAAGACTCACACTGATTTCACCTCTGACACCAAGGTTGCGCACGTGTTGTCGATGCCACCGTTGCCACCTGGAGGGGTGACTGGCGCCGCAGGTGGGTTTGCGGTGTTCGCTGGAGGCCCCGCGAGCGGCGGAATGGGCCCCATGACGACTTCAGTGCAGGGCCACGCCGAAACGACCCAACCGACGGGCGGTCAGGACGCTAAGACAGAATCGCTCGGGACCACAACAATCGAGGGCATTCCCGTTACTGGAACAAGAAGCGCGAACACGATTCCTGCTGGCGCAATCGGAAATGACAAGGACATCGTAATTGCCCGTGAAACGTGGTATTCATCCAATCTCAAACTTGTTCTACGAAGCACTCAGGATGATCCCCGCTTTGGTGAGACAACATATTCGCTCACGAATATCCAGAGAAACGAACCAGACCCAATCCTGTTTCAAGTGCCGGCCGGGTACAAGATCGATAAAGTTCCTGTCATGGTACAAATGCATTGACTTTTGTTTTCAAGAGGCTTCCTCAGCTACGCCAATTGTCTCCGAAGCAGGAGACTCTCACCGTATTGGCCGACCTCCGTTGCTAAACTAATTGCGACGAAAACTACTATTCCTTATTTCTATGGCTGAATACGAAGGCGAGTCGACTCGCCTCATTGACACGCCTCGTCATTCTCTGAATTCTCAGCAAAGGTCGGTCAATCCTCCTCTACGAGCGAATGCAACTCGTCTTGCGTCATTGCCAATAAGACCAGTAGCGGCTGCCTCACGGCACCGAATGAGACAGAGATCGATGTCGCTAAGCGTCATTGTTCGTCCGAACTCCTCGCAATAACCAGATTCTCACCTCTGCCTCCTTACCCGCCTTTCAATTAAAAGAATTCACCAAAAGCTGGAAGTTTCCAACCTCATGGGCGCAATACCCGTCAGGGGTGCTTACCTGTGAGGATTTCCAGATGCGTTTCGGCATTGGTAGTGATCGGCTTTCTATTAATGGTCGCTGGAGCCGCTGGTTCGTATGCCAGCGATCTGGCCAAGTCACTTTATAAGCAAGGGCAAGCTGCCGAGTCCCGCCAGGATTATGACGCGGCGTTCAATGCCTACCGGAAGGCCATGTTCGGTGATCCTGGGAATCTCAAGTACAAAACCGCATTCGAACGAATCAGGCCGATTGCCTCGGAGCAGCACATCAAACGTGGAAAGGAGTTTCAAGAAAGCGGCAAGATAACCGGCGCTCTGACGGAGTTTCTGCGAGCCGCGGCCGTCGACCCGTCGAACGAAGCAGCAGAACAAGCGATTGCCAGCCTAGAAGGCAAGATTACCCCAAATCCGCAAAAGAGCGACACACCGCAATTACCCAATGAGCGGAAGCGACTCGCCTCGTTGGCAAGCCCGATCGATCTCAAACCGATCTCAAACGAACCCATCACTCTTCACATGATGGAGGACGCCAAGATCATCTATGAAAGTCTCGCGAAAGCTGCAGGCATCAATGTGCTATTCGATCCCGAGTACAACTCGAAGCGGATCTCCATTGATTTGACCAACACGAGTCTGGAGGATGCGCTCCGCATCGTTGCAACCGCCTCCGAGACATTTTGGAAGCCTATTACCGTTGGCACTATCTTTGTTGCTGCCGATACGCGCGCGAAAAGAACGCAACTGGAACAGCAGGCAATTCGAGTCCTCTATCTTGCGAATGCAACCCAACAGAACGATCTGAATGATATTCAGACTTCTCTGCGCAATGTATTACCAAACGCCAAGTTGTATGGGGTGCAAAGCCAGGACGCCATCGTCATGCGCGGCACTCCAGATGAGCTTCTTTTGGCGGAGCAGCTTATCGATGACCTCGACAAAGCAAGACCCGAAGTCATGATCGACGTCACGGTGATGCAAGTGGACAGAGACAAGGTTCGGAATATTGGCATGCAGTGGCCGCAAACCCTCAGCGCGAGCCTAGCCACCACCAGTACCGCATCCGGCGCGACTTTGACGCTGAACGATCTAGCCAGCTTGAACGCGAAGAACTTTTCGGTGACCGTCGGAACCGCCCAGGCCGCAATGCTCCTGACCGACACGGACACACAAATTATGCAAAATCCGCGCTTGCGCGCCGCCGACGGCCAAAAGGCGACCATGAAGATCGGTGAAAGGATTCCCGTTGCCACCGGTTCATTCTCTGCCCCAACGGGCAGTTCCGCGGCGAATCCCTATGTGAATACCCAGTTTCAGTACATCGATATCGGCGTGGTTATGGAGATGACGCCCACGATTCACTACAACGGCGACGTAACCCTCAAGCTGAAAGTTGAGATTACCTCCCACAACGGTGACACGACCATCAGCGGCGTCACCGAGCCCATTATCGGCCAGCAGAGCGTCGAGGAGATGATTCGCCTCAAGGAAGGTGAAAGCAACATCCTGGGCGGACTTCTGCAGGAACAGAACAACCACACTGTGAGTGGAACTCCAGGGCTGGCAGAAGTGCCGCTGTTGAAGTACCTGTTCAGCACGCAGAATCGCGAACTTCAACATGAAGAGATCGTCTTTCTCGTCACACCTCATCTCGTCCGCGGGATGCAAATCGACCCGCTCAATCTGAAACAAATCGATACCGGGACAAACAACGCGATCCAGCTGCGAGAGGTGCGCTCGGCCCCCGCGGAAGGCGCCGCTTCTCCAAAATGAGCCTCTGACATTCTTTCCCTTACGGAAATGCGCGGCGCAGCGGGAAGTCTCCGCCGGACAAGGATCAATTCATAACGAAGGGTGCAACAAGGACGGTAAAGATGAAGCGGAAATCGATTCAGTCAAAATGCGGTGTGGCTTCTTTCTTCGGGCTACTTGCGCTCGGCGCGCTCATGACCGCAGGCTGCAAAAACTTCTTTATCGGTCCGACCTTGACCACTGTTACGGTGTCTCCCTCAACGCCGTCTGTAGCGGTGGGCAAAACGCAGCAAATGGTAGCCACAGGCACGTATGACAACGGCACCACTGATACAGTTTCGGACTCCGCCAGCTGGTCTACCTCAGACAACACCATAGCAACGGTAAGCTCGACAGGACTAGTGATCGGCGTGGCATCTGGGACTGCAACGATTAGTGCCACGTTGAATGGACTCAGCGGTTCGACAACCTTCTGCACGAATGTCGGCAGGTGGATTCTTCGTTTGCGGCCGTGGAATCAGAACCGCGAAAACAATTGAGCTCCTTGGATCGCTCAGCGAATAACACCCCAATCGGAAACTCGCTTTCAACGGTTGCGTTCAGCCCAATTCGCTCATTGGGAACGGTTTGAACCTCGTTACGAGGATCGAGTTTGAAAATGCCGCCGGATGTGGCGCGTATTCCTTCCCCCTCGCGAACCACCTCGGGAAAACTCCATAGGGCACCTGCCACGTGGCTCGCGATGAGGGCGAAACAACGATTACCCCTGGATGATCCCAAACTGCTGCCGGCAAACAGGGCGACAATTCGCCGTTGTTCGGTTTCATTGGACCTGGAACTGAATACTTGCTGTACCCTGCTTCGCCACCTCATTGAGACTTAAACATTCGTGAACTGAGGTGCCAGAATCATGGCAATCTTCATGGCAGCGATCCGACAGCCAACAATTCCACACATCACCTTGCAGTGATGTCTACCGACGCTCGGGTAGTTTCCCAATCCATGCGCAGAGCGCAGCCTCTTCCGGACTTGTCATAGGCGATGGTGAAGTTCTCGACTGGCGCGGCGAGCTTCGACACTTCCATATCCACGCGCGCCAGTTCGTCATTTTCATATTTGTAGGGGATTCCCCACTCTCCAGTCTTCTTGTTAATGATAAGAATCCATTTGTCGGCCCCGGGTATGGTGAAGATTGTGTAGCTTCCGGCCGGCACCTTCTTGCCGCCAACGACTACATCGCTCGTGGTAACGAAGGTGGTCGCTTCGTTCGCTCCGGCGCGCCAGACCTGGCCGAACGGCACGAGGTCTCCATAGATCTTGCGACCTTTCATGAGCGGGCTGGAATAATTCGTCGTGATCGTCTTGCCTGCGCCAAGATCATATGTTGCGGAAGCGGCTGGGCTGGGTCTTTTCTGACAGGCAGTGAAGAGGGTGAGGGTGAAAATTATGCCGATGACAAGAGCAATTCGTTTCAGCATGGTCTCTCCTTAAGGTAGCTGGTCGGCCGAAGTCGTAATGATCACGATCAAGCTCAATCGGCCGCTGAGGATACGTTGCCCAAGTTTTCACCGCGCATGGGCCATAGCGGCGCGACGCAACCGCAGCGTCAAGTGAAGATTATGGGCATCTGTCCGACGTAATCGTCCTTGACAACTTGCTCGACTAGAAACGCCGCGACGTCGGCGCGTGTAATCCTTAGGCGCAGTCGGACAGTAAGGCTCATGTCGGTGACTACGGAGATGTTCCCCGTCTTCACGCGGTTGGTGAACGACATCGGGCGGACGATTACCCAGTCGCAGCCGCTCTTCTCGATGAGTTCGTCAGCCACGGCGGCGTCTTCGTACATGTGGTTCAGAAAGAGCGGTATGATAATCCTCCCGAAGAAGAACGATGAGCGCTGCACGAATTCCTTGCTCGAACCGACGCCGGCGGCGTCGAGCCAGACCAGTTTGCGAACACCGTGCTTTTTCATCCCAGCAATCACGTTCGTGGCGACCTCGGTGCGAAGGGTAGTCCTCTTGTTTGTGCGAGCACCGAGGGTGCTTAGGACCGCGTCGTGTCCGGCGAGGAGCCTATCGAGGTCGGCCGTCTTCGTTGGTTCGCCCTGAACGACAGTGAGCTGCGGGTGTTTCCTTTTCATTGAGGACGTATCGCGCACCAGTGCGGTGACTTCGTGATTCGCCTTCAATAGATCATCGAGCGCGAGCTGCCCAACTGCACCATTCGCACCGAGAGAGAGTATCTTCATCGGTGGGCCTCGCCTTCTGCTGCCGACGCGACTTGGCCGTTTAGAGCGACGGTCGCGCTTAGCGGCAAGTCGCGTGACGATCCGCCAGCCCAAACCTTGTATTCTCCCGGCACAATTTCCCAAAGATTCTTGTCTGGGTTGAAAACCGAGAGCATCTGAGGATCTACCTTCACTGTGGCTTCTTTCTGCTCTCCTGGGCCGAGCGTGATCTTGCTCCAGCCCACGAGGCGTCGTGGCGGTTCCTGCGTGCCGGCCGGTAGAGTGAGATAGACCTCCGCTGTCTCTTCCCCCGCGCGGTTTCCGATGTTCTTCACTTCGAATTTCACCGTCAACCCGTTGTCTGATGTTGTCCTCAAGTCGAAATAGGCATATGTCGTGTAGGACAGCCCGAATCCAAACGGAAAAAGCGGTTCTTTCCTCTCCGCGTCGTACCACTTGTACCCAACCTTGAGACCCTCATCGTAGACCGCGTCAAATGGCGTCTGGTTCGTCGAGATTCCCGGAACTACCGGGAGGTTTGGCAAGGGAGTGACCGGGTGGTTAGGGTCTAACGGGGGCTGATCAACGTGCTTAGGGTGCGGCAGGTCTGCTTCAGTGCGTGGAAACGTCAAGGGCAGCTTGCCGGAAGGGTTCGTATCGCCGAACAGAATATTGGCCAGCGCCTCGGACCCGCGTATGCCCGGATACCATGCCTCAATAACCGCACTAACCTTGTCGATCCAGGGCATCGTTACTGGCCCTCCCGTTTCCAAAACGACAATAGTGTGAGGATTAGCGGCAGACACTGCTTCGATCAGGGCGTCCTGATTTTCAGGCAGCGATAGGTTTGGGAGGTCCATATTTTCATACGTGTGTTGGACCGCGAACACGATGGCCACATCGGAAGCCTTGGCAAGTGCTGCAGCCGAGGCCGGATCCGTGCCCGGATCGAACTTCACAACCGCGCCCTTGGCCTTTTCTTCGATCCCCTTTAACGGAGCAGAACGGTGGTAGACCGTTACGCTGAAGATCCCCAGCGGGTCACCGGGTGGGCGGTCAGGCGATCGCGGAACTGCGTTGCCCCCGGCCGGCGACACTTGGCCCGAGCCACCGCCGGACATCACCCCGACATCTGCGTGTCCTCCGATTACGGCAATGGACTTTACACTGGCAGCGTTCAAAGGCAATTGTTCGCGTTTGTTCTTCAACAGCACGGCGCCTTTTTCTTCGATCTTCTGCGCCACTTCGAAGCCGCGCACCACGTCAACTACGTGTGCCTGCGGCGGATTGTCTACAACGCCCGAATCAAACTCGGCTCTCAGAATGCGATGTACCATGTCATTGAGACAAGCCATTGGCACTTCGCCGCTCCCAACGGCTTTCTTTAGTGGCTCACCAAAGAAGCTGTAGCCCGGCATCTCGATGTCCAGGCCGGCAAGGGCAGCCTTCGCGGTGCTGTGGGTACCGCCCCAATCCGAGATCACAAAACCCTTGAATCCGAGTTCCTTCTTCAAGACGTCGTTTAGCGTGTAGTCGTCCTCGCAGGCGTACACGCCGTTGATTTTGTTGTACGCGCACATCACGGCGCCAGGGTTCGACTCGCGCAATGTAATTTCAAAGGCAAGCAGGTCGCTTTCTCGCATCGACCGCTTATCGATGACCGAATTGACGAAGAAGCGCCCAGCTTCCTGGTCGTTGACCACGTAATGTTTCACGTCGGTGATCACATGTTGCGCTTTGATGGCCTTCAGTATCTGACCCGCTAAAGTTCCAGCCAGAAGGGGATCCTCTCCCATGTACTCGAAGATGCGCCCATCGCGCGGTTCGCGCATCAGGTTGATGCCGGAACCGAGCGACATATTGAAGCCTTGTGTACGAACCTCACTCCCGATCAGCGTGCCCGTTTCATACGAAAGCGCAGAATTCCAACCTGCGGCCATCGCGACGGTAGAGGGCAGCGCCGTTGCGTAACGGCTCTTGTCTCCTCCGCCTGCAACGCCCATGGATGCGTCTGTCATTTGCAAATCCGGAATCCCAAGCCGCGGGATGCCAGGGATAAATCCAGAAGGCCTTATAGCTCTTGTCCCCGGTCCGGATTCTAGTGGTGGCCCGAACAGTGTCTCCCAGCCCAGTCCATGCAGAAGTTGGATCTTCTCGTCCAGCGTCATCTTTTCGATCACGAGGTCCGCTCGTTCGTCGGGTGAAAGGCTCCTGTTTTCCCAGGGGCCCATGGGCTCCTGCTTCTGCGGTGTCGACTGACCGTTACTGAGGCTTCCGGTAAGCAGACAAAGTGCGACCCCGGCAATAAGCGCCACTCTCTGCGACAATTTGACCTTCATATTCAATCCCTTCCAAAAAAGATTCGGCCTCTACGAACGAGTTGCCGTCGTCGAAATACTCTCCGCGCTTGGCTCAAAGCCTGGCACTGACGGCGGGCGCAAGCGTGGTCCGCGCGAACTCGGCGAGAGTCGTGGGTGTGGTCGTGTCGGGAGTGCGCGGTTCGGCCTGATCCAACCGGCCCTCGCGGAATGCAACATACATTTCGAGGATGATCTCGACAATAAAGTCAGGCATGCCCATGCCCGACAAAGCACCGCGGGCCTGATCGATCGTGGTCTCGATGTTCTGCACCGGCTTGCCGAGCACCGACGAGATGATCGCGGCCGCCTCGTCTGTCGAGAGGTCCTTGGGTCCGTGGACGCCGATCCGGTGATGCCCGGTCCAGCTGCGGTCGAGCAACCAACACGCGGCCTTGGCGGCGATGTCAGTCGTTGCCACGAGAGGCCACCTTTTGCCTGCTGGAAGCGGCGTGAAGATCTGACCTGCTTTCGCGATCAATTCTGCAGAGAGGAGAAAGTTCTCCATGAAGATTCCGGGTCGCAGCGAGACGACCGCGGGAAGCGCGGCCTCGAATTCGTTCTCGATTGCGCGGGCTGGGCCTACTGCTCCTGTGCCGGGGCCGGTGTGGGCGCCGGCGCTCGAGACGACGACCGCTCGGCGCACCCCGACATCCTTCGCCACCTCGGCAGCCTGTTTCGCGCATTTGACAGCCCAGGCATAGTAGTCGGGTCGCGCGGGTGGGGGTGTTAGCCAAAACAGTGCCTCCGCGCCCTTCAGCGCCTCGCCGAGGAGGACTGGCTCCTCGAAGGAGCCCTCGATGACGTGGGCTCCGCGACGATATAGTTCGTCTACCTTTTTCTTGTCGCGGCTCAGGATCGTGATGTTCTCGCCGGCGTCGAGGAGTCGGCTGGCGAGAGCGCGGCCGATATTGGACGTGGGGGTGTTGATGACGATAGACATGGATGATTCTCCTTTTCGATTCGTTTCCTTATTCAAGAGTTGGGACCGGTGAAAATACGCTCTTCCTGTCAACTGTTGATCGATGTTGCGCAAACCTTGAGAATCTATTAAGGCGTCCAGCCGCCACCCATCGCGCGAAAGGAAGTGACTGCCGCGCGAGCTGCACTTTCTCGAGTGGAAGCCAAATCATCCTTCGCTAAGAGCAATTGGCGATTGGCATCAAGTACATCGGTCAATGGAATCACGCCCGCTTTGTACGATTGTTCGGAAAGGTCCTTCACACGTTGAAGAGAAACAATTTCGGTGGCGATCTCATCACGACGGGATTCTGATTGCGCCAACGCATTGAAAGCATCCTCCACGTCTTCCGTTGCACGAAGGACAGAGCCACGGTACTGAATTAAGGCTTCCGCATTTGCACCTCGGGCCCGCTTAACTTCGGCGTCGACCCGTCCGAAATCGAATAGACGCCATCGAAGTCCGGCGATCAATGTCGGCTGAAAGCCGGACTCGCGGAACAGGCTTCCGGGAGTTTCGGC
>Ga0207095_10293_pt1 | contig 12860 bp, 10 predicted proteins | sample Alteio_BWMinHeat_88_FD_153529 | JGI IMG/M metagenome (GOLD analysis project Ga0207095, IMG submission 153529) | Enriched cells from forest soil in Barre Woods Harvard Forest LTER site, Petersham, Massachusetts, United States -... | ecosystem: Environmental > Terrestrial > Soil > Temperate forest >... | reverse complement strand
GCGTTGTGAGACGTGCTTATGGTTTCTGCGCATTTTATATGCAACGGTTCTTACCTTTTATGCGGCCTTTACACCCCGCTTGCGAGAATTAACCGAAGCGTATGATAGCGAGTATGGGGCCGAGATTTACCAGGAGGGATTTCAATGTGCTGCAAGACTTCGCGTGTGTATGCCCTGACGGGCCTATTTGCGCTATTTGCGCTCGTGGCGCTCGGCTTCGCGCGGGCGGAAGACGACAAGAAGGCGGACGACGGCAAAGCCGAAGAGTTCAAGGGCAAGACGTTCGATTTAAAGGAGAAGAGGAAGGCGGCCGTCACGCTCACATTCCCGGCCGGCAAGGAGGCCTCCGTCACCGTACGCAGCGAGAAGAAAACCGATGTTCACCTCTTCGTCTTCGACGCCGACGGCAAGGAGGTTGCCAAGGACGACAGCCCCGGCCCGTCTTGTGACCTGAAGTTTACGCCCAAAGAGGCCGGTAAGTATACCCTTGAGGTCCGCAACCTTGGACCTGGAGACAATCAATCGACCCTGAAGGTGGAGTTGGCGAAAAAGTAAGGGAAGCAACAAGGCTAACTCAACATCCAGCCTCCAAGTCGGTAGCGAAAAATCGCCATGATTGGGGGACGCAAGGATGCGCTTGCGTCCTCCTTCTGCTTGCAATGGCGGCCCACCGGCGAATGCGTGCCACCCAACCGTTCAGAAACGTAGCGTCACCTCGAAGCCATACAACCAGATCCCGTTCCTCGTGCCGAGATCAAGTCTAATAGCCCAGTCGCATTACGCGGACCCCGTCGCACGATTCCACAAGACGAAATAATCGTCTCCAGCGACAGTGATACCGATTTCTTTCCAGTCCCTCTAGAAACGTAGAGTCATGTCGAACCCATACACCCAAATGCCGTTTCTGGTGCCGTTATCAAAGTTCGGATTGGTCCAGTTGCGATAGTAACCGATCTCCGGGCGCACGACGAAGACATTGTTGAAGTAATGGCTCAAGCCAATGGAGTGGCTAGTGAGGACGCCGCGCGCGCCCTGGCGAAAGCCCGTCTCATCACGGTACCACTCGTTGCGGAACGTAAGGTAGTCATTCTTGGTGAACGCGAAGGCCGTGTAGTTGAGCACACCGTAGGCCTGGGAAAGGCCCGGTATCAGCGGTAAGTCTCCCCCGCCGCCGCCGAAGGGCTTTACCGGGCCGAGGCTGGGTGTCCCACCCAACTCCCCGTTGCGTTCCCACATGTAATACGATTCGAATTTGGTCTGGACATCCTTGTTGAACCGGTGCTGCCACGTAGCCACGAAGTAGTTGAAGTTCTCGTGGCCCAGAGGCACTCCGTATTGCTGGAAATGGCGAAACTGGCCGCTGTTGACCGCGTTGAGCCAGGCGTAAACGGCATCGTTGTTGTCCCGTGCCACCCAGCGGACCCCCGCGGCGCCGGTCAAGAGGCTGCCCTTGTACCACGGCGCCATGTCCGTGCCCGCGTGGATGGCCGCCTGCACAGTCCACCGTTGGTTAATCATCTGGGTAAGCATGACGCCGGTGTCCGTATAAGTGTCCACCGCGAACAAAATCGAATGGGTGCCCATGTAGTTGTCCAGCGCGTACTGGGTTTCGATGTCTGGACAGGCAATCCAGCGGCCGACGCGGATGTCGGTGCCGCCCAGGAATCCCGGAATGTAAACATTGAAATACAGTTCCGTCGGATCCCAGCCGTAGAGCAGGTTGTGCTCGAGAAGTTGATCGCTGCCCCAGCCGCCCGCCATCGTGTAGCGGTAGTCCATTCCATAAAGGGCAACGGCGCGGAAACCCCAGTCGATGTGATCGGTCTGGACCGTGTCCGGATAACGCTCCAGCTTGAATACGAGCTGATCGAGTTCGTAGCGGTTGGGGACGATCCAGTAGACTAAAGGAACGTTATTATTCTTGGCAGTACTCCAGTTACCGGACGTATTGACCCAGCCACTAAACGAGATTCTGCTGTCCTTAATCCACTCCGACATGCCGGTGTTCGCGCCATAGACGGCCTTCATGAATGGATACTGGCCGGGATCGGGCGCGGGTACGCCGATTAGCGGATAGCCCTGGTACTCGCTAGTGGGAAACGGAGGCGAATCCCACGGCGAGGGCAAGGCACGGCGCGGTTTCTCGGGTTCTTCTTCGCCATTCTCTTTTTTCGATGGGAAAAACTCATCGTAATAGGCCTTGTATAGCCTAAAGCAGCACCCGCCGGATTCGCGCTTGGGCTTGAGGAACTCGGCAAAGGGGCCTTCCCCGGACCTGGGTTCTTGGTCTGTAGCGGACGAGTTGCCGGTCTGCCATTCATTGCATGGGGCAACGTGCGCGTTTGGCGAGGTCGCTTGGCTGGAATTGCCGACAGGAGCATTTGCCGGCGCCTGCGCCACCGACAGGGTTGTCAGCAAGATTACGCCTGGGAGCATTGCGGGCCTCCGTGTGCAAAGAGAACTGCGACGGTGGAGGGTACGCGGCTCGACAGGCCGAGACAGTACAGGTTATCCAACCCGCCATGCCTGAAGACCGGATAGTACGAAGCTGCCAAATATATCGGATGGAACGGATGATCGGATAAAATGAAATGTGCCAGGGCTGACGGATCTCCTGGCAAGCTGCGCAAAGTGTAGGTGTGTCTCTCCTATTTGGCGGCCGATTCATAATCGGTCTGGGTTTCCGCAATGGCCGTTTGAATGCTGACCGCCACGAAACTGCTTATCCTCATGCCAATCCCCTGGTCGGTAGACCAGCTTTCAATCCGGGCGACGTGGTCCCGTACTCTTTACCGCTGGAAATGCTCTGCAATCGGTCCCAGCGCGAGCGCGGGGAGAAAGGAGAGAGCGCCGACCAGCAACACTGTGCCTAGAACGAGAACCCCGAACATGGGAGTGTCGCATGGAAGAGTGCCGAGTCCCTCTGCCTTGCGCCCCTGGGCGGCGAGGCGGCCGGCCAGCGCGAGTGCTAGCCCGGCCAAGCCGATGCGGCCTGCCACCATCGCCACGGGCGTTGTAAGGTTGTAAAAGACTCGATTGGCGTCGAGTCCCGCCATGGTCAGGCCGTTGTTGGCCATGCAGGAGGTGTAGGCGAACACGGCCTCGGTGAAAGCGCGCGGTCCGCCATTTGTAACCAGTCCATTCCTACCCGCGTCCGTGGCTATGGCCAGCCCAGTCAGCGGCAGAATTACCAGCGGCGTGAGCAGCGTGTAGAGCGCGATCAGCTTGACCTCCGCGGCCTGGAGCGTCTTGCCAAGGTACTGGGGAGTGCGGCCGACCATGAGACCGCCGATGAAGACGCCGACGAGGGCAGTCATGATCATGCCGCACAAGCCGGTCCCCAATCCCCCGAACACGACCTCGCCGATGAGCATGTTCACCAGCAGCACGAATATGCCGAGCGGCTGGAACGAATCGAGCATCGCATTGTAGGACCCCGTGGCGCCGTTGGACGTCACGACGGCGGTCAGAACCGAATCGCCCGTTCCGAAGCGCACTTCTTTGCCCTCCATGTTGCCGCCGACCACGCCGAGACGCTCAATGGGCGGCGACATGGTCCTTTCCGCGGCGTCGCACACAATCAGCCCGCCCACGAACAGGACGACCATGACCCCGAGCAGAACCCATCCGGCACGCGGCTGACCGACCATATGGCCGAATGTGATCGGAAACGACGCGGGCAACACCGCGATAGCGAGCAGGCCAAGGAAGTTGGTCAAAGGCGTCGGGTTCGCGTAGGGGTGGGCGCCGTTTGCATTGAAGTAGCCGCCGCCGTTGGTACCGAGATTCTTGACGATTTCCAGCGGGGCGATCGGACCCTGGGCGATGATCTGGGTTGAACCCTGAATGGTTTGGACCTCGACGTACGGCGTCAGGTTCAGCGGCACGCCTTGCCAGACCAACACGAGGCAGCCCAGCGTCGCCAACGGCAGCATGATCCAAAGCGTGCCGCGGACGAGGTCAACCCAGAAGTTGCCCAGCGTCGCGGAGTTCTTGCGTGCGAGACCGCGGATAAACGCGACACCCACGGCGAGGCCGGCGGCGCCACCGAGAAAATTCTGCGAAACCAGTCCGACGAGCTGGGTCAAGTAGCGAAGGGTCGATTCGCCCGCATAGGCCTGCCACGTGGTTGTGGTCGAAAAGCTCACGGCCGTGTTCACGGCCAGATCGGGCGTCATCTCGGTCGTCAGCCGGCTGTCATCTGGGCCGCCGGGCAACCATTGCTGGCAATGAAGGAGGAGGAATAGCAAAATCGTCGCCAACAAGGTAAACACGGCGAAGGAAAGGAAGTAGGCGGCGGCTGTCATCTCCTGTTGCGGGCGAACGCCCATGATTTGATAAAGCAGCGACTCCACCGGACGAAGGACGAGGTCGGGAAACGTACGCTCTCCCTCAAAGACTCGGGCAACGTACAGGCCGACCGGGCGTGCCAGCCCCACAACGATTGCCAGAAAAGCGGCATACTCGAGCCAGTGTACGATAATTGCCTCCCGCTCTATCGAGGTGGCGCACGTTCTGCGGCAAAGTCATCGAACCGGGGCGCGCGACCCATGCGAATCATTCTAGGTCCGATGTGTTCCGCATTGAAGATTCTGCGGAAGCGCCAGCAATGGCAACCTCGCGGGCGCCTTAGGCTCGGCAATGCAACTACTCTCCTGCCTGACCGTGGGCCAGGTCATCACGTCCAACCCGCTCCAGAAACCCGCGATAAGGCCGGCCGCCGCTCCGGCAGTTACGCCTCGCAACCCGCCCGCGATGACGAAATCCAAGGACCCGTGGAGCGCGCCGTACACCACGCCGCCCAATGTGCCGAATACCGCTCCGCCGACACCGGCAATGACCAATCCTGCCAAGGGCCGTGTGACCAGGCATAAGTGTCGGGAATCCAAGCAGGCAGTCAGGATATTCCACATTCTGTTTGCTCTCCCGTTGGATCAACAGGCGAGGAAAAAAGGTGGAGGCAACCGGCTGTCTTCCGGTCCCCCCACCCCGGCCGCCCAGCGGAGCCGGACGCCGACGCTTCCAGTCAATCACGCCCGCGCCAACACTGCCGACGCTGGAGGACCACGCCGAAGACCACGCGGGCTTCGACTCTCCACAAAGGACGTCCGCATGCCTGGCGGGAGCCTGGAGAAGTCATTCTCGTGTGCCGGCGCGTTGCGTCTTCCCAAAAGAAGATCAAGCACCCAGCAACCGCGCACGTGACCACTCGCGTCCCGGCAATGAGCCAGGATGTCCTCATCGTCGCAGCCGGCCTGTTCCAACAAATTCGCGAGATAGGACAGCTCCTCGCATCCGCCTCGGTCGTAGCTCGCTTGAGCCGCCTGAACGACGGCGCCGTTCTTCCACCACAGGCAGCGCGGATCGATGGGGACGACGGGGCGCATCGGATTCACGAAAATATCGCGTAATAGCCCGCATTGGAGTTGCCGCTGCTGACGCCACGCCGCCGACGCTGTTTCATGGACCGGCATGGCGTCGTCCGAGGCCAACGCTGCGCGCGCGACCGCCTCGCCGACCGCTTCCGCCGCCCATCTCGGCACCCATTCCGCCGCCGCTCCAACGTCCAATCCGGCAGCTTCCGCCGCCGCCCATGCCGCCAGCCATCCTCCCGCGCCCCAGCTGGGGACGCTGCGGGCTGCCGCCTCCGCCGCCCTGAGCACTGCTGCACTCACCAAGCCATCCGCAAATCGCTCGCTGGTCTCCACGGCCTTTCGGCTTGCCCCAATGGGAATGATCGGCCAGATCAAACGGCAGCACGCGCAGCAAAACAACCGCAGACTACGGCCGTCCGCCTTGGGCCCCAACCAGGACAGGATTCCTTCGGGTGCGCTGCACAGCCACCATTGCGACTCGTTCATGGAAGATGCCTTTCTCAGTGGAGTCGAAATCGTCCTCATTCCCTTGTCCTTTCGCCGCACAGTTTGCGGAAGAACCCTGCTCGAACCCCCCATTTGTGTACAGCCTAACGAGAAGTGAAATGAGGGGCCGAGCAAGGCAAGCTCATTGAACGCGGCTCGTTCTTGCGATCCCGGCGCATGCGGCCACACGCCGCATCGCGTGCGATTCGTGTCTGGTAGAATTGTTACCACAGGGAGTGTAAACGCCGCATAAAAGCGGTAATGTACGCCGTCAAAAACGTATAAACGACGCGCCGGCATCCGTCGCGTAGGACTTCGAGACCCACAATCTTCGAGGCCATCAACAAAACCCGTTGCTTCCCGCTGCTCGCCGGAGGATAATGCGTGCGCCCCATTCGGCGCTCGTGGACCCCATCGCGCGGAAGGGTATCCCCATGAACCGGACCTATCGCATCTGGTATCTCCTGGCTCTCCTCTTCGTCCTCGTGCCTCCCGGAGCGCGCTTGCTCTGGTGGCAGCGGACCAAGTCCGTGGCCGTGGACCCCGCCCAGGCTCAGGCCGGCGAGGTCTTGTTCAATCACGAATGGAAGCCGCAGGACCCGCTCTCTCCCGATGGCGACGGCCTGGGCCCGGTCTTTAACGCCACGTCGTGCGTCGCCTGCCACAACCAGGGCGGCGTCGGCGGCGCGGGCGGTCTGGAGCACAACGTTACGACGTTCACCGTGCGCATTCCTGGACAAACGCCGCGCCAGGGTGTCGTTCACGCGGACGGCGTCGGAGGGTTCCGAGAGACGCTGCGCGACGTTTCTCCCGATCTGCCCGCCATCTCCCGGCCGACCTTGGAACAAATCGTCAACATGCAAAGTCGCAACAATCATTGCTCGGCGCCGCTGACGCCCCAACGCGGCGTACATCTTTCGCAGCGGAACACGCCTGCTCTCTTCGGCGTCAAGCTGATCGACGAGATTCCCGAACGCGACATCCTCGCCGGCGCCAAGAGCCAGAAATTGAAATGGGGAATGGCGCCGTCCGTCGATGAAGATGTTCCCGTCGGCCGCGCGCTGCACCTGGCCAACGGCCGAATCGGCCGGTTCGGCTGGAAGGCACAAATGGCCAGCCTGTCCGATTTCGTGCAGGCCGCGTGCGCCAACGAACTCGGCCTAAGCAACCCCGGACAGCCTCAACCCACCCCGATCTATTACAAGGAAAAGCAAACCGCTCCCAAGTCGTACGGGCTCGATTTGACTGCCGAACAATGCGACCAGATTGCCGCGTTCTGCGCGTCACTGGCAAAACCGGTGGAACGCCTGCCGAAGGACGTTTCCGAGGAACAAGCCGTCGCGGGAAGAACGCTGTTCAGCAGGATCGGCTGCGCCGACTGTCACACGCCCAAGCTCGGCCCCGCAGATGGCATCTACAGCGATTTGCTCCTGCACCAAATGGGCCAGGAGTTGGTCGGCGGCGGCTCCTACGGCGAACCGCCCATTCCTGATCCGGACGTGCCCGACGACGGCCCGTCGCCCAGTGAATGGCGAACCCCGCCCCTGTGGGGCGTGGCCGATTCGGCTCCCTATCTGCACGACGGCCGCGCCGCCACGCTCGATGAGGCCATCCGCATGCACGGCGGCCAGGGCCAGCGCGCCGCCCGCCATTTCGCAGCTCTGAACCGCAACGAGCAGGCCGATCTCCTCGGCTTCCTCAAGACCCTACGCGCGCCCCAATAGAGGCCGAAATTCCAAGTGCCACGCACCAATGACCAAACAATAACCAAGCACCAATGACCAATGATGGTGGCGAGGGTTGGGATTTGGTCATTGTTTTTTGTTTGGTTTTCGGTGCTTGGCAATTGGGATTTGGTCTCTGCCGGTCATGACCATCAAGTTCATCTGCACCTGCGGGAAACACCTCAAGGCCCGCGATGAGATGGCCTCGCGCCGCTCGATCTGCCCGCGCTGCGGCTCTCCGGTCGGCATTCCGTCGCTGAAACCGACCCATGCGGGCACCGTCGCCGCGCCGCTGTCGCCGCTTGAGCGCGTACGACTCGCCCGTGACCGGGCGCCGCTTCCCGCCGCGGTGCCTTTGCCTCTGCCGGAAATCCCTCCGCCGGTCGCGCCGCGCCGTATCGATCCCCGGCTCGTCCACCTGTTGTCCACTCGGGGTGAGCGCCGGTCCAACCTTACCGGACGACACTTGGAGAAACACTGGAGCCAGTGCCTCCTCTATCCGCTGCGCGCGTGGCGTCTCTGTCTCGGCTTGGCTGTGCTGTTGACGCTGTTCAGCTCCGGCTTTGCCGTCTTCGTTCCGCGTTTGGCCGCCGAGCCGTCGAATGATCCGTTGGCGATGGCGGCCGTGCGCTTGTCCGGCATCTTGCTCCTCGTGCTGGTCGTCGGTTTGCCGTGCAGCTTCCTTGAGTGTGTGTTGACCTCGGCGGTGGCCGGCGAGGTGTATTACATTCTTTGGTCGGGCAATCCCTTGAATGTGGTCCTGCGCAGCGGCATTAAATGGCTGGGGTGCTTCCTGGCAGGACCGATCGTCTTCGCCGCCGCCGCCTGGCTCTATTGGCTGCGTTGCGGCGATCCCTCGTTGCTCGACTGGTTGATCATCACGGAGCTGGGCGTTGTGACCATCGCCTACTGGGTCTTTGCATTGCTGACGTTCACCGACCGCGGCCGGCTGAATGGCCTTAATCCGGTCGCCGTCGTTGATTTGACTCACCGCCTCGGTTGGCGCGCTCTCGCAGTGGTCGTTGCCGCCTCCCTTCTGCTCTTGGCACACGCTTGGGTTCTGATCCTCGGCGTGGCAACCATCTACACTCCGGGATTGATGGGTTGGTTGATGCTCATCGGCGGCTGGCTGAGCGGCATCTTCTGGAGCACGTTCTTCTGCCGCTTGCTGGGCGTGTGGTGCCATCGCAGCCGGGTGGTGGAAGAAGCACCGTGATGAAGTGGTATGGTGGAAAGGTAGTGAGAGGGTCACCGTTTTATTCACTATCTTACCACGTCGCCACCTCACCACCGCTTCACTGCGCCTGTTTCTCAAACCAGCGCCGCAGATCGTCCTCCCCTTGCGGCTTCAGCGCCATCAGTGTGGCAAACGCCGCGCGCGCCTCTTCTTTTCGGCCGCTTTTCAGAAGGCACTCAACCTGAATGACCCTCGTATTCACGCTCGCGGGACTAAGGCGCAGCGCGGCGTTGCATTCATCCAGCGATTCTTGCAACTGCCCTTTGTTGAGAAGTAATTTCGCCAACTCCGTACGATAGTGCGCGCGTCGCGGGTTGACCGCCACGGCCTGCTTCCAGTAGTCCATCGAAAGCTCAAAAAGCTGGAGTCCTCCCGCGACGGTCGCCGCCTCGGCTAGAGCCAGCTCGCGCGTCGGAACCGCCGCGAGGACCTCCTGGTAAGCGGACAGCGCTTCGGAATTCCGCTCCTCGCAGCGTAGTGCGTAGCCGAGTTTTTCCCAAGCCACCAGGTCCTCCGGGTTTGCGCGCGTCGCTTCTTGTAAGATAGGCGTCGCCGCCGTGCCTAAGCGGTGCCGCTTAGCCCCCGGCTGTGTGCCGAGGGCCAGATCCATGAGCGATACGCCGAGGTCGCGCGACGGGACCTTTTCCACCGGAACCGCCTGATCCCGGTAGAAATCGACCAGTTGTCCTTCGGGCTCCCGCCCATCGGCCCGTGCGCTGTCGGGGGAATGGGCCGGATCCCGCAGAATTCGGTGGTCCGTCGAGGCAACGTGGGGAATGTCCGACGTCCCCGACCGGTGCATGTGACAGGCGACACAGTTGTCGTTTTTTTCTCGCTGGACGGCAGGCGGAGCGGAACAGGCCCGGTCCTCGTGACACGTCATGCACCGATCGCGGTAAAAAGCGACCTTCCTCTCCTCGGACGGCAATGCGTGCGGATCGTGGCACGAGGCGCACCCGAGCGACCCCTTGCTTTCCTGAAAGCAGCGGCTAAGGCGCATCTGCTCCACTTGTCCCACCGCCTTGCGATCTGGACCCGATTCCGGCGGGTATACGAAAATCGCCCAAAACAATTGCAACGGCATCCCTGGGCGGAAGTCGAATTCCTTTCGCCCGCGCCGAACCACCCGCGCTTGGCCCTGAAGGTGGCACTGTTCGCAAACCGCCTCACGCAGGGCCGGCGCCAGCCGGCGCGGGTTGACGATGGTGTCGTCGCCGTCGTCCGCCATGCCCTCCCCGTCTCTCTGACGGCGGACATGCAGCTCCCCAGGACCATGGCAGCGTTCGCAGCCAATGGCCGTGGCCTGAGCGATCGATCCGCGGTAGCGATTGATCGTGTGTTCGACCGGCTCAACCTGATTGCAGTGACAGAACAAACACTTGGCGATGATCGGCCGATCGAAGTGTGAATTCATCTGCTGATAGCCCGGCGAAAGGTCCCAGACGCCCTTTTGCGTGTACCAACTGATCGGGGACTGGAACACGTAGCCGTCTTCCTCGATCAGGTACCCCTGTCCATGCCTGCCCGAGCCAAGGACAAGCCGCACTTCATTTTCGACGGACGCCACGACCGCGCCTCCGGGTCCTGTAATCATCTCCTTGTGGAAGAGCCGGTCGCCCCGACGCTCGGCGACGTACCCCAGACCGAATGCCTCGAACGAGGCATGGCCGTCTCGGTCCAGATGGTCCCCATCCGGAGAATTGACGGGCGGCCCGACGGACTTGCCCATGGGGTGTTGGTGGAACGAATCGCAATGGCCCTTGTGGCAGGCGGCGCATTCCCCGTCGCCCACGTACTTCACATCCGGGCGGACATTGCGGTAGCGCGTCTCAAACGTGAGGCGCGGATCATCGGAGACCGGCGTTTCCTTGCCGCGCGTGCGCCACCAAAAACCGCCGGCCAGCACTAGCGGTGGCACCAAGAGAAGAAGGAAAACGACGACGAAGCGCGTTCGCCGCGATGATGGGCGCGCGGGTGACGGGGTTGGCTCGATTGGGACCATCGTCGCTACCGGGGTGAGGTTGGCCGGCGTGATGCAGACCCCACCTTACCACGTCGGCCGAAGCGATCAACGCACAAGACTGGCCACGCCCGACCGTCGCCCTACCAGACGCCAATCCACTTCAGCACAATGGCCAGACAGGTGAATACCCCGATGATGATCCACAGCGGACGACGGGTTGGCGGCGCATCCTCCTGCGAGAGATAATACTCGCAATGCGGGCAACGTTCGGCGTCGTCGTAGACGGGTTCGCGGCAGTAGGGGCAGGGTTGGGTATCGGCATTGTCGTCGTGGCTCATTTTAACCACGGATCAAAGTCACCCATTGTCTCTCATTGTCCGACGCGGTATGTGTGTGGTTCAACGCAAACAATTAATTCCCGGCCCGCGCGCGAGGGACACATTTTACGCACGAGGGGGCGTCAAGAAAAGCCTCGCTTCCAAGTTTTTTCGAACTATTTTTCGCTGTCCCGATCATACGGAATGATATGCTCCCACTCCGTCGCATCGGACCGCGCCACCACGGCCACCACCGGCTCCGTATCGCTGACGTTGAACACTTCGTGCGGCACGCCCGGTTCGATGTAGATGAAATCGCCGGCCGTGTTTTCCACCGACTGCTTGAGGCCCGGCCCGTATTCATGCCGGACGCGGCCCTGGAGGATGTAGAGCATCACGTCGAAATCGACATGGATATGCGCGTACGCCACGCCGCCGGGAGGGATGGTGGCGACGTTCATCGACAGCTTGGTGGCCGGCGTGTTCTTGGCCGACAGTCCGGCCTTGTACTGAATGCCGTTCCAGCTCCGGCAGGTGCCGCTCGACCGCAGCACGAAAACGCCGTCGCCGCCTTCCACCGCCTTCTTGAGGTCTTGCTCCGTCGCCGTCATGGGGTGATTCCTCCCGTTAACTCGAGATTCAACGTCTAATCAGACAGGCAACCCGTTGGTTCCCTTGCCCCGCACCAGCCCCGGCGCCGCCGTCTGGCTGTGGTCATGTCCCTTATACACCCCGAAGTCATTGAACCAGAGCCGTTTCGCCAGCCGGTACGCCAGGCTCTTCTCGGGAATCTCGCCGCCTGGGTTGTACTGCGAAGTCCGCACTTCCAGCGCTTCCAACTCGGCCAGAGCGCTGCCGCGAACCGTCGCGTCCTTCGCGCCGTGCTTCTCCACCAATTTCTTCAACAGGTCGGGCCGCTCCAGCACGATGCAGCCGCGCGTTGACGATTGAGCCAATTCGCGGAAATCGCTCAGGAAGGACGATTGAAGGAACTTGTCCTTGAGCGTGCGCGTGTCCGCCTCGCTGGAATGGATTGATTCCTTCGTGAATTGCACGATTGGGCACGGCTCGATGTCGCCCCACGGGTTGATGTGATGGCTGATGCCGGTCGCGGCGGGACAAAGCGCCTGGCCCTCGCCGTCGAAATAGGCGTCGATAATGATAATCGGCTTCTTCGCGCGCATCTCGACGACGAACTTGCGGGCGCGCAGTTGCTGCTCGGGCGTCAAGCAGAGCTGCGGGTTGGCGTCCGGCCCCATCGGGCGGTAGACGTGGAACCAGGTGATCATGACGCCCATCTCGATCAGGCGGTCTACCCACTTTTCCGTCAGCAGGTCGTCGATGTTCGTCTGGCAGAGGCTCGTGCAGACGCCGGTGAGGAGCTTGTGTTTCAGGCAGTTGTGCACGCCCTCCATCGTCTTACTGTAGACACCGGGCCGGCCGCGGCGCTGGTCGCTGACGATCTCGTTGCCCTCAACGCTAATAAGTGGCGTCACGTTTCCCAGGCGGCGCATACGCTTGGCCCGTTCGTCGGTGATGAATTGGCCGTTGGTGAAGATCTGAAAATAGCAATCAGGATGCTCGGCAAGCATGTCGAGCAGATGTGGATGCATGAACGGCTCGCCGCCGACGATGCCGAAGAAGACGTTGCCCATCTCCTGGGCCTCGCGCGCCATCTTGTGGAACGCCGGCGGTTGAATGATTTCCTGTTTGGCGGAGACATCGACCCAGCAGCCCTGGCAACGAAGGTTGCAACTG
>Ga0207095_10268_pt1 | contig 12860 bp, 9 predicted proteins | sample Alteio_BWMinHeat_88_FD_153529 | JGI IMG/M metagenome (GOLD analysis project Ga0207095, IMG submission 153529) | Enriched cells from forest soil in Barre Woods Harvard Forest LTER site, Petersham, Massachusetts, United States -... | ecosystem: Environmental > Terrestrial > Soil > Temperate forest >... | reverse complement strand
CATTCTGGGAGGCCTACGGATCTCTCCGTGACGCCACTGACCGCTGGACAAGCATCTTGGCGTCCCCGAAGGGGATGAATTCATCCTGAATTCAAAGCACTTTGACGCTCTGCGAGAAATCAAGCCACGGAAAATGGAGGCGAAGTGTATAAAGCCCGGGTTTTGAGGGCCCAGGCACCGTAAAATCCAGAGGTGTTTTGCTGTTGGCTTGAATGACAAGCGGGAAGCTGATTTGGCTGGTGAAATGCGACCCTATTCCCCCTCGATCCGGTACCCATTCCCCTTGAACGGACGTGATGCCCAGGGGATCTGGATGAACCCAAGTTTCACGTTGTTGTCCTTCAGCAAGAATCCCAATTGAAAGTTGCTCGTTCTCAAACACTCGACTTGGCAAGGAAAACTGCATGGAAAGAAATGGGGAAGTTTTCACCGGAAGTATCTCGTAAAGCGTATCGTTGTCGAAATCGCCAATCTTTTTCAATCCAATCTTCCCCGGTTCAAGATTTTTCCAGCGCTTGGTCTGGCTTTCTGAGAAAGACCTTAAGTGAACCACCAACACTTTTGTTCCGAATGCGCCAAAATATTCCACGCTGGTTCGTGAGGGAAGGGAGGCTGATTTTTCTTTCATCTGATCGTAGAATGGGGGGTTAAACCCGCTGGCGCCATTCACTAAGGGGAGCCAGTGAGCCGTGCTGTAAAACATGTAAGTGTTGTCATGGTCGAATCCAAGTGGAATCTCGAGCACAGGACCTGGTCGATGCTGTGCTAACCAAGTGTAGACCGTAGGGATTTTTCGGACTGATGTTATTCGTGTTTCTGGGAAAACTTCGGTTTTGATTTCAAAGAGAAAAACTGCAATCAAAAAGAGAGCCAGCAAGGGTTCGCTCCCCGAAGGCCAACGCTTGAAATAAGGGCTAAGCTTCTTTGATAGTCGCAAGAATCCGAGAGATGCCAAAACAACAAGCGCAAGAACAACGAGGAATGCAAACCGCGCAGGCACGCGCATTGCTTGAAACGTGGGGACATACTCATAAAAAAATAAGTACGGGAGTGGAATTCCGGTATTTTTGCCGCGGATGAAAAGATAAGGACCCAGTGACAAAATGAACCCCACCAACAACATTACGCTGAAAGCCCGTTGCTTCTGCGTGAAAGGCTTGAGAAAAGTTTCGCGAATGGGAAGCATTCCGATGAATGCCAGCACAGGAAGAAGGAGACCTTGGAAAAGCTTATTTTCCTGTGTGCGTATCATCTGCTCAAAATGAATGCGAGAAAAAAAAGAATAATGAAACCAATCAACTGGGGTAAGGTAGTTTAGAAGATCCGCAGACCACCACTCACATTCAAGAATGATCCGGTGAAATCCCCATTGCTTGGCCAATTCAAAATACGGGTAGGAAAGCGGGAAGAGTATTACAAAACCGAGAGCCACGAAGGTGAAATACTGAGAAAGTCGTTCTCTCGAGAAGAGAGTTCGGTCCACGGTAACGGCATAATCGAGAGAATAAACGACGATTCCAAAAAGTACGATCCAACCTAAATAAGTACAGCTCAGCGTTTGGATCCAGAAACAAGCCGAGAAGCCAAAAAGATCCATCCATCCCTTTCGGGAGAGATAACGATGAAGGAAGAGAAAAATAAGAGGAAGCCAACATAAGTTAAGGTATTGCAAGTGCTCCAAGTGAAGAAAACGGATGGGAGCAAAAGCCATCAAAGTCCCAGACACAAGCGAGGCCCAAAAATTCGAAGTCCATTCCTCAACGAGAAAAAACATGGTTAATCCGCAAAGAGGAAAAGAAAAGAAAAAGACAAGATTATAGGCAAGAGTCAGGTTGTGGCTCAGCCAATAAACGGGTAGAAAGAAAAGGAGTTCTCCGATGAGGTGATCGGAAAGCGCTAAACTGCTTTTCATCGGATAGAAAATATTGGCGTTAAAAAGATTAGTGGGATCGGCTAAGAGGGTGTGAGTGTCCCATGCCAAAGTCCATGAGGTTAAAAGGGGATCCCAGGTTAGCTCAGTCCAGGGAAGCCCTGAGTTCAAATGTGAAACCAAGGGAAGCATTTTCCAGATGGCGATGATGCAAAAAAAAGAAAAAACAAGAACGTATCGTAAAGCTCTGAGTCTCACGACGAACCCGTGAGCCTTGTCACATCGCTCTTTTGAAGTGCCTTGGCTGCTGCGTTATCCAGAAACCAGGTTAGAGTTCCGTTTTCAGGCCGAATCAATTGAGCTGGAAGATCCTCTGGAACAAAGGGGCCAGTGAGGATTCGGTTGACCACGGAAGCCTTTTCTTCGCCAGAAACCAGAAAAACAATCTGCTTCGCGTGATTGTGCACCGGAACAGTAAGCGTCATCCGATACAGGTTAACTTCTTCCACGAGATATCCAACCGCCCATCGGTCTTGTTCATGCAAAGCTTCTGTTCTGGGAAACAAGGAAGCGGTGTGTCCATTGGTTCCAACGCCGAGAATATCAAAATCAAAAGGTGGAAAATTTCCACGAGGTTTAAAGAAATCTCTCAGTTCCTTTTCATACAGAGCCGAGGCTTCCTCGGGCTTCTGCTCCCCCTTAAAGCGATGGATGTTCTTTTTTGGAATGTCGATTTTTGAGAAAAGTGCCTCCGTCGCCATTCGGAAATTGCTTCTTGGATCATCCGGGGGAACACATCGTTCGTCTCCCCAGAAAAAGTGAATGAGCCGCCAGGGTAGCCAGGGCCTTTCTGCCAAGAGCTCATAAAGGCGTTTCGGGGTGCTGCCTCCTGAGAGCGCTACGGAAAATAATCGCCCTTCTTTGACGACCTTTTCAACTTCAAGCGCGAAAAACTCGGCTACTTTTTGGCTTAGACTTTCCAGATCTTTTTCGACGGCGACTTTGGTTTGACTCACGTGACCCATCGACGACTCACACGCCATCGACGGTTGTCGAGCGCGATGAAGACATCCGATTCCGAAGGGCCAAATGATCCCGCAGGATAGCTTGGAATGGGGTCAGCTTTGCTTTGTTCCCACCCCTCCAAAATTGGGGTAATAAAGGCCCAGGCAAGCTCGATCCAGTCACCTCGAGCAAACAGCGTCGCGTCACCCAAGAGTGCGTCCAAGAGCAAGCGTTCGTAGGCTTCCTCACTGGGTGTTGCAAACGACGTGCCGTATTGGAACTCCATGTTTACGGAGCGAAGACGAATGGAGGGGCCGGGCTGTTTGGCCTCAAATTTCATTCCGATTCCTTCGTCAGGTTGAATGCGGAGCAATAAGAGGTTGGGAAGAACCTGATCTTCAGGAGTTCGTGCGAAAACAAGATGGGGCGTTCGTTTAAACTGAATGGCAATTTCGGTGACGCGCTTCGGGAGTCGTTTCCCTGTTCGAAGATAAAATGGCACATCCGCCCATCGCCAGTTGTCAATGAAGAGTTTTATTGCGGTGTAAGTTTCCGTTCTCGAATCCGGAGCTACATTTTTTTCCTTACGATAGCCTTGGACCGGTTGTCCATCGATATACCCATCGGAATATTGGCCTCTCACTGTGTATTTTGAGACTTCGCTTGGCTTGATGGGACGAACGGCTTCCATCAGCTTCGATTTTTCATCCCGAACGGCACGCGCGTTAAATGAAATGGGGGGCTCCATCGCGATGGTGCAAACCAATTGGAGCATGTGATTTTGTACCATGTCTCGCAAGGCTCCCGCTTTATCGTAATAACTCCCACGATTTTCGATGCCGATGTTTTCAGCGGCAATGATTTGAATGTGATCAATGTACTGATGGTTCCAGATCGGTTCAAAGATGCTGTTGGCAAATCGGAAAACCAAGATGTTCTGGACCGTTTCTTTTCCCAAGTAGTGATCAATTCGATAAATCTGATCTTCAGTAAAGTACTTGCAGACTTTTTCATTGAGCGCTCGAGCAGAAGTCAAATCCCGTCCAAAAGGCTTTTCGATGATGATTCGAGTCCAATTCTTTTCTGACTTTGGACGAGCAAGGCCAGCTTCGCCTAATTGTCCCACGATGGTCATATAAAATTCAGGTGAAACCGCTAAATAAAAGAGACGATTCCCAGCTGTGCCACGTTTCTTTTCAACGCGGTCCAATAAAGCAATGAGTTCTTGGTAACTTTTGGGATCGGTTACGTCAGCCGCATGATAAAACAATCCTTGAGCGAAACTTTTCCATCGATCGGGGTTGACTTCCCCTCCCAAAAACTTCTTGGTGCTTTCAAACATGGTTTCACGATAGCTTTCGTCGGTTTGAGGGCTGCGAGAAATGCCGACGATCGAAAATCCTTGAGGGAGAAGTTCGTGGTCGCCCAACATGAAAAGTGCGGGAAGAAGCTTCCTTTGGGCTAAGTCTCCCGTGGCTCCAAAAATAACCACGACGCATGGATCAGGGGTTCGTCCTGTTTTGGCTTCAGGAGCGGTTGGGTTTTGAATGGGTGCGGATTCAGGCATCAGGATTTTGCAGCCACGACCTGATGTCCGCCAAACTCATTTCGGAGTGCAGCAATCACTTTGGCTGAAAACGAATCCGTTTGGCGGGAACTGAATCGAGCTAAGAGGCTCAACGTAATAATGGGAGCAGGAGTACTTTGATCGATGGCTTCTTGAACGGTCCAACGCCCTTCCCCGGTGTCTTCCACATACCCTTTGATGTTCTTAAGACCTGGATCTTTTTTGAACGCATCCACCGCCAATTCGAGCAACCAAGAACGAACAACGCTTGAATGATTCCACAACTCTGCGATTTTAGCTAAATCAAGGGGGTAACGACCCCGTGCCAGAATTTCGAATCCCTCGCCGTACGCTTGAAGCATTCCATACTCAATGCCGTTGTGAACCATCTTAACGTAATGGCCTGATCCGGCAGGTCCCATGTAAGCATAGCCATTGGGTGGGGCTAAGGTCTTAAAGCAAGGCTCTACCAACTTAAAGGTGTCAGGATTTCCTCCGACCATTAAACAGTATCCTTCTTCCAGCCCCCAAACGCCGCCGCTGGTTCCGCAATCGAGAAATTCAATCCCCTTTTGTTTCGCATTTTCTGCTCGGCGAATGCTGTCGGTGTAATGCGAATTTCCGCCATCAATCAAAATGTCTCCTTTGGAAAGCTTCGGAAGCAGTGCCTCCATCATGTCATCCACCGGTTTTCCGGACGGAACCATGACCCAGATCATGCGAGGGGTGGGAAGTTTTTGAAGAAGCTCATCCAAGGTTAAGCTTGCGATTGCCCCTTCGCCAGCAATCTCGCGTGTCTTTTCGGGTGTTCGGTTGTAGACCACAACTTCATGCTTGCCACGAAGTAATCGGCGTGCCATGTTGGCCCCCATCCGCCCCAATCCAATCATTCCAACTTTCATTCGTCTGCCTCCTCGTTATCTCTTGACCGTCACGACTTCTTCGAGCAAGGAAAGAAACTTTTGTAATCCAGCCTGAACATCTTTTCCGAGATGAACGCGAATCGTGCGGCGGCCATGTTGCTTAAGAGCAAGGTAATCACCCAAAGCTTCCGCCTGCTTCAGAATGCTAAAGCCAAAGGGTTCTCCTGGAATCGGGAGCTCCCGCTCATCGTCCGCTGTGAATTGGATAAAGACTCCGTTGTTGGCTCCACCCTTGTGAAGTTGACCTGTTGAGTGGAGGAAGCGCGGGCCATAGCCGAGCGTTGTGGCCACCTTCAAACCATCCCGCAACCGGAGGCGAATGGCTTGCAATTTCTCTTCGTGTTTTGGGGATCGTTGGATATAAGCCATCAAGGCGACGTAATCGCCACTTTTTACTTTTTCGATGAAGTTGGAGAGCGAGCCCGATAGATTCTTGTTGATCTTAACGGAATCTTCGGATGCAAAGAGTTTTAATCCGTTTTCTTCAAAAATCGGCTTTTCATCCGGAAGCTTTTTTTCTTTCTTATAGGTTTCAAGAAGTGATTTCGTAATGTCTTTCGACTCTTGGACATTCGGTTGATCAAAAGGGTTAATTTTCAGGAAGAAGCCTGCCACCGCGGTGGCAAATTCCCAACGGAAAAACTCTTCACCTAAATCATAGGGGCTCTCGAGCGTGATCCGGGCGGTTGGGTGGCCAGCCTTTTCCAAGGCCTCCATTTTTTGCTCCAAGACTTTATCCGGGTGTTCGCGAAGATGAATCAAGACGAATTGCCGGTCGTTGCCGTACACATCCGGAGTTCCAAGAGGCTCACCCTCGATGGGCACAAGCCCCCTCCCTTCTTTTCCAGTGCTTTCGGCGATCAACTGCTCTACCCAATATCCAAAGGTATCGATCGGTTTTGGAACAGCGAAGGTAACCTTGTCTTTTCCGGCTTTCCAAAGTTCACCCAAGAAAACTCCAAGAACAGCCCCGGGATTATCAGAAATCGGGACAAACTCGACACACGAGTGGACCATTTTCAAAGCAGAATCGACGAGTTTGTTTGCGTCAATCCCCATAAGCGCGGCAGGAACTAAACCAAAATACGAAAGGGCGGAATAACGACCCCCGATGTCTGCGGGATTCGAAAAAATTTCACGAAAGTTTTTTTCCTTCGCAAGTTTCTCAAGCGAGGTTCCTGGATCGGTGATGGCAATAAAGTTTTTTCCTATGGGGACTTTTTCGTAGAAGTATCGGAAGAGAGAATCGGTCTCCGTGGTTCCTCCCGATTTGCTTGACACAATAAACAAGGTTTTGTTAAGGTCAATTTTTTTCTCAACCTCAAGGATGGTAGCGGGATCCGTAGAGTCGAGAATGTGCAAAGTAGGGTAACCTTCAATTTTTCCAAAGGTGTGCACTAACACATCAGGGCAAAGGCTTGAGCCCCCCATTCCAAGAAGAACCACATCCTTAAACCCATCACGCTTGACCTCTTCCGAGAACTTGCGAAGATGATCCGCGTGTTCGTGCATTTTTTCGACCACAGTCAGCCAACCCAATCGGTCTTTGATTTCTTTCTGATGACCAGGTTCTTGTTTCCAAAGGGTGGCATCTTTTGCCCAAATCCTCTTGATGAATTGCTGTTTCGCAAGGTTTTGCAAGACGGCCTGAATCTGTGAGCTGACTTTTCCTCCGTTAATCACTTGCTTGTCGAGCGATCCGCCAAGAAACGCTTCGCGCTTTGCCGTAATCGTTTGGGTAAGCTTCTGGAAAGATTCGGAGAAAAGTTTCACCCCATCCTCTTGCAGCTTTTTCGTGATTTGCTTTAAATCAATCCCGACTTCCGCGAGCTCACGAAAGGTGGCTCTTGCCCCGTCTAGGTTTTCTTCAATGGTGAGTTTTGGATTTCCGTGATCCTTGTACACTCGAAGCGTTTCAGGTGGAATCGTATTGACCGAATCCTTGGCAATCAGTTCTTGCACATACAAGATGTCGCTGTAGTTTGGATTTTTCGTGCTCGTGCTGGCCCAAAGGGGACGTTGAACGCGCGCTCCTTTGGCTTTCAGCGCTTGGAATCGTGGACTTCCAAAAACTTCCTTAAATTTTTGATAGGCAAGCTTGGCGTTGGCAACGGCAGTTTTCCCAAAAAGGCTTTTGATTTTTTCCTTTTGTTTTGCATCGGTTGTCTTTTGGAGTGTTTCGTTGAGTTGTTGATCGGTCAGGGTGTCTACACGGCTTACAAAGAAACTTGCGACCGAAGCAAGGTGATCAATGGAAAGGCCTTGTTTCACGCGTTTCTCAAGACCTTTCAAGTAGGCTTCCATGACTTGCTCATGGTTTTCGATGCTGAAAAGGAGGGTGATGTTCACGTTAACCCCATCCCCAATCAAAGTTTCGATGGCGGGGATTCCTTCGGGGGTGCCCGGGATCTTGATCATGATGTTTGGTCTGTCCAATAAGGCGAATAGACGTCGAGCTTCTTGGATGCTTCCTGCCGTATCACGAGCTAATTCAGGGGAAACTTCGATGCTGACAAACCCGTCGTCCCCTCCGGTTTTGTCATAAACTGGGCGGAGAAGATCAGCCGCTTTCCCTATGTCTTCGAGAACGAGTGCATCGAAAATTTCTTGGACCCCTTTCCCTTCTTTGACGAGTTGCTTCATCGCCTCGTCATAGTCACTACTTCCCCCAATGGCTTTTTCAAAAATCGTGGGATTCGAGGTCATTCCTTTAAGTCCATCTTCATCAATCAGGCGCTTGAGCTCTCCCCCAGTCAGCAAATTTCTCCGAATGTAGTCAAGCCAAATGCTTTGGCCAAGTTCCCCTAGAGCAATGAGCGGATTTTTGTTCATAACTCCCTCCTCTTTTTTGCGCACTTGAGTATTTATACCCGGGTTGAACGTTCGCCTGTTTCTCTCCTGACGAATTGTTCACATTTTGGAAATAGTTTTTTCATTTCGAACCCTCGACTTTCGCGTGGAGAGTCGGTATACTAAGGATAGTAAGAAAAAACCAGCAAGAACCTGGAGGTCGAGGAAGGATGAAAATAAGGCCGTTTGGAAGCAGTCCGGTTCCTCTCCTGATTCCCGTCACCTCTGAGGGGCAAAAGCCCATGGGGCCGATACGTCTCGATGAGCTCGATCGTTACATGGGGGGAGTTAAGGACAAGGGTCTTTCGTTCGTGGATTTCTTGACTCAAGCGGGTTCTGCCGCCGGGGGCTTCCTGAAGGAAGCAGGTTCTGCGATTGCAAAACGCGTCGGAAGCAAGTTGGCTGATCCGGTGAAGGACGGCCTCCTGCAAGTTGCATTCCGATGGGGTCCTGCCGGTATCCTAGCAGGTGCAACGGTCGGCATTGTGGCCGGTCCGGCCATAGGACTGGCGTTTGCTGGCGGGATGGCTGCTACAGGGTTTTTAAGTGGAATGGGGCTCCACATGTACGCGAAGTCTGCTGAACATTTTAATAACGGGATGGCTGACCGCTTCTCGCGCAGGTCGTAGCGAGCAGCCCTGAGATTTTCAACTCGGAATTCCCCCATGCCCCTTAATCCTGCTGCCGGTTTGATTAGCAAGAAACCTTCTCTTTTCTACTACTTCCCACATGACGTTTCGGCAAGAAGCAGGCAAACAGGTCTTGAAGATCGATGGGTATGCGAGGAAGATTTTCCTAATGAAGCCGAGCCATTCTTCGTCGAGCAGAACGAGCAGCCCCCCGAAGAGTCGGAGATTGTTGACTTCGTTGCCACGAACAGGCTAAACGAAGCAAGAACTGAGCCTCTTGGAACCATGTGGTCGAAAGTTCGTCATTACAAGTCGAGCGGGGAATCCATCATTCGAGATGAGTATAAAGTTCCGCCTTCGGGGGTTGGTGGTTATGTTTACCGAGTAGAAATCGAAGTAGATCCAAGCGGAGAGACACGCGCTTCGGCTTGGCGGAAAGGTTCAACCGATCTTTCCTACACGCCGATTCGCCCACCCGCGGTACAAGCGAATTCCATTCAATTTAGCGATCATGCGCGTGTGTTTTTCCTTAACCGGGACTCCCTTGATGTCAAGAATGTGCCTGGTTTCATGGTCGAGGGTCGGGATGCCATTCGGATTGACTCTTGGGGGGGAGCGGAAAGTACCTACATTCTTAAAAGTGACAATTTTGATGGTGCTGTTCGATTTAAGACATCAGGGACTTCTGTTACTGCCGCTTGGCGAGGGGCCGATTCTCCTCAAAACCCGGGATCAAAAAGAGTGGCATATCAGGTATGGGCAGGTCAAGATCCCACCAAGGGAGGGGTCATTTTTTTCTGTCAATTTGCGGATCACATGGAAATTAGAGAAATTGACTTCGGTACGTTAGAGGTCGAGAGCATACGAAGACTTATGAGAGGATAATCTGTCGAAATGTTCATATTTTGTTAATGGTCATTTCTCAATAATGCGGTAAATATAGAGTAAGACATGAAAGCGGTTTTGTTAAATGTTTGTAAAGTGAGGTTAAAGGATTGTAAAAGTCCTTGACTTTGCGGTTCAAAAAGATGATATAATGAGTATACAAAAGATTTAAAGGAGCATTTGATATGGTTGTTCAGCCGATAAAGCTCAGTCCAACAGGCGAGGGGGGACTCCCTCAAGGTCCCCAGCCACCGAAGCCGTCAGAAACACCGGCAAGCCAGCCAGATGTGACTGTGTTTATTGCGGATACCGTCAGCGCTGGTGAAGCGTTAGCCGTTGGGGCTGCGGGTGCCAAGGCTGTTGCTACAAGCGGAAAGGGCAAGTCGCAGTCAGTAACAGGCAAAGTGGAGATTCTAAATAAGGACGATGGAGGGCGCTACCTGAGTATCCGTGTCCCAGTGCCGAATTTTGGAGCCGCCCATACGGGAGAGTACCTTTTCATCCATTTCGATCCGGAGGCTAATAACAAGATTATTACTTGCTACCGAGATGCTTATGGCGATGGTCCTAGCACGAAAAGGCTTAGTGTACAAGAAATTATCAAGAAAGATGGGAACCCAGCAAACCCAGATAACAGGGTATCGGTCAAGAAACTAGCCGATGAAAAGTTTTTGATTAATGTTTTTGATGCCGAACAAAACAAGGCTTACAAAATTAATCTCGATGGGTTAAGTGCAACCGTAGAAGTGCGCTCTGACGTAAAAAGTAGTGCAAAGGCGGAAGCGGCTCCAGTCGATCCTGTCACTGGAGCAGGGCTCGACCCGGCAGAGCCTATTTGGCTACTTGCTGGCGGTTATGGAAAGGCTGCGGAAGCAGTCAGCTCGGATGCGGGGCAGATAGACATTGATCCTGGACATGTTTCGCCTATGCTGCTGATGGCTGGCGGCTACGGAAAGGCTGCGGAAGCCGCCTTCGCTGAATCACCACTTGGGCCAGCGCACGCACCCAACCAATCGAAAAAACCAGAGCCAACAGCCAATGCGGAAGTGCAACAGCTTAGAGCAGAGAATCAGGCGCTTAAGGATCAAGTTGCGCAGCTTCATGAGCAACTTAAGAAGCTTCAAGACAGCATTGATCAGCTCACTCAAAAAATAGCCGGTGGTCAGGCCGAACAAGGCCAGCCACAGCAAGCACCTTCGAATGCGGTTAATCCTGAAATTTATCAATTTACACTCGATCGATGGAGAAGTTTTGCAAGAATGGAAGCGGCTAGACCAGATGCCGATCCTTTTCTTGCGAAACAGTCACCAAGTTATTTTGACAAAATGACTATGGACGATGTTGATATGCTTGTGAGTTATGATGCGCTTCCGCGCACATTAGATGCGAACGGCTTTTCAGCTTTCAAAATCCTGAAAGAGCATAGACTGCAAGCGCACACTCAACAGGCAGCTCAATCTGATCCTCGTAACGCCGTTAATTGGAAAGGGGCAGGTTGGGGCGCTCTTGGTGGAAAGCTCTTTGACATGCTCCCTCTTATTATTATGATGTCGATGGGAGGAGGGGGCGGGGGAATGGGAATGATGCTCCCATTGCTCATGATGGGTGGAATGGGTGGCGGAATGGCGACTCCTTTGGGTGCGCTAGCGGGTGCGTTCCTTCCTCAGAATCCTCAGAGCCCTCAGAACGAGAAACAACCAGATAAAGCGTACACTGTAAAGTTTCCGTCAGCTGAACCAGCACCTGCGGCTGGAACAAGCGCAGCCGCGTAAGCTCGACAAGAGCTCAGTTCACGTTGACCACTCTTGCTCTCCCCGACATACGACGGTGATCCCAAAACACGCATGTTAACAAATTATTAACAAATTAGCCACACTTCGTTAATCCAAATCGGTTATTCTATAGATAGAAGACTGAAGCTCCCAAACTATCAACAGAAAGAGGGGACAAAGTGTGTCGATAACACGTTCGATCCTGCGCGACTTTCTAGAGAAACATAAAAGGCAGCAAACCCGATTGATCCTCCGTTCCTCGGATATGGATTACAGTCTTTACGGGAGAATCGCCGATTACGATGGGTCGTATGTGCTCTTGCGGGATGAGGATCGCGAAACAGAAGAACCGTATGAATTTGTGGTCCGCATTGAAAATATTTTTGCAATTCATCCTTACGTGAAACAACTAAAGCGTGATGAACGGTTTCGTAACATCATGAAATTATACACAGAAGAGACAGAAGAGTAAAGAATCAAGGTCTTTCAAAATAGCAGGTTTGTCATTCTTAGATAACAGGGTGACAAGCCTGTTTAGTTTTCTGTGTCGTCCGGTTTGCCTTGATGTCGGCTAATCCAATCGGCAAGGTGATTGATGATCGCATTAAAGCCCGCTTTGTTTTTGGCCCAGCTTTGTGGGCTCCCTTCTGCCACCAAGACCAACGGAGGTGCAGCGGAAGCCGGGGATGCCCATGCCGCGACATGGATCGGCTTTCCGTCTGAGTTTTGGCCTTCCCCCTGGAAGCTTTGGTATCGAGTTTGGTTTGAGCCGTAATACTCATTGTACGCCGTGAATTCTACCGATGGATAGCAGTGATGTACCAGGAGCTCAAGCGCCGTGCTTGCGGATTGTCCCGGGAAGCCAAAATGGGATTCGCTTTTCCCGATGAAAAGTTTATCGCCTGAGGGGCTTTGTATCATCCAGGGAAACTGAGAGGATTCCGTTTTCTTTAATACCCACAATTCCGGCAAGCTGGATTTAAGAACTTCGGCCAGCGGCTCCTTTGCTGCAGTGGAGGGGGGAGAAAAGTTTACTGGCAAGGTTTGATAGGGCCAAACAATCGCTAACGGAGAAGACTTGATTACCGCGGGTTTGATTTGATCGGCGTATTTTTTCCAAGCGTCGATTTCGGCTTTAGGTACATCTTGCAGGACCTCCACGATGGTTCCCTTTTGAATGACCAAGGTTGTGTAAGGCGATTCCGTTTTTGAAGGGCCCTTCAGTGTTTCCTCCATACTGCTTTCAGATAAATTATCCAACGTGTTATCGAATTTGGACCTCATTTTTTTATCGGAGAACGTTTGATTGGGAGACTTGGAAGTGTCTCCTTCTGCCTCGATTTTGGCAAGAATGCCCTG
>Ga0207095_10292_pt1 | contig 12891 bp, 10 predicted proteins | sample Alteio_BWMinHeat_88_FD_153529 | JGI IMG/M metagenome (GOLD analysis project Ga0207095, IMG submission 153529) | Enriched cells from forest soil in Barre Woods Harvard Forest LTER site, Petersham, Massachusetts, United States -... | ecosystem: Environmental > Terrestrial > Soil > Temperate forest >... | reverse complement strand
CACTGGGAGCAGGCGACGCGTTCGCCCAGCAAGCGAAGATCAACAACGTCTCCAGCCAGCAAGTGGACCCAACAGTTCTTGATCTTCCAATCACGGGTAGCACAGTTAGCGACATTCACCTCCGGCCTCTGTTTACCACAACGATTCGACTGCCTGAGCCCGTGACGTCGGTTGCCGTGGGAGCGCCGACCCTGTTCAAGGTGGAACACTCCACTGACGATCCGCGGCTGGTGTTTATCAAGCCTACTTCGGCAGATGCCGCCGTCAGCAATCTAATCATCGCTCTCAAGTCGGGCCAGGAAATCAGCATCCGATTGCTGTCCAACGGCAAGGCTTCCACGGCTCCGGTGGATTTCGTGGTGAATTACGAACCGAGGCAGAGCTTTCTAATCGGCTCAACTGATGCGCTCGCCGGAAGTGCGGCCGCACGCTCGGATCCACCCGCACAAGCGAAGCCCATCGACGTGGCATTGCGGGAGGAGGAAAACCTTGCGAGTCCGCAGTGGGTAAATGGGCTGGAGAAGCAAGCCAGAAATGGTGGTGGTGCAGCATCGACCGAGCCGGTTCTGGTCGCCCTCGGCACTGTGCAGGGCCGCGGAGACAAAATGATCGTGGCGTACTCCGTCGCAAACACTACCGGTCACTGGATAGAAGTGCTGCCTCCGCGGGTGGAGTTGCGAAGCCCTGGTCGGGATGCGGGCATGAAGAAAAAGCAGAAGAAGCAGACCTTGGCCGATCAAGTGCCTGTTGCAGAGTTCCGGCTGAGTGCACGGCGGCTAGCTCCGGGACAGCGGGCGGATGGTGCAGTCGAATTCTCCCGCCCCGGCTTCAAGCAGAGTGCCGACCGGCTCGTATTGGAAATCGCAACAGCAAGCGCAGTGGATCATCCGCTGTTACTGCAATTGCCGTTCGTTGCTCCCGGAGAGTGAGATCACGAGGACTTCAACAAGGGTGAGGTGAAGTATGGCTTCAACAGAAGCAGTCCAGAGTACAGATCAGCCAGAGAAGATCGGGGCTATCGACGCTGCCGCGGAGGGGACTGATGGAATCTCGCCGGGGCGCATCTCAAGACGCCCTTTTGTGCTCAAAAACAGGCGCGGTCCAAGCGGCGGGCACCTGGCGATGATGCTGATTGTCGCCGGGACACTGGCAGTGCTCGCAATCGCAATGGTTGCGTTGCTTTCAACCACGGGCAAAAACCGAAAGAGAACAATGGAAGAGGCTGGGAAGCCGAATCTCGGCCAGGCGCATACAGGAACAACTGCCGGAGACCTTGTTCCGAACAACAAAGTGAAACCTACGCCCAACGACGCATCTGAATCCGGCGCTGTGAATGCGTCCGATATTGAACGGACGAAATCGCCGCAGCTCGCACAATCCCAATCTTTGGCAAGGTCGGCGCAGTCACCGAAAAGTCTCGGCGAGATTGGCAAGTTTGAGGAACCCAACACCAGTCCGAATGCACAGGGAAAGTGGACACCTCCGCCCTACGGAAGTGAAAGCGCACAGAATCAGCAGGCGGAGAAAAAAGCCGAGGACGCGCTCAGCCAGCCTTCCCTTGTCTTCACCGCGCATGAGCAATCAGTTCCTCATTCAGGATCGGAAAGCCAGACAGCAGGGCCGAATAATCTCGGTCTCGCACCTGGCTACCATGTGGCGGCGCGACTCGAATCGATGGCCTCAACCGCTGTGCACGCTCCGGTCGTCGCTGTCGTCGAGTACGACTATGAGCGTGACGGCGAAGTGATCATTCCCGCTGGGGCGCGCGTAGTCGGGAAGATCACCCAGGCCGACCCCTCGGGCTTAATGAACATCACCTTTTCGTCCATCGAATTCCCGGATGGGTCTGGCGTTCCCATTGATGCTGTCGGAGCCGATATGAATCTCCAGGCGATTAAGGGGCAGGTCACCGGAAGGCATAGGGGCAAAAGCATGCTCGTCAGGTCGCTCTCTGGAATCGGCGAGACGGCGGCCATGATGGTCGGGGCACCGAGCGCCAACAGCGCCTTTAGCGAAGACGATCTCTTTCGAATGCAGGTTGCGAACAACATCGGAAACGGCGGCGACGAACAGATCATGCAGATGCTCACCATGGAGCATATTGTCGTCAGCTTTCCTGCCGGCACGGAGATCTACATTGTGTTCGAGAAGTCTGCCGGGGCGGGGACTTCAGAAACAGAGAAAGCGATTCAAATTCCGCACGAGGGGAGCGGCCTCAGCCAATCTGCGAATGCTGTGCACCAGTGACAACCTCTAAGGAGCTAACGACGAAAGCGTCTTCGAATTCAGAGGCGCTTTTCTTCGTGTTGCCGCTCCGCGTAAGCGCAGGACGGGTGGTCCAGCAGCGCCAGAGGGACAGGTTGGAAAAGAAGAAAAATGCGATTACCAGGCTTTTGTCACAAGTCGTTGTAAGATTCGCTGAGCGTCTCCGCAATGCGCAGCATTTTGGGAAAGAACAAAACCGCGATCGAGGCTTCTGTCGCGGAAACCGGACGGTTCGGGTGGCTTTAGCCGGGAGGGCATATAGATACAGTTGGGTGAAAAGAAAAATGGGGATACCAGGCTTTTGTCACATTACGTTGCAGGGTGGCTGTGCAGCGTCCAGTCACCGGCGATTTGGAAAAGAAGTAACAACTGCGTACGAGGCTTTTGTTGCAAACATTCTGTCCCGGTCGCGCGAAAGTAGGGCTATCAAAGTGGAACGAGGTCTCAGGAGTCGGAAGGAGCCGTCGCATCGATGGGCGGGAAACCCTTTGGGTATCGTTGGAGCGATCGGCGTTTCCCAGTACTAATCCGGTCTGCGGCGCTGAAACAACGTCATTTCGGCGTTCTGGGGCCGAGCAGACTCTTCGAGGGCTTGCTGTGCGCCATGATCTTCCCGATTGTCTCAATCGTCTCCGTTACGGTCTGCATGGTCGCATAGATCAGCTTTTGCGGTGAGGCATGAGAACAACTCGACAAAACATCGTCCGGAATCTGCTTACCCGTGAGCAATCGAAATTCTATACCGGGAATCATGAAGTTGAATGCGTGATACCCGGGCGCCTTGCCCTTACGCGGCGTGTATGCAACCGGCATAACGTCCTTTGTCGGCCACACAGCAACTTGCACTACAATGTCATCAGGGAACGGACCACCGAGCAGAAATTTGCGGATAGGCTCTTCGTACGGCCCGAGTTTTATCCCCTCCATCACTCCTTTGATATTCCGCCATCGATGCGCTGCACCACGCCAGAATATGCTGAGTGCAAAATAGATCAGCGCATCCATATCGATGCCCGGTATTGCCGCGGCTGAGTAACAGGCGAACGTTTGATCGGGGCTAATCCCGAGCGGATTAGCCTGGATGAGCAAATCTTGAAGCGGGAAGTTGGTAGCTCGGGCCATATTTCCGAGTACCCATGATTCGCCGAGCTTACTAAATCGTTGTTCACAATCGAAGCATAAGAGATGTTCCGCAATCTGTTTCGAGGAGATGATCGAATCGTCTTCGGTCATGAGCACGGGATGCGGATTTTTTAGCGCACCCTCGCGTAGTTGGGCGTAGACCGCATTCGGCAAAAAGTGGCTTACTTGGAGATCGGCGTTCATGTGACACAGCCTGCACGTTCCTACTATTGGCATCTCATCACCTGGGTTCGCAGCAGCGGCATCGACGATCGACTTATTTATGATCGCGCATTTTTCGAAGAACAAAAAATGCACGCCTTGTCCGAGCCTGTTCGCAGCATCCAGCAACAACTTGAAGTGATCCGTATAGCCGGGCGCAAAGCGACAGTTAGTATCGGCTAGCGTCCAGAATTCCGAGTCTGACAGTCCAAATGCACCTACCCTGCTTGTCCGGATACCGCGGAGTTTATTGGGACTAATCCAATCATCTTTGCGTACGCCAAGTGAAACATGCACATTGGCGATCTGCTGTCTTCGACCGGGCCACAATGGCTCGCACGCTTTGGACCCGCCAGATAGACTGTCAGTCGCCGTGGCAAATGCGGACTTCGTGCCTGGCACCGATCCAAGAGGATGGATGTTCTCGGGCTCATGGTTGAGAATTGCTGCATGGCCAACAAAACCTTGGATGAATATCTCTATCGTTGGATCTCAGTAGCGAACGAACGAGCGGAACGCTACAGCTTTCCTCCAGGCTTGATTGAAGAAAGCGTGCAGGTACTGAAATTCCACCTTGGGGAAGACTACTTGATGCAAATCTTCGAAGGATCGGAGAACTTGCATTTGCTAGGTCTGCGAGGGCAGGAACTCGATCGCTGGCTGAGGGGCGGGGCAAATGTCGATGATCATGTCATCCAGGTGCTCGATTTGGCAGCGCTGCTGCGGGAATTCAAAGAAGACCCCTCTCTGCAAGACAAGGTAGATCGCTTGAAGCGGAGCTCATTTTGGCCCTCGCAATTCGAACTCGCGATGGCTTTGCGGGCAAAACGAACGATCGGCACCGACGGGAGTGTGCGCTTGGGTGGCGAGACGAATACAACGGTGGGCGATTTCATAATCGATTGGAAACAGGGTTTGATAGCGTGCGAATGTGCGCGGCTTGCATTTGGAGAAGAGGAAGAGGAACAGTACCGGCTAGTGGGCGATCTTTATCATTATACTTATCACCAGATCAAAAAATTGAAGCGACCATGCTGCGTCAAGATTCGCGTGGGTGGTCCCCTAATCCCCACTGCGTTTACTGCGACAATACGTTGCCTGAAGGGTGCATTCTCGCATTTTGGGCGCACGAATGATGCCTCGCACGAAGTGGAAGGAATCCGGGTTACAATCGAGCCCCTCACTGAGGACAGTGAGCACATCCCGTTTCGGTATATCGATGGTCGTGTTCAGGATGTTCGTCGTAGTGAGTGGGTTATGGCGCAATCGCTATGTTACGTCAACGCGAGAGACGGCGATGAGGCTGCTGCAATGTGCCGGGCAGGGGGCGATTTTGTCCAAGACGAATATGCGCGTGTCTTTCTGTCGTGGGAACGCAAACCGGCTGACATTGATCCGTATGCTCGCATTCAAAACAAAATTAAGAAAAAAAGACATCAAACGAAAGCCGAGGGTGGAACTTATGGGCGGATCATTTTTCTGGAGTCTCAATGGGATTTTGACCTATTAGACCCTAATCGGCTCCGGCCGATCATTGATCATGAACTGGACGGATCACGCAAAACGATCACTGTCGTGATTGGTCAGAGGTGTGCAAGCGTGCATTACCGTCGCTGGTACAAGTTTGTAGTTTCAAAGGTTGGCACCTCTTATGCAACCGACAGCTCATTGCTGGCATTTCTCGAACGGATGATTTGCTACGATCGGGATTTTGACCCAATTCTGAACCAAAGATACTTTCGCACCTGGAAGCAGGCAGCGGAATTGGCCAGCCAGCACGAGGCTGAATCGGCCGCGCAAGAACGGTTACGCGAGCGACACTTGTGAGCGTTCGTTCGAAGATCGTGCTTGCCGACGGAGAATCGCACGAATGGGGCCTGTCATGAAGAATGCATCACAGTGCTCTGTGATGGAACTATATCGGATTAGTCCTCACATGTCGCAACTGGAATGTGATGACCTGGCCGTGTTTGGGGATCGCCGTCGCAATGGGCGTTTGCCGCTACTGATCTGCTCGCCGAGGGGTAAGCTGTCTCAACTCAGGCACTTGACTCAGTGGTGACCAGAGGAACTGCCTGTGTTCAACTTGCCGCCCTTTACCAGAGCTACGGTCTCTAGAGGCGTTCCAAGAATCTGCCGGAATGGCTCTCCCGAGTGCTTGTTCCGTGGAGCCGAGAGCGATCGCATCCGCCTTTCCAAAACCAGGTGATTCTGGAGGGTGCGGTTGAGTAGGGCATCCACGGAGATCGATAGAGGGAACGAGAATTAGACGAATATTTTTGCTGCAAGAATCGTGTGTTTCCTCGTTCCAATCAACAGAGGAATAAACCATGCGATTTTTGGGTAGGTGCTTTGCCATCTCTCTTGTCTCGGGGCTTCTGGGCCTTGCTGCCTTCGCACAGAGAGAGGATCACACGGCCATATCAGCGATTAGGAATACTGAGCACACGGGATGACGGTTCGCAGGAACTACAAATCAATTCTGGTGGAATGGGGGTTTCCCAGGACATGTTCTCCCGCTGGGTTTCGTCTGGGACCTCAATTCGCACCGCCGGGGAATCACACCGTCTGGGAGAAGGGTCCGCTAAGAAAGAAGCTTTCTTGACAGCTCTGCTAGAAGGTGCCCACAATGAGGGGGAGATTCCGTCCAATATAACGAATCTGAAATAGCTGAGTCGAGGAAGTGTCACTCATGATTTCTTCACGATGCCTTCGCCGCGCTTCGATAGCCCCGATTTCACTCCTTTTGGTGGGACTCCATCCGATCGCCTCAGGTCAAACGAATCAAGCTAGATCAAGCGGTGTCGGATCAATCGAGAGCAGGTTGAACCTAAACACCCTGAATTCACAAACCCTCACACCATCCTTACTAGGGCCGTCGAGATCAAAGGATATCTTTATAAATTCGATGCAAACTCCCGATGCACTTCAACACTTCTTCACCGCGAAGGGACTTGGTGCGGGACATGCCTATTCACTCCTCCCCGCTGAACAGACTTCGCTCCACAATTTACTCGTACTTCCTCCAGATCAATTAAGCCTGAAGGATGTCGCGGCTATAAAACCAAGGCACCTTCAGCTTTCCCCCGCGAACGTCAATGGACAAACCACGAACAAAGCCCGGGAATAGAGGTAGCGATGTCCGAAAACAAGCCCTGCCAGCGACATCGCACCGCTTTATGTAGACTCCTACTGCTGCCGGTGATCTTTGTCTCCATCGTCAGCATGTGTATTCAAGTCGTCGCTCAGGAACATTTAAACGACGATTCACTTGCGCAGCAGGTCTTTCAGAGCCTTCTCAGGGGCGCCCCTTCCCAAAGCGCAAGTCAATGGCCGCCCACTCTAAAGATTATTGACAAGCCCGACATTAATGCCTTCGCAACTATCGAGATGATAGACGGGAAGCCACAATCGATAGTCGTTTGCTACAGAGGCCTGCTGCAGAAGGTGATTCAAGGCGACCCCAACAAGCTCGCTTATGTAGTAGGCCATGAGTTAGCTCATCATATTCTTGGCCATACTCGCCGGTTACCGGCACAGACCGACTTCCTGCGAGCGACATTCACGCGAACCCAAGAATTGGAAGCTGATCACCTAGGAATGGAACTTTCCCTTCAGGCTGGTTATTCCTATGATGGTGGTCTCTCTGCAATGCGCAAGATGATTGATCTCGGCCTAAATTATTCCTCATTTGAGGGTCTCTCAAGCGACCATCCATCATGGTACGACCGTATCGCACAGCTAGATAAGAACCAGGCAGGTCTTTGGAGGTCACTAAGCGCCTTCGAAAATGGAACCTATTTCTTGATGGTCCAGAATTATCCACTCGCGGAGCGTTCATTTAGACAGGTTACCAAAGCCTTCCCGAACTCGGATGAAGCGTGGGCGAACCTAGGATATGCGCTTTTGATGGAGTATATCGATTCATTGGACGAATCCGCCATCCGTCACTTTGATGTTGGCCAAGTGGTAATCGGCGGATTCTATAGAAAATCCAAGTCCCTAGAGGGTCAATTACGAGGAATAAACGAAGAGCTGTGGTGGGATTCGGTCGGCGCTTTGCGAGAGGCCATTAGGCTCAATCCTGGCCTGTCATTGCCCAAAGCCAATCTCGGTGTAGCCTATCTGTTTCGCCCCGCAGGCAAAGATCCTGGAAAAGCTGCACAATACCTGGAAGAGGCGTCTGATCTGGCGGCAAATGACCAATCGTTGGACCCCGTTGCGCGGTTGGCGGAACAAACAAATCTTGCAGTTGCCTATGAGGCAACGGGAAATTCTCAAAAAGCTTTACTCACTTTTGGGGCCATCGAATCTTCTCTAGAGGCACCCGCGCTCTCTAACGCAAGGAACACATTTTCCATCTCCAGCGCATTGGCCTACAATCGGGCTTTTCTGCTCGCCGATTCTCAGGACCCGAAGGCACAGACCATTGCTCTCGAAGATCTCTAACATTACAAGGCGTCGATCCAAATCAGATAGTGGAACTGTATGCTCGTCTGGCCAACCTCTATGCCAAGAAGAAAGATGAGTTGAGACAGGTAATTGCGCTTGAAAAGGAGATGACTCCGGTGGAGGTGGAAAACAAGCCTGATACACCTGATTTGATGCTGTATCTCGATCAAGAAATCAAGAAGCACCTCGACGCCCTTAATGCTCAACAAACAGCCAATACGGCTTATGATGCCGGCGATCTGATCACTGCACTTCTGTATTTTGAATTACTGCAACATTATCAGCAGACAGTCGCAAGATGGAAAGGCCTTGACTACAACAAGAACCTTGATGATCCGTTGATTAACAAACTTATTGACCTAACTCTCAAAATACCCAACCAGCCGGGAGGCGCAAAGGCCCTTGAGGACAATCTTGAGCAGTTGGGTCCAGTGGTTCAAGCGGCCAGGTTGCCTATTCAAATAGCGCTATCGAATTACTATATGTGGCAAAACCAGCCTGACGAGGTCATTAAGGTTGCGACCGCCGCTTGGCCCAGCTTAAGGTTACAGGCTGCCGATAATCCGCAGCGATACGACGTCCAGTTGTCATGCGGCCTGGCTGTTTCGCTATTGCTCAAAAAGGATATTCCTAACGCTTTACGACGAATTCCTGGATGCCTTAGTAGCGCCAAGGCATTTGGTGACCCTGAGCTGCTTATAGCCGCTCATGAGGCGAATCTCTCAATTCTCGAAGCAGCAGGGAAGCAAGAGAGTGCAGCGGAATCTGAACAATTCTTACTAACTCACTCATCACAAGACCCTGACCAACTTCTTGAGGTAGCCAAACTCAAGCAATCACAAGGTAATTTCGGAGGCGCTTTAGCAGCTTTACAACAGGCCTTGCATCTGCTTGATGCGAAAAAAGAAACAGCGAAGGCAGCGCTTGTCAACCGGATTATCGCGCAACTCTTGAGTACAGGTAAGGTTTCGGATGCAGATGGGGAGTATGGCCATCTGGCAAAGTCAATGGAGCTTTACAAGCAATTAGGCGACGTTAGTAGCCAAGTGGAAGTGAACATCTCTCTAGGAAGCTGCTTTACGAGACAAAAAGATAGCTCGCGCGCTCATGAATACTTCGATTCAGCACTCAAATTAGCTCGACATGAAAGCAATGTCGACTTGGAAGCGAGCGTTCTGTCTGCGGCTGGTGAATCATATCGTTCTTTCAGTGATACCGCAAAAGCGATCGCCTCGTTTCGCAGTGCTGCAAAGATCTATCACGACAAAGACGAAGCGGCGAAGGAGGCTTTCGCGCTAAGGAACGAGGCGAATATCATCGGCTTTGATATGCACAGACCGAAGGACGCCCTTGAGCTTGCCCTCAGCGCAAGACAGCTATCGGATCTCAGCCGCGATTGGCTCGAGCGCTACTCGGTACGCCGCCTTATTGCCGAGATTGATTCTACAGAAGGAGATTATCAAGGCGCCCTTGTTGCCTTACGTGATGCTCGTGGAATAAGCGAGGCTGCAAATCAACCACTGAATACAGCGTGGGTAGATCTTGAACGTTCTGGCACTTTGATCGACTTGGGCGAATGGCAGGAAGCGCTAGATGCAATCAATACCGCCGTTCCCGTACTGCAGCGGTTCAATGATGCCCAAGATGAAGTCCTGGCTTATGCCGATCTGATAGATATATATGGTCAACGAGAATCTGAGATCAAGGACTTCGACAAAGCACTTGAGTATTACGAATCCGCGCTGAAGCTTATTTCTATAATCGACCCGGGGAGCGCAGCCTCTCTGGCACTGAGCGCGGAGGAAATTTACTGGCAGCAGGGGCGTTTCAAGGAGGCTATTGCAAAAGGGCAAGAGGCTCTAGCGTACTGGAAGTCGAAGAAAAACACCGCCGCGGAAGCGAATTCTCTATTAAGTTTAGCTGAGGCTGAGCGATCAGTCGGTGATGTTCAAGCTGCAACGACTAGCTTGGCGCAGGCCGAACCACTGGTAAAGCAAACGGGTGACTTTTACATGACCGGCCGCTTTTATTACGGCCAAGCGAATCTAAATAAGCAGGAGGGGCGGCTGCAAGATGCCATCGCTCAGTATCAACACGTAATAAGCTCTCTGGAAGAATACAAGGCGAACAGTGGGGTCAATGCAAGTCAAAGCGTTGCCGAGACGTATAACTATATTTACGGCGAGTTGATTGATGGTTATTACTTGCTCAACGTCAAGGATGATAGTCACCGAATCTCGTCCGCCGAAAAGGCGCTTGAATATGCGGAGCTCAACAAGTCGCGCACTTTGATAAGTGCGTGGGGGCACTCGTTCGAAGATGCTCTCAGACGAAAGGTGCCAGCCGACCTGCAGCAGAGTGAACGGGATATTCTCGCGAGACAGGATTCTCTCCATTCAGAGCTGAGCCAACTGACGTCGAGCAGCGGACACCGAACGGTAAAGCAAATCCAATCGGATCTTCAGCAAGTTGACGCGGAAGATGTCTTGCTACGGGATAAGCTTCGGCAGAGTAGTCCTGCCTATGCGGAGATTCGCTATCCGCGACCAGTTGCGATGGCAGATCTGCGGCTTCGTCCCGACGAGGTGCTCATCGAGTTCAAGATGTTTGACCCTGCGCTTTTTGTTTGGATTCTCCAAGGTTCAGAATCCGGGACGCAGTTGACTGCCTTTTACAAAGTCGGCCATAGCCGACAGTGGTTTGAAGACCGCATTCTCGATATTCGGAGCACATTCAACCGGGGAGACCAGAGGGGATTCAATCCTAAGCTCAGCGAGGAACTGTTCGACGCTCTGTTTCCGGAGCATTACACACATACATTACTTTCAGCTGATTCGATAATCTTTGTTCCAGACGACATTTTATTTCTGCTGCCCTTAGAGATTCTTTCTCCGAACGCATCGCAGAATAAATACCCCTTTCTGAAGATTCCAACGTCATATTTTCCATCAGCCGCCGCATTGCGCCTCTCCCGGACTGTAACACCAGCGAAGCGGGAGTGGCCAGCGCAGTTTCTAGGCATAGCAGATCCAATAACTACAAAAGATGATGAACGGTACCTGGTAGCGCAGGTGGCGTCAGATTTGATTCCGACCCAGAGAGTGCCCGCGACCTTAGACGTATCATCGCCGGAGCCAAAGACGAGCCCAACTCGTAGCTTCGTCACTCGGGGGTACTATTTTGACCGGCTGCCTGAGACTGCTAAGGAGGCAACCAACATAGCCAGCCTCTTCTCCGGAGGCAGCGCATCAGCGACAGTCCGTATGGGAACAGAAGCTACCAAGGCGGATCTCATGCAGACGGATCTTTCCAGGTTCAGATTCGTGCATTTCGCGACCCATGGGTTTTTACCAGTTGAATCAAGCGTTGGAGAGCCAGCGCTCATTCTTTCCTACGATGGACCAGATGAAGGCCGGATGATGTTCAAAATGTCTGAAATCTTAGGACTAAACCTGCATTCTGAGATGGTTGTTCTTTCGGCTTGCAACACGGGCTCCGGAAAGGTCACTCACGCCGAAGGTGTCGCAAGCCTAGGCAGCGCTTTCTTGGCAGCCGGAGCCTCAAGCGTCACGGTGAGCCTCTGGGAAGTCGCGGACAAGTCTACCGCAATTCTCATGCAAGAGTACTATCGCAATCTACTGCAAGGCATGCCCAAATCCAAGGCGCTCGCAACTGCCCGCGCATCACTCGTCGCACAGGGATATTCGAACCCTTTCTTCTGGGCTCCATTTGTACTCACGGGTGAATGATGCTCCACGGCGGAAGCTAGAACGCGAAACTTGGAACGGCTACTTAGCGATAATTCGTGACCTTTGTTCGCGTCGGAGAACATATAGCAGTCCACTTATTGCTTAAGATAGGGCTCGACCTCTTTACGAAGACTCACAGCAGAAAAATGCCCCACCAGTGCATCGAGTTCCAATGAGCCAGAATCGGACTTGAACAGCCATCCACTGCTTTGATAAATAACTGACTGTCCAACGATGAATACACTGCCTCTGGAGAGAGTACCATTCCACTCGTTCATCTTCTTGATCAGGGCTACGGGAGCAGTCGCGCCCTTCGGAATCTCGCCGAGATAAAATACCATCTGGATCACTTGTAATGCCTCGTCGTTTGGATCGTTTCCTATAGTGCTGAGGAACACGTGGAAGCGGTCAGAAACGCCGTCATCCGTCGTTACGACCGCAGCATAGTGGGAATCGCCGATTTTGACAAATGGCATCTGGCCCGCCTTAAAAAGGCTTTCCAGGCGAGCCTCAGACTTGGGATTTGGCTGCTGTCCCAGTGCAGTGCATGAAAGCGCTGCCAGAGTGAGGCCAAGAAACACTTGAAGAAACCGATTCGTCATCTTTCCTCCGCCATGTAAACAGTTCCAGTCAGTCCGCTAGATTATGCCGGTTGGCCCTTTGGGGATCTGACTAATAATCATCTCAGATACAACTCCATCATGAATTAAGACTGCGATACCAAGATCCTTGTAGAACCGGTAATTAACGTCAGGATCTGTCAACTGGCGAAAATCATAATCGGCATCCTGCATCAGGGCCTCAAGGTCGCGAGTTGGCATACCTACATAGACCTTGGAGGTTTTCGTTCCAAGACCCGTTTCCTTCAGTGTGATTGCAGGCGCGTTGCCGCCCTGCAAAACGAAGGCGAGTACTTGATCTGTTCCTATCACACCGATTCCCAAGTCTGGATAGTCGATTCTGGCTAAATTCGTATTCGGGATCAATGTCGAAACTCGATCCTCCGCTTGCATCCGGGTTTTCAACTGGCTGAAATCATCTCCAAGTGCAACCTGGGTTGTGTCGATTCGCAGGGATTCGA
>Ga0207095_10291_pt1 | contig 12944 bp, 12 predicted proteins | sample Alteio_BWMinHeat_88_FD_153529 | JGI IMG/M metagenome (GOLD analysis project Ga0207095, IMG submission 153529) | Enriched cells from forest soil in Barre Woods Harvard Forest LTER site, Petersham, Massachusetts, United States -... | ecosystem: Environmental > Terrestrial > Soil > Temperate forest >... | reverse complement strand
ATGGCAGCCGATCCCGGAAGACATTCGCGCGCAATTCCTGCACGCCTTGCCAAAAACACCAACCGACCTGGCGACTGTGCATCAGTCGTTCATGCACAATATTCTGCCGTATGCGGTAGGCAATTCGCATCCCGGATTCATGGGCTGGGTACATGGCGGAGGCACCCCCATCGGCACGCTGGCCGAAATGCTGGCGGCCGGACTCAATGCCAACCTCGGTGGACGCGATCAAATGCCGATCGAGGTAGAACGGCAAGTGGTGCAATGGGTGCGCGAACTTTTCAAATTTCCAGACACGGCGAGCGGCCTGTTCGTCACCGGCACGTCGATGGCAAACCTGATCGCCGTGCTCGTGGCCAGGACCTCAGCACTGGGTGTTAACGTGCGTCACACAGGAATCGCTGCGAGCGGGAAGAAGCTGGTTGCCTATACATCGGCCGGTGCCCACGGCTGTATTGCGCAGGCCATGGACCTTTCCGGTCTGGGCATTGATGCGCTGCGGGTCATTCCGATGAACGACCGATATCAAATGGATACGGCTTCCCTTGAAAGCGCGATAGCCGCGGATCGGGATGCCGGGTTCACGCCATTTTTCATCGCCGGTACTGCCGGTTCGGTCGATGTCGGCGCGATCGACGACCTTGCCGGATTAGCCGATATTGCATTACGCGAAGGGCTGTGGTTTCACGTAGACGGCGCATATGGAGCACTCGCAATGATGGCACCTGATATCGCGCCGCGTCTGACAGGGATCGAGCATGCTGATTCGATCGCTTTCGATTTTCACAAATGGGCGCAAGTGCCTTACGATGCCGGTTTTATCCTTGTCCGCAACGGTGCCATGCATCACGACACTTTCGCGTCGCCTGCCGCCTATCTAAGACGGGAGACGCGCGGCATGGCTGCGGGCTCGCCGTGGCCTTGCGATTTCGGACCAGACCTGTCGCGTGGCTTCAGGGCGCTCAAGACCTGGTTCACGATACAGGTCTATGGAACAGAAAAGCTCGGGCAGGTGATTTCCACGACCTGTGCGCTTGCACAGTACATGAAGCAATGCATAGCCGATGCGCCAAAACTGGAACTCCTTGCACCAGTTTCCCTGAATATCGTGTGCTTCCGCTATCGCTGTAAACACTCCGATGAGCTTAATGCGAAGATCGTCATTGCACTCCAGGAATCAGGCATTGCAGCGCCATCAACTTCCATCATCAATGGCCAGCTTGCCATACGCGCAGCAATCGTCAATCACCGGACTAGCACGCGAGACGTCGACGCACTCATCCATACGGCTATCGCATACGGCAATGCCTTTACTAAAACCCAAACGGGGACTCATAATGACTCTTAATGCACAGGCTCGATCACTTATGACAGACGAAGTCCAGGACACTTATACCGGGTTGGCGCCGCTGATGCGGAAGGCGTTTACGGGCGTCGACCTGAAACCTTTGGGCGCACAACTGATCGAACGTTCTTCGGCAAACCCGAACGACGCGCATGCATTGATGGATCTTGCGACCGTTCTGCTCCTCACTGGTCATCGCGACATTGCGCTAGGCGCGCAAATGGAGGCGCTGCAGATCCAGCAGATTTATCATATTCCCTCTGCACGCGAGCCCAAACTCCGCCTGCTAGCGCTCATGGCTGCCGGCGACCTGATGGCAAACACGCCGTTGGAATTCCTGCTGGAAGATTCCGATGTCTCGCTGGACATGGTGTATGTCGGCGCAGGCATCCCTGCCGTTTCCGACGTGCCGGATCACGACGTGATGTTTGTCGCTGTCGGCGAATCGGATGAAAATCATGCGCTGCTGAAGGAACTTGAAGTCATCACACAGGAATGGCCGCGGCCGGTGCTCAACTCACCGGGACGGATAGTCAATCTGGCACGTGATGCTGCCTGCGCATTTCTGCAGTCCGCTCCTGGGGTTGTGATGCCAACGTCGATACGTATCGACCGGCAAGCCGTTGAAAAAATCGGGAATGGAGTACTGGCCATTACCAGCCTGGTCGAGGATGGCGACTTTCCGGTCATCATCCGTCCGGTCGGATCGCATGCCGGCGAAGGACTGCAAAAAATCGATTCCGCAGCCGACATCGCGGCGTATCTGGCAACGGTGTCCAGCGCAGAATTTTATATTGCACGCTTCGTCGACTATAGCAGCGCGGATGGCTTGTTCAGAAAATATAGGATCATGTTGATAGCAGGCCGACCCTTCATTTGTCACATGGGAATCTCGTCGCACTGGATGATCCATTACCTCAATGCAGGCATGGCCGACAGTGCAGAAAAACGCACTGAGGAAGCAGACTTCATGACCGCCTTCGACGAAGACTTTGCCAGTCGGCATCAACAGGCGTTCCAGGCGATCACCGAACGCATCGGGCTCGACTATGTCGGCATCGATTGCGCCGAAACGATCGATGGGAAATTGATGATTTTTGAAATTGATAGCGACATGATCGTGCATGCAATGGATCCGGTCGAGCTGTTTCCGTACAAGCCGCCTCAGATGCGAAAACTGTTTTCTGCATTCCGCGAGATGCTGGCCAAGGCCGCAGCCGCCAACCCGAGCTAAGTGTATATGTGATGGCCGCTTCTCTGTTAGCTGAAATGAACTTGCCCTTTCCGCCCATGCCTCTGGACGATACAACGCGATTTGATTTGCCGTCAACCGAGCAACTCCTGCTGCAGGGTGGCGACGCGAGGATCGCACTTGGGGCGGATGGCGTGTCGAACAAATACGGCTGCTCTCCTCTTCCTGATTCCGCGTTGCTGGCTTTCGGATCCTCGACGGCATCGACCATATCCAAAGCCGGTTTCGACGCAGCGAATAAATTACGTAACACGCTTCTTCGGTCTGCGAAGACTGAACCTCATCATGTAACTTATGCGCGCGAGCTGGATAGAGTCCGTCATGAATTGATGCACTTGTGCGGTATTCACGATTTTCCGGATGTTGATGTGGTTTTCGCCGCGTCGGGTACCGATCTGCACCTGATTTCTGCACAACTGGTCGGCGGTGAGGTATCCACACCTGCACTCGTCATCATGGTAGATGCAGAGGAGACAGGCAGAGGCGTTCCGGCTGCAGTCGCGGGTAGGCATTTCAGCACGCAATCGGCGCTGGGAGCATCCGTACTGGAAGGAAGCTCCATCGCAGGAGGCACCGAAATAGAAGTTGCGACAGTATCAGTTCGGCATATCGATGGAACGCCGCGCAATGCGGACGAGATCGACGCCGACGTCGCCTCTATGGCAAACGCGGCCGCCGCACGAAATCAAAGAGTGCTGCTTATCCTCGCAGACGTTACCAAGACGGGTATGGTTGCGCCGACTGTCGGCTGCGCAACCGGCTTGCGACAGCGTCTTCCGGACATAGTTGAAATCATGGTCGATGCCTGTCAGTTCCGTATCGCACCTGCAACCTTGCGCGCATATCTGGAACATGACTTTATGGTCGCCGTGACCGGGTCCAAATTCTTGACTGGACCGACTTTCGCCGGCGCGCTATTCATCCCGCCCGCTCCAGACCAACGCCTGCGCAAGCAATCGTTGCCGCGTGCGCTGTCAGCTTATTCCAGTCGTGCCGAGTGGCCGCTCAGCTGGGTGCCTGCGAATACATTGGATAACGTAGCGAACTTTGGATTACTGCTGCGCTGGGAAGCTGCGCTGGAAGAACTGCGCGCGTTTCACGCGGTGCCGGAAACAGAGGTGACAAATTTTCTGCAAACATTCGCGCAAGCCATCCAACACCATTTGGAAAACAATCCAATTTTTCGTCCACTACCAGTGCCGCAAATCGACCGTCGTGCGCTAACCGATGCGAAGAGTTGGGACCAGCTCCCGACCATTTTTCCATTCCTGCTTTGTCGTCCAGCTGCACTTGGCGGAAAGCCCTTGAACCGCGAACAGACAATGGAAGTTTACCGGTCATTGCAGGTTGACCTGACTGCTCAATCTGATTTTGCCGGCTCTATTGACCTGTCAACCTCCTCCCTGGCATTGCAATGCCAGCTTGGACAGCCGGTTGCGTGCGGCGAACGTGACGGCGTGCCGGTAAGCGCGTTGCGCATTTGCGCGAGTGCGCGGCTGGTCGTTGAAGCAGTACAAAACGGCAAGCATGCCGCGGCGGTGATTGAACGAGCGTTAGATGCATTGGAAAAAACTGCGCTGTTAGTTACCAGGCTGGCCTAGCTCATTATTTACGGTCACATCAGGATTGCGACTTTGCCAGCCCAAGCTGGGCAGTCAACGCGCCGGCAATACGGTCGCAGTGGTCTTTCAGGACAGCGATATGTTTCCCGACGTAGGGGAGATCCCTGTTCAGTCCATTTGAATTGCCCGAGCGGGCCACACTGCGCCGTTGGTATTGGCAACCAATGGCTTGACCACGCCAGCACCTGCAAATCGTTGTGGGACTACTTGTGCCTGATACGCGCCACTTAGTGCGCAAAATGACGTCACGCAAATATCTCACACGTCCCGACTGGTATGTACATGATGCAGCCGCGCACGCACCGCACTCAATTCTTCTTGCAGATCGTCAATGCGTCGCATCAACGTCAGGGCTAACGCAACCCCGTGCCGGTCGAGTTCGAAATCATCGCGCAGCCTGCGAGCGGTATTCGCGATGACGACATAACGCAGCTGAAATTCCATGGGACGAACCTTGTCATCGACGGGTACGATGACACCGATGTCTATCAGCTCCCCCAGTTCTTCGTTCGACAATCCTGAGACTTCGGACAAGTGCTCAGCCGAGCAGACACCATGGTCGTTAAGCCAGATCCATTCGGAAACAGTGACGGTCATTTCGTCTCCTTTGCAAAATGCTCACGCGCCCTGAAGGTCGAAGCAGCGGCAAGCTGCTCGTATAGCGCCTGTTCGGATTTGCCCACTTCCTTGGGTACCACTATCTGCACTACTGCGTACAAATCTCCGCCGGCTCCATTCGGAGATGGCAATCCGCGCTTGGCCAGGCGTAGCCGTTGCCCGGAAGAAGTTCCCGGCTTGATGTTGAGTTCCACGTTGCCGCCCAAGGTTGGTATCTCCACGGCTGCACCCAGCACCGCTTCCCATGGCGCCAGAGGGAGATCGAGATACAGGTCGAGCCCATTTGCACGATACAGTGGATGCGACGCGATCGTCAGGACGATATACAGGTCTCCCGGCTTGCCGCCGTTGCGGCCCGCGCCGCCTTTACCTGCGAGGCGCAAACGCTGGCCATCCATCGCGCCTTTCGGGATGGTGACGCGGTAGGTATGCGATACGCGATGAGGCAAGCCATGCTCGTCGAATTCAGGCGCCTCCACCGCGACATCCGTTCCGCCACCGCTGTAAATTTGTTCCAATGAGACTGCGACGTTCACCGCATAATCTTCGCCGGAAATAGGGAAATTTCCTTGTGCCTGCCCTCGCCCGCCGCTGCGGCCACCTGACCTGAAGGCATTTAGTATGTCGGACAGGTCGACGTCGTCGAAGGCGGAGGCATCAGATTCGTAACGTTGCTGCCACTCTGGTGGTGGCGCAAAATCTTCGCCTGCCGGACGCTTGCCCAGGTTGTCGTATTCCGTCCGCTTCTCGGTGTCCTTCAGCGTCGCATAGGCTTCCGCGACGACTTTGAATTTTTCTTCGCCTTCCGGATCCTTGGAAACATCCGGATGATATTGATGTGCAAGCTTCCGGTATGCCTTCTTGATATCAGCAGTGGTAGCGTTTCGCTCGACGCCCAACGCCTGGTAATAGTCCTTGTATTTCATTGGAATCCTGCGTGGAAGTTGAAAGAAACTGAAATCAAAATCAAGGTGTGATCGCGACCTTCAAAACGCCATCGCGCTGATTTGCAAACAACTCATATGCCTGCTCGATCTGATCCAGCTTGAATCGATGCGTGACCATCGGCTCCAAATCCACACGGCCGGAAGCAACCACATTCATCAGACGACGCATGCGCTCTTTTCCGCCAGGACACAAGGTAGTGATGATCTTGTGATCGCCCAGACCTCCGGCAAAAGCGTCAAGCGGCAAAGTAAGCTTGCCGGAGTAAACACCGAGGCTGGAAAGCGTGCCGCCCGGTTTGAGAGCACGCAAACAGCTTTCAAACGTCTGTTGGGTGCCAAGCGCTTCGATCGCGACGTCAACGCCACGCCCCTTGGTTAAACGCATGATTTCGGTAAGCGGATCGGTCTTCGTGTAATCGATGGTGACGTCGGCGCCCAATTTCTTCGCCACCTCAAGTCGGGAACTCACGCCGTCCACCGCGATGATCAGGCTCGCGCCTTTTAATTTTGCACCGGCGGTTGCGCACAAGCCGATCGGTCCCTGCGCAAAAATCACGACGGTATCGCCGATCTTTATTCCGCCGCTTTCCGCACCGCCAAAACCAGTGCTCATGATGTCAGGGCACATCAGCACCTGTTCATCGGTGAGTCCGTCCGGGATAGGTTCAAGATTGGACATTGCGTTCGGCACCAGCAGATATTCTGCCTGACATCCATCTATCGTATTGCCGAAGCGCCAGCCGCCGGCGGCTTTGCCGCCGCATTGGGAGTGATGGCCATCGAGACAGGGATGACATTGGCCGCACGGTGTAATTGCGCCGACAACGACCCGCTGCCCTACTGTATAACCGGTAACGCCTGCACCCAATTCTGCAATCACTCCGACCGGTTCATGGCCAATGATGCGCCCTGGTTCAACAGGATATTCGCCCTTGAGGATATGCACATCGGTACCGCAGATCGTCGTGGTGGTGATTTTGATTAACGCCTCACCGGGACCGGCAACCGGAACCGGCTTTTCGTCGAGCACGATCTTGCCAGGACCGATGAATACCGCGGCTTTCATGGTGCGCATTGCCATTCTCCAAAGAATTTCGCGATTACATCGCAGCACGCGGCTATTTCCGCGACACATGTTATTTACATCGCAGCGACGAATCGCCAACGATTTTTGAAATGATTGTATTCAACGCAAACGAGATGCACCGTTCGTTAGCGTACATACGCGATCGCGAGATCAACAGAAGATAGTTGGCGCTTGGCATTTGTCTGCAAGCAGGTCGACAAAATGGTGCGATGTCCATTTGCGCACCGCAAACAAGATTTGTAGAAACAGGGTAAATTCGCTGCTTACCCGGAACTACTAAACTCACATATATGAAAACAAAGTCAACCGCAGCGAAGGTCGTGGCACGAAAAACAGCCGCAAAAGCCGCTCCCCGAAAAACAGCAGTGAAGGCCGTTCCACGAAACCGCGTTGTGCTCGTGTTACAGGGAGGCGGCGCGCTGGGAGCATATCAGGCCGGTGTTTTTCAGGCGCTCCATGAAAACGGTCTTGCACCTGATTGGGTCGTGGGTACCTCCATCGGCGCCATCAATGCAGCTATCATCGCCGGCAATCCGCCTGAGCATCGGGTAACCCGGCTCAGACAATTCTGGGATCGCATCGCACAACCAGACGGCTATGACATGAACAAGGTCATCGACGCCGCAAGAAAATTCAATACATGGATGTCGACGGTCGATGCCGTTGCCCGCGGTGTCAAAGGTTTTTTTGCGCCGCGTGTATTCAGCCCTTTCACGTCCGGCATGGCAGTCCACCCGGAAGAAGCCAGCTATTACGACACCGCTGAATTGGCGGTGACATTGAAAGACCTGATCGACTTCGACTATCTGAATGCGCCGGGTGGCACGAGGCTGACCGTGAATGCAGTCAAGGTAACGCAGGGAACGCTTGTCAGCTTTGATAACCGCCAGAATCAATTAGGCATTGAGCACGTCATGGCGAGCGGTGCGTTGCCACCGGGCTTTCCTCCAGTGCGCGTCGACGGCGAATTATATTGGGATGGCGGCCTGTATTCGAACACGCCGCTAGAGACCGTTCTTGACGATACGCCACCTGCCGACACATTGTGCTTCATGATCGACCTATGGAGCGCAGATGGTCCTGAACCGACGACATTGGATGAAGTGCAGACTCGGCAAAAAGACGTCATGTTTGCATCCCGCTCAACGCGCCATATCCAGTCCTATGTGCGCACGCATAATTTGCAGCGAACGGTCCGGGCGTTATACGACAAGCTGCCCGCGAAACTCAAAAGCGGTGCAGGCGAAGAAGTCCTTGCGACCTTGGGATGCGACACGACCATGCATATCGTGCGTCTTGAATACGGCGGTCATGACTGGCACATGGCTGCCAAGGATATCAATTTTTCCAAAGGGTCAATTGACTGGCGGTGGGAACAGGGCTATCAAGATGCAACCCGTGCTATCCGTGAAGCCGGCTGGCTGGTAGCGGTGAAAGACCAAAGTGCAATCATCGTGCATGAGCTTGGTCCGCGACCTAATCAATGATGGCGAAGTACTCCGCCAGATTTTGTGCGTATGCGAAAAAATCATGCTGATGACGCGCGACAAACGTCACTGGATTCCAGCGTCCGCTGGGATGACAAATTAGTATGCGTCCTAGGAGGGTTTGACGTTCATCCGCTTGGGATGCTGGCATGAAAGCGGTCTGTCGATCGGATAAGAAGCGAAACATGCCTGAGCGTAGCGAGTTGGTATCGCTTCCCGAACGATGCATTGCTTTCACTTCGTTGGAGCAGTGCTCCAACCCCGAAGGGCAGCGTCTTGCGGTCACCTTTTTTGGGTTACTTTTTTGGCGAAGCAAAAAAGGTGACTAGCCGCCAGCTACCCCGGCAAGTTCGCTCGATTACAGGTATTCGATACGCAACGAACGTGAATGTAGCGCATTGACGCATCACCCGCATTCGCCGGAACGACAGTGATATGCCGCCGACATGAGCAATGAGCAATGAGCAATCATGCCCCATCAGATCACTGCATATACCACCCATGACTCACCACAATCGACTGCCCAGTCAACGCATTCGATGGAAATGCCGCCAGGAAGATCGCCGTCTCTGCAACATCATGCGTAGTTGTGAACTCACCATCCACTGTATCCTTCAGCATCACCTTCTTGATTACATCGTCCTCACTGATACCGAGCGCTTTGGACTGCTCAGGTATCTGCTTGTCGACAAGAGGCGTCCTGACAAAACCAGGGCAGATGACGTTGGCACGAATATTGTTTTTGGCACCTTCCTTGGCGACCACCTTGGCAAGACCAACCAGGCCATGCTTGGCAGCGACATACGGCGCTTTCAACGGTGAGCCTTCATGCGAATGTACCGAGCCCATGTAAATCACGGAACCGCCCTTGCCGCTCTTGATCATTTCGCGCATGCAGGCACGGGTAGTAAGAAACGCACCATCCAAATGAATCGCCAGCATTTTTTTCCAGTTATCGAATGTCAGGTCAACGACGGCGGAAATAATCTGTATGCCCGCATTACTGATCAGGATATCGATGCCGCCATATGCAGCAACTGCATCCGCGATCGCCTTGTCGACTTGCGCCTCATTGGTGACATCCATCGCGACTGCCATCGCCGTTCCGCCGACTTCACGGATCTCATTTGCGGTCAGGGTACCTGCCTCCAGCACCAGATCCGCGATCACTACCTTCGCCCCGGCTTTTGCATATTCCAGCGCGATTTCCTTGCCGATACCGCTTGCGGCACCTGTGATAACCGCAACCTTGTCTTTTAAAAGCATGATTTATCCTCTTTTCGATTTATTCAAATAGTCGTGAACGACAGTACCCAGCGGCAAAGTCAAGTCCGCCAGGATATGCACCGCCGAAATAATTTCCAGCACAGGAAGATCTGCGACCGGCGCCAACGCGTGCGGATTCAGCTGTAAATCACCGGGTCCGCTCCAAGCACCCTTGATCGTAATATCCGTCAGACTGAATTGTACCAATTCGCATATCCTCGGCGTGCCGTCGACATGCGGAATGATTTTTAATAGAAAACCCGGGGCTGACATCGATTTTTTGACCACCTCGCCATCAAGTGTCCGATGCTTGAATCCCATGGTGCCGGTCGCGATGCGGAAATCACTATAATCCAGCGTTCCTATCAAGGTATCCTTGTGTACCTTCAATTCCGGATCACCCAGCTTTTTGGGAAATCCCCACAACTCCCGCCCTGCCGCAATCGGCGGATGATCATTCAAATACATACTGTGGGTGTAATTTCCGGCGACGCCATTCAGCGTGACAGGAATAACCTGACCTGATTCGCAGTAATGTCCGAAGCCGGTGGAATCCGGCATGTTGATGAATTCGTATTTCACGATCGGCTCCACCATCTGCAGCGGCGCCGGAATGATCGCTCGCAGGCGCTCCGGATCGGTGCGATAAGTGATGATCATGTATTCGCGATCAACGAAACGATATGGTCCGGGAGGAAACGCAGGACTATGCAACGGCATCGCGTATGCATCGCGAAGAACTTCATCTTCTGTCATAGGATGACTCGCATGTGGGGAACAGGTTTAAGGAGAAATGAGACTACAGCAACGGACGTTGAGCAGTCAGTACGGCAACCAACATACGACCACCAACAGTGTCGCTGGTCTGAAGAGATTACGTTTGTTTAAACGCAAGATACTCTGTAAATATGTCATCCGCGTGAAGTCGATTTTTCTCGATTTCCGCAGCCAGTTCGCTTTGACATATCTTATTGCGATGATGTGAATCTATCGCCCATAACACGCTGTATTTTTCGCCGTTGAAGCGCGCAATCATCGGAGGATTGACGTGGTAGGGAAGCAAGAAACTAGGCCCGAAATCCGGCCCAATGAATTCGCGCGCAGAGCCAACGGCGAAATCTATTACGGCACTGTCATTCACAATACACACGGCGTGAATGTCCAGATAGCCGCCTTGCTTCACGGGCGAATAGCCGACAACCAATTCTTTATCAAATGCACTGATGCACATGTAGCAAATTTCGACGCGCGCATCGAAGCCCCGGTGGCAGAAAATTTTCTGCAAAAGGTGGGAGGTGAAAACGCACATCCCGCCGTATTTCTCGAAATATCCCAAGGATTGGAAATCGCCACAAACTTCCTTGGCCAATTTCGTTATTTCGCCTGGTATTGTCCTGAGCGTAGTGGAGGATAGTGCGCTCATAAATACGTCGCTGAGAAAGTCGTACGTGAGATTTTCATTGAACTGGCGTTAATAGCAAGAAATCACGCGGATTGCCTTAATCGCGACAGAACACCGTCGCAAAGCTTGAACTGATGAGGAGAAGGATTAATGCTGCCATACCCCTGAAGGAATGCTGACATTTAGCTGACAGCGCAGATATTTCAATTACGAATTACGCAAAACCAGAAGGTAGGGTGCGCCTCGCGCCAGTCCTGGTAATGTAGGTGCGCGAGGCACACCCTACCAACACCCAGTTTGCGTAGTCCTATCAATCTTTGGATATCACAACAGCACGCTTAGCCCTTGAAATCCGACATACAGTCCAACCAGCAGAATCAGCCCACCGGAAAAGTATGGTGCTTTACGGGCAAACTCGCCGAAGCCTGACCAGCGTTTCGATGCATGGCGCACACTCACCGCAGCTACCACGCCGGAAAACACCAGCGTAAGCGCCAATCCAATACTGAAGCACAGTACTAGCGCTGCTCCCAGGGTGACCTTCTTGAGTTGCAGGCATAGCAATAGCACGGTGATCGCCGCCGGGCATGGCACCAATCCGCCGGTCAGGCCGAACATCAAAATCTGCCCGTTTGTGACTTCGCGGTTGGTGAAGCGGTGACGGATATCGTTGGCGTGAGCCAGTTCGTGCGGGTCCTGGTAACCGGGTGCGGCGACGTCCAGCCCTGCATAATCCTTGACTGCATGTACATGTCCATGCTCTGTGTATTCCACATCGTAATCATGGGTGTGGTCACCATGGCCCAGGCGCAAACGCGCGACGAATTCATGTGGTTCAGGAATTTCCTCTGCCGATTCCAGAAAACCATCTCGTTGCATGAAAGTGAATTTCTGGACAGTGCCATCAGGGCGCTCGGTTTCCACCGATACAGATTGTGGCGCCCATGCATGTTGGCGAGTGCCTTCCTCATACAGTCTGAAACGAGGCGGTACTCCGTCTTCAAAAACTTCCATCCGCACTACGCCGTGGCCGGTATCGATCCGCTTTGTGTCCGCCTCATGATCGTGGCCGTGACCATGACTATGATCGTCATGACTATGCAGGCAAGCACTCTGCTGATGCAATGTTCGCCACATCATCCACAACGCGATGCCGATGATCATGGCGGCGGAGGCAACCTGAAAATAAGGTTCTGTTGCATCGACGTTCCATTGACTGCCAAAATGCATGCCAACCAAAGCCACGGCCCACACAACTGCCGTATGCGACACCGTGGCTGCGACACCCAACAGGATCGCCTGTGAGACAGTGCCGCGTATGGCGACAATGAACGCCGCCATCATGGTCTTGGAATGACCCGGTTCAAGTCCGTGCAGCGCCCCCATCAGGATGGCGCTGGGAATGAACAGCCACGTGTTGGCCGCTCCTTGCTGGAGTAATGCGGAAAATTCTGGCATATCAGTATCAGGCTTCTTAAAGGTACTTGGTAATTTCCTTGAATTCGCGAACGGTAGCCCCGGCATTCTGGGGACCTTTTTTCACCGCGTGCTCAAGGCAATGGTCGATATGGTCGTGCACGAGCGCTTTCTTGGCATTCGTGACGGCCTTTTCAACGGCCTGCAATTGCTGGGCGATTTCAAGACATCCGCGGTCATCTTCCAGCATGTCGATGATGCTCTTGAGGTGGCCTTGGGCTCGTTTGAGGCGCTTGATAATATCGGGATGCGAGGTGTGTGTAGGCATGCGCTTATGGTATCCCCCTGGAGGGGATATTGCAATCAGCTTTTTGTTACTGCCGAATGACAATTATCTCGGTATTTTTACGCTATTTTTACTTGACATAAGGTGGTCTCATATTTAACATTCGCGGCTTCCAATGGTTGAAATTCCATCGTGCATAGCTTCTTAAAATAGCTG
>Ga0207095_10281_pt2 | contig 12980 bp, 15 predicted proteins | sample Alteio_BWMinHeat_88_FD_153529 | JGI IMG/M metagenome (GOLD analysis project Ga0207095, IMG submission 153529) | Enriched cells from forest soil in Barre Woods Harvard Forest LTER site, Petersham, Massachusetts, United States -... | ecosystem: Environmental > Terrestrial > Soil > Temperate forest >... | reverse complement strand
GCCTCCATCCTGATCGTCGCGATCCTCGCCTCCTTCGGCGGATGGGTCCTTTACCGTCAAATCCAGCATCAGAGCGTGACGGTTGCCCAGCTGAACGACAAGTTCACGGCAAGCGTTCAGACGTTGCGCGAAGATTTGAAGAAGACCTCCACTTCGCTGGAGCAGTCGGAAACGATCATTCAGGCGCAGAAGCAGCAGATCAATTCTCTGCAAAACCAGGTTGAAGATGTGCGCGGGCAGGCCAAAAAAGACAACATCGCGGATCAGGCACGCCTCACAAAGATCGAAAAACGCATCTCCGATCTGGAGCGGGAGCGCATTCGGTGATTTCAACGGTTGAGTTCAAACGCATCGTGACCGAATGGAGGATCCGCCTCCAGCGCATCCACGACATCATCAACCCTCCCCGCTGGGACGAAGGCAACTGGAAGCAATTCGGTCGCGCCCTCGTCGGCCTTCTGCAGAAACATGGCGCCACCTGGACGACGGAAACCAAAACGTATTGGGATCTCCGCTGGAACCTGCGCGATGGCGGCGAGTTGATCTGCCAGGTTGAATCCACCGCCGGACAAAAACTTTCCCTCGTCGTCGCCCAAACCGGCGGCTTCATCAACGGCGTCGACAGCTACACCTGGTTCTGGGCCGAATTCGATCCCGAAGGCGAATTTTTAAGAGATCCCTATTGGGTGGAAGGCACTTGGCGCGACGCGCTTGCCACCTTGCTGCTGCCCTACCAGCATCAATCCGGCTATTACCTCGCCGGCAGCGCTCCCACGCCGCCTTCCCTGCTGCTCGGCAATCAGGCTCCCGCGGAGGAAGTCGCGCAGGCCGAAGCGCCCGTGGAAAACACCGAACCTTCCCAGGAGCAAGCCGACCCGCAAAATTTCGGAACTTCGGAAAGCGCCCCCGTCGCCGTTTAGTTTCCAGCAACCTGTAACAGCCTGCCGCATGTCGCTCGCGCTTTCGTCTCCCGCAAAGATCAATTTCTTTCTGCAGGTGCTTGACAAGCGTCCCGACGGCTTTCACGCCGTGCGCACCCTGATGCTTCCCATCGGACTTGCCGACACGCTCACGTTCGAACCGCTCGCGTCGGACACGCTGAAGATCACCTGTTCCGATTCCACGCTCTCCACCGATTCCAGCAATCTCGTCTGGAAAGCCGCCGATCTCCTGCGACGCACCCATGCGCCCGGCAAGGGCGCGCACATCCACATCGAAAAAAAAATCCCGATGGGAGCCGGCCTCGGCGGTGGTTCCTCCAATGGTTCCACCACGCTCGTGGGATTGAATCGGCTCTGGAAGCTGAATCTCGCGGATGAAATCCTCGAAAAACTTTCGGCTGAATTCGGTTCCGACACCGCATTTTTCGTCCGAAACAAACCGGCATTGAGCGAGGGCCGCGGCGAAATTCTCACGCACCTTCCATTCCCTCATTCGTTCGCCATCGTGCTGCTCAATTTCGGCTTCGGAAGCGCCACAGGCTGGGCCTACAAGAATTTGGAACGCAGAACGCAGAACGCAGAACAGGATTCGTCATCCATTCTGGAAGCATTGGCGCGCTGTGACTCTGTCATCTGTCATTTGCAATCTGCATTCGCCCTTCAAAACGACCTCGAACCTCCTGTGTTCAAGAAATTTCCCATACTGGGGATCGCGAAAGAGTTCCTGATCGCGCAAAAGGGCGTTTTAGGCGCCATGATGTGCGGCAGTGGTTCGACCATAATGGCCGTTGTCGAATCCGAAAAGGCAGGCAAGGCCCTTCAGAAAGAGATCGCGAAAAAGTTCGGCGCCGATATCTGGACGTGGAGTGGATCCACGCTGGCGTCCTAATACGTCTGCGGCAGCTGGTAGAGCATCCAGTAAATCACCACGCCGGTGACCGACACATAAAACCAGATCGGAAACGTCCAGCGCGCGATCCGACGATGACGCGCAAACTTCGCCGAGATTTCCGGTGAAACAAGCTGGGGATCCTCCTTTTGGGCGCGCAACGCCCGCGCCACCGTGATCAGCACCAGCGGAAGCACTGATATCGCCAGAATGGTGTGCGTGATCAAAATCGGAAAATAAAGGGAACGGTAAGCGCCATGATATTTCTGATGAAGATTGAATTTGAAATGATAAAGCAGGTAACACGTCAGAAATGCCGCCGAGGTGACGATAGCGATCCACATGAGGCGGCGATGCAAATGATAGCGGCGATTCAGAACGGCCCAGAGGCTGATGATCAGCAAAACTGAACTCGTCCCATTCAAGACCGCCTCGATGGGCGGCAGCATCGATCCGTCAATCATGGCGTCTCTTTCGACAACCGTCTCGCGTCATCCTGAATCTGACCCAAAGATGCAGGCTCGGAACTGTCGTAATAGCCGCGAATGCGATTCCTTCCATCCACGAGAACGAAATGGGTGCTGTGCAGCACGGCATTGGGATCGGGTGAAGTTTGCAGCGCGAGCTTGAAGTGCTGCATCGCAATGTCCCGGATCGTCTCCGTCTTTCCCGTCAAAAAAAGCCATTTCTCCGGGTTCGCCTGGAAACGATCAGCGTATTCGCTCAGCACTTTCGGCGTGTCATACTCCGGATCGACGGAAAATGAAACGAAACGAACAGAAGGCGCGTCGCGCAGCGCCTCCTGGATCTGCATCATTTTTTGAGACATCACGGGGCATGGCCCCGCGCAGCGCGTGAAAACAAAGTCCGCGATCCAGACGTGGCCCTTTAAGTCTTCGCTTCCAAACTTTTTTCCGGAACGCTCCGTCAATTCAAACGCGGGCAAAGTTCCATGAATCTTCAGCGGCACGGCGTGCGGCGCATGCACGATCTGCCACGCCAATCCCCCGCTGATGCCCAGAATGACCATGACGAGCACGGCCCAGATGATGCGCGTGAGCCACATCGCATCAGGATTCGTCTCGGTTTGCGTCGTCATGCCGGCCGCCTTTGTTGAACCATGCAGAAACAGGTGATGAAAAAGAACGCCGCAAAAAGAAACGTCACCCCCAGTTCAAACGACAATGACATGGCGGTCCCATTCCAGTCGGGCCTTCCCCAATAGAGCGTCGTGCGAAGGGCGGAAACTCCATACGTCAAGGGATTGGCGCCCATCAGCGCCCGAAGCCACAAAGGCGCACCGGCGCTCGGAAAAAAAGAGCCCGACAGCAGCCACATCGGAATCAAAAAGAGGTTCATGATGGCATGAAAACCCTGGGTGGAATCCATTCTCCACGCAATCGCCAGGCCAAGACCCGTCAGCGAAAACGACAGCAAAAAAACAATGGCAACCGACATGAGAAACGAAACGGCCGTCAGATGAATCCCCGCCACCGGCGCCAGCAGCAAAAAGAACACGCCCTGAATCAAGGCGATCAATGTGCCGCCCATAATTTTTCCAATCACGATCGCGCCGCGGGAAACCGGGGCCACGAGGACCGATTGAAGAAATCCTTCACGCCGGTCTTCAATCACCGAAATGGTCGCAAAAATGGAAGTGAACAAAATAATGAGCGTCAGCGTGCCGGGAAAAAGATATTCCACCGCGCGCATCGACGCGGGCATCGAAGGGGGATGAAAAGACGAGGAAAGACCTCCTCCGATCAGCACCCAGAAAATCAAAGGCGAACCCAGCGCGCCCACCACGCGGTTGCGCTGGCGGAAAAAGCGGGTGAGCTCCCGCCGCGTCAACGTCCAGGCCGCCATGAAATCGTGCGTCACGGCTTCAAATCTCCTGAAATCCAGAAACGATGTCCAGTCAACTGGATAAAAACATCCTCAAGCGTCGGTTTGCCCACCGTCACCGTGTCGACCTTCGACGCAAATGCGCTGAGCAATTGCGAAATCCATTCATGACCCTTCGCGTGTTCGAAACGAACCGTGTCATCCACCACGTGCGATTCCACGCCAAACTTCTCATGAATCGCGCGCGACAGCTCCACGGGATCGCGCGACCGGATCATCACCAGTTCCCCACCAATTCGATTTCGCAGGGCATCGGGAGTGTCCAGGGCCACCACGCTTCCGTGGTCCAGAATGGCGAGACGTCCGCATTTTTCCGCCTCTTCCATGAGGTGGGTCGTCAATACGACGGTCGTTCCCTCCTTGCGAAGACGCATGAGGGTTTCCCACAAATCCTTGCGCGCGCCGGGATCGAGCCCGGTGCTTGGCTCATCGAGCAGCAGCAGTTTCGGCCGATGAAGCAGCGCCTTGGCGATTTCGACGCGACGCTGCAGGCCGCCCGATAATTTTTCGACGAGATCCTGCGATCGGTCGGAAAGCCCCAGTTGCTGAAGCGCCTGCTCGATCCGATTTTCCAGATCGGTCCCGGAAAGACCGTAAAGATGGCCCTGATGAACCAGGTTCTCCTTCACGCGCAGTTTTTTGTCGAGGCTTGGCGCCTGAAAGACCACACCGATGAGTTCACGGACCGCGTGCATTTCGGAGGCTATGTCGCGCGAAAAAATCCGGGCGCTTCCCTCCGTCAAAGGAATGAGGGTCGAAAGAATTTTGAAGAGCGTGGTCTTGCCGCCGCCATTGGGTCCGAGCAACCCGAAGATCTCGCCGGCCTCCACGGTAAAGGACACACGGTCAAGGGCCCGACGCGGCCCATAGGAATGGGAAAGCTGGACGATTTCGAGTGCGCAGGGACCGCTCATGCCACTTTATCCGCGACCATCACCAGCAGCACGGCAGGAAGATAAAAAATGGAAGCGAGGAACAGTTTGCGTGAACTCACAATGGTGCGTCGAACCGCGGCCACCAGACCGAAGGCCAGAAATAAAAGCCCAAGAAGCAACGTGGTCGTGAAATAGAGATATCCCGTCATGCCGACAAACGTCGGAAGGAGGCTGATGTTGAGGAGCGCGAGGATGTAAAAAACAATCTCCCGGCCCGTGCGCGTTCCTTCGCGGTCCACCACGGTGAGCATGGGAAATCCGCCCAGTTCGTAGTCGTCACGATACATCCGCGCCAGCGCGTAAAAATGCGGCATCTGCCAGCAGAAAAGAATTCCAAAAAGCAGCCACGCGCCGAAACTCAGACGTCCTTCGACCGCGCTCCATCCGATCATGGGCGGCAGTGCACCCGGAATCGCGCCAATCACCGTGCAGAGCGGCGTCCGCGTCTTGAGCGGGGTATAGACAAAAAGATAGCTCACGATCGTCATCGCCGTGAGAAACGAGGCCAGCAGATTCACCGTCGCCGTCAGATAGAGCAAACCCACAATGCAAAGGGACACGCCGAAAATGAGCGCTTCCATGGGCATGAGGCGGCCGGCAGGAAGAGGCCTTTCGACGGTGCGTTTCATGCGCGCATCCAAACGACGCTCGATCCATTGATTGAGCGCGGCAGCCCCGCCCGCGGCGAAACCGGTGCCGAGCATGGTGTGAAGCAAACGGATCCAGTCGAGGCGTCCCGCGCTCGCCATGCAAAATCCAACAAACGTCGTCACCAAAACCAGAAAACTCAGACGCGGCTTGGTAAGCTCCCAATATTCCGGCAGGACCGCGGAAAGCCGGCCTTCGCGCCACGTGATGGCGTCCGTCGAGGTTTTGGCGGGGATGGATTCGTTCATGGCTTCACTCCGCGTAGTGCGGTTGAACTTTGCATCATATCAGAATCCGGAACCGACGCCAGCACTCCTGCCGGACGAAAAACGCGATGGCACACGAGCGTCCAAAGAACGCTCGTCATCAGGATCAGCGCTCCCACCGCCACGTGAGCCGTCGCGACATCCGCCGCTTTCTGCGTCCAGATGACGGAAATCCCAAGCCCAATCTGAACGAGCACGAGCAGCGCCAGCTTGTTCAAAAGCGAACTCACCGTGGGATCCCCTGATCCGCGGCGAACCCGGAGGATGCCATAGACCGCGACAAGGGCGATGAGGAACGCAAGGATGCGGTGTGTGAGATGCAGGACGATCTGCCACATGGCGACCGGTTCGAGGTTCCATTTCCAAATGCGCGATTGATTGACGGCGTCCAACTGAGCCGCATCGAGGGGCGGAATCCATTTTCCGTACATCGTCGGAAAGTCCGGAATCGCGAGGCCTGAATTGGTGTGGCGCATCGTGGCAGCCACGACGAGCTGCAGAAAAATCAGAGCCGTCAGGCCCAGGCTCAGGCGCCGAAGATTCCAGGCATCCTGCCGGAGCGGTTCCCTCTCCTGCCGGCGCCACCAGGCGGAGGTGAACAAGGCGAGCGCGGAGAGGAGACAAAAAAAGGCCTGGGCAAGGCAGGCGTGAAAAATCGCGATCCCCTTCATCAGCATCACCACCCGCAATCCACCCAGAATTCCCTGCACAATCACCAGCACGAGGGCAGCGAAGGCGAGGTTGCGCACCCATGCGCGTTTTTCGATCCATCCAAATCCCAACGCGAGAAAGATCGTCATGAACCCCACCGTCGAAGCCACCAGACGGTGCGTGTGTTCATAAAAAATGCCGCCCACCATTTTTTTCCACGGAAAAAGGAACATGTTGTAGCCATAACTGGTCGGCCAGTCCGGAACGGCAAGCGCCGCGTCGTGGCTCGTGACGAGCCCGCCGATGAAAATCAGGGGCAGCGTGACGGCCGCCGTCAGAACGGCATAGCGATGCAGCCAGATATTTTTGGAATCCGCGCTCATTCTAAATTGAATGGAGTGGCGCCCACCCGCCTCGACAACCCGCTCCGAAGACTATTCGTACTGGTTTCCACCAGCCGAACCCGAGGATGTCTTCGCCTTCTCCGCCATCCATGCGGCGAACTGTTCCTCCGTATCGACGGTGAAATAGCCGCGCATGCGATAATGCCCGACTCCACAAAGCTGGGCGCAGGAAATCTCCATCGGCGTGGCGGGAGCGCCTAAAAATTCGGTAACGCCCGCTTCCTTCAATTTGGCGATGTTGGCGTCATTCAAAGGCTCAAGCTTCTTCACGGCAACGGCGCCATCCTTGCCATTGTAATCCTGCATGGCCACGTAATCGGCGGGAATCGTGTCGCCCATGTGAAAGGTGCGAATCATCGTTTCACGCACCTGATCGCTCGTAAGGATCGGCTTGAACCAGATCGGAATGTCGGCACCGGGAATCGTATCCTGCTTGATGCGCATCTGCTGAAGCGCGAAGCAATGGATCACGTCCTTGGTGCCAACGTGAATGATCACGGGTTTGTTCACCGGAACGTGCAGATCGTTCTGCACCACGATGTCATCCTTCGATGCGGGATCATCAGGATCCACGCCAAAGGGATTTTCCGCCGTGACGAGCTTCGGATCGCGGCGTCCAAATTTGCCGTCCGCGCCGGGATAATAAATGTTCCAGGCGAATTGCTCGCCGATCACGCGCACCACCGTCGCCTTGTCCTCGGGCGGAAGTTCATTCACGCGCTGCGCCCAGATGGGATAGGAAAATGCGATCAGCAAAATGGCTTCAACCACGGCAACGCTGATTTCCAGATAGGTGGAGGTATGCGTCTTCACGCCCTCGTAATCCGCCTTTGGATTGCGCCCCTTGCGGAAGCGGATCAGCGTGTAGATGAAAAATGCGCCCCAGCCGATGAAGAGCACGAGCATGAGCCAGTGAACCATCGCGATCAGGCGGTCGATCTCCGCACCGTGAGCCGACGCGTTGAGGGGAAGATTGAGCGGGAAACCAAGAACGGTTTTCATCAGGACACCGCTCCTTTCTGCTGCGCAGCGATCTGCCGCGAGCGCTTCCAGAAGCCATAGAAAAACGCGATCGCGCCACCCAGGATCGCATAGGTCACCGTCAGCATCGCGAAAATGGCAAGATTCATTCCATGGGTCTCCGAAGAATTCGGAGCGCCGTAACACACGGCGCATGCGTGGCTCACGGTCGGCAGGACCAGGGCCATGCACACAATCAGGAGTTTGAATACGCGAGACTTCATGAGAGCTTCTTTATTTTCTGATAAAATTTGATTCCGTAAATGATCAAACCGATCCCCGCCGCAAAGGCCAGGACGCTGGTGGCCTTTCCACCCGTCTGCAAGCTCCAGACTCCGAATCCGAATGCCAGAAGGCACGAGATCGTCACAAAAAGAATATGGAATGCTTTAAGAGACATGGCCGGCGGTGGAATCATGAAAAGTCCAGAGTGTGATGAACACCATCACCGCCAAAAAGACGGCTGTGAGAAGAAGGACGAAATAAACAATCTTCTTCTCCGCGTTGAGGTGCATGAAATAAGCGGTCGAAAGAATCGCTTGAAGCAGCGCGATGCCAAGGATCAGGCAAATACGCACCGGAGTGCGCAGATCGAGATGACTGATGCCAAACGCCACGCCCACGAGCACGATGAGCATGCCAAAAATGGTGAGGTAAACCTTCACCTGCTTCTGCATGTCCTGAATGGAATGATCGCTCATAAAATCCTCAGAGGAGATAAAATGTGGGAAAAACGAAAAGCCAGACGAGATCGACGAAGTGCCAGTAAAGGCCTGCGATTTCGAGGCGGTTGGTGAAGCGTTGCGGATCGGACTTCCACATTTTGGCGCCCGGGCCCCACAGATAAACATTCACGATCGTGCCGCCGATCAGGTGCAGCACGTGGACGCCCGTCATCGCGAAATAGATGGCGAGGAAGGTGCTCGTCTTCGGGTAAAGACCGAGTTCAAATTTGTGGTGATATTCAAAACCCTTGATGATGAGGAAGGTGATGCCGAGGAGGATGGTCATCCCGAGGCAGAGGCGGAAGCGGTCGAAACGCTTCATCACCAGCGACACCCAGCTCATGATCATCGTGATGCTCGACGTGATCAGGATGACGGTGTTCAGCGTTGCCAGCGGCACATTCAGGATCGTCGAGCCACGGGGCCAGTCGATCGCGTTGGTGCGAAGCAAAATATAGGCGGAGAAGAACGCGCCGAAGAGCATCATTTCCGAGGCCAGAAAGAGCCAGATGCCCATCTTGGCATTGTACAATCCCGTGTCCGGGCGACTTTCGACTGTATAGGGAATTTCCATGAATCTTTAGGAGGGCTGATTTTGCGGCAGGAAGTCCTTGTCGTGGCCCGGAACGCTATATTCGTACGGGCCGCGGAAAACCTCGGGAGGCGTCGTGAAGTTTCCATGACCGGGAGGCGTAGGCGTCGCCCATTCCAGCGTGGTGGAATCCCACGGATTGTCCGAAGTCACTTTCGTTCCACGGATCATGCTTCCGAAGAAATTGAGGATGAAAAAGAGTTGGAAGATTCCCATCAGCCACGCGGCAACAGACATCACCACGTTCCAGTGAAGAACCGGCTGCGCGTGGAGATAGGTCTGGCCGCCGTCGGCAAGACGCCGCGACACACCCGCCAGGCCCTGAATAAACATCGGCGTGAAGATGAAGTTCATGCAGACAAACGATCCCCAGAAATGGATTTTGCCAAGCTTCTCGCACATCATGCGTCCAGTGATCTTTGGATACCAGAAGTAGATCCCGGCGAAGAGTCCGAAGATCGTCCCCGGCGCCACGACATAATGGAAGTGGCCGATCACATACATCGTGTCGTGCAGCTGAATGTCCGCGGAGGAAAGGCCGAGAGGAAGACCCGTGAGTCCGCCAATGCCAAACATCGGAAGGAACGCGAGCGCGAAAAGCATCGGCGTGTTGAAACGGATCGAAGCGCCCCAGAGCGAGATGAAGAGCGCGCTCAAGATGATGACCGACGGAATCGAAATGATCATCGTCGTGGTCTGGAAGAAGGAACTGATCTTCGAGCCCATGCCCGTCATGAACATATGGTGCGCCCAGACCACGAACGACATGAAGCCGAGGAAGATGCTGGCGAAGACCATGGAACGATAGCCCCAGAGCGGCTTGCGCGTGTTGTTCGCGATGATTTCCGCGACGATGCCCATCGCCGGCAGGATCAACACATACACTTCAGGATGCGCGAGGAACCAGAAAAGGTGCTGCCAGAGCAGCGCGCTGCCGCCACCGCTCACGGGCCATGCCTTGCCGCTGATCACCAAACCAGTGGGCAGGAAAAAGCTCGTGCCCAAAAGACGATCCATCAATTGGAGAAGGCCGGCCGCTTCGAGTGGAGGAAAGGCCAGGAGCAGGAGAAAACCGGTGACAAGCTGCGCCCAGACAAAAAATGGAAGGCGCATCATCGTCATCCCCTTCGCGCGAAGCTGGAAAATGGTGACGATCGTGTTGACGGAACCCAGCAAGGAGGACGTGATCAAAAAGATCATGCCGACCAGCCAGATGGATTGGCCCGTCCAAAGTTTTTCATGAATCGTGGCGCCGGGACTCAACGCCATGACGTCCGAGAGCGGAGGATAGGAGGTCCAGCCGGATTGCGCATGGCCGCTGGGAATGAAAAAGCCCGCCAGCATCACCACGCCGCCGAGAAAATAAGCCCAGTAGCTCGACATGTTCAGCTTCGGGAACGCCATGTCGGGTGCGCCGATCTGAAGGGGCATCAGCCAGTTTCCAAAACCGCCGACCGCCAGGGGAACGACGCCGAGGAAGACCATGATCGTGCCGTGCATCGCGCCGAACTGATTGTAGAGATCCGACGTGATGAGAAATTTGGTGAACGGAAGAGCCTTGTCGGGATACGCAAGCTGCCAGCGCATCAACATCATCAGCGAAAAACCGAAAAAGAGAAAAAGAAGCGCGGTGATTGCATATTGAATGCCAATGACCTTGTGGTCCTGGGAGAAAACATATTTCTGCCAGAAGCCAAGCTCGTGGTGATCGTGAGAGTCGTGCGAATCGTGGGAATGAGACATAGCAAATGAGCGACAAACCCCTACAGGAAGCGGGATCGCGAGGCAATGAGATTCATTCCCTCGCGATTCGCAGAATCAACTTATGCCTTCGGCGCGAGCGCGAAGTCCTGTTTCACTTCGGCGGCGGCGACCTTCACCTTGAAGGTTTGCTCGCCGGCCTTGGGATGGATCGCCGCGACCGTGTATTCGCCGGGAGGAAGACCCGTCAGCTTGTAGCTGCCATCCGCGCCCGTCACCGCAAAAAACGGACTGTCGACGACGCCCACATACGCGAACATCCACGGATGCACGTCGCATTTGAATTTCACAAACACTTCAGGCTTCGTAAAAATCTTCTGGTCCTTCTTGGAAGGAGGCTGGCCCAGATTGAACTCGGGATTCTTCGTTCCCATCGCGTGCACGTTATGGGTCGTCTGATCGCTGTTGGAAACTTCCAGCGGCTGGCCTACCTGAAGACCCACCACATACGGATTATAGAGACAGCCGTGTTGGTCCAATGAGACCGGCGTGGTCGGAGCCGTAAACTTCTTGCCAGCCAGACCGTCCTTCACATACACAAAAACATTCGCAAGACCTTTGTTCGCGTCCACGACGTAGTGACGGGTCGTCACCGCTTCGGGATGGCTCGCCTTGCACGCCTTGTCGGCACCCATGTCGATCGATTTTTCGGCAGGCGGCGCGCCATTCAGCGTGACTTTGCCCGAAATAACGCCCGAATCCGCCGCATGGACGGAAAGAGCCAGACCAAGAGTAAGGGAAGCAATTTGAAGGATGGTTTTCATAAAATAGATGGGGTTTTTGGATCCAATACCACCCCTTAACATTGCCACCTCAGACCGTCAAACCATTTGTGAAAAATTTCACAAAGTCGGGTTTGGAGTGAATAAAACCACCTCCGGCGACGTATCTATATATAGGGACTTGCGTCAGGCCTTGGTAAAAGACAGTCCTTCGGCCGGTTTGGCTTCCGCCCGGATCCGATCCCCCTCCTTGAACCTGCCGTCCAGGATGTCGAGCGACAGCTTGTCGAGAACCTCGCGTTGGATGACCCGTTTCAACGGACGGGCCCCAAAAACCGGGTCGTATCCTTCATGCGAGATGAAGGAACGGGCCGGTTCCGAAAAGCTGAGCTCGAGATGCTGGTCCTTCAACCGCCTCTGCACACGGGCGAGCTGGAGATCCACGATCTTCCCGATTTCATTGGGCCGCAGCGATCGGAAGACGACCACCTCGTCGATGCGATTCAAAAACTCCGGACGGAAATGCTGCCGCAACTCGTTCATGACCCGCTGCTCCATCTCTTTGTACCCCTTGCTCACGGTATCAATCCCCTTTTTCGCATCCTGCTCGCCAAAATATTCCTGAATGATCGGACTGCCGATGTTGGACGTCATCACGATGAGCGTATTGCGAAAATCGACCGTCCTCCCCTGCCCATCCGTCAGCCTTCCGTCATCCAATACTTGCAGCAGGGAATTGAACACCTCGGGATGCGCTTTTTCGATCTCGTCGAAAAGCACCACGGAATAAGGCCGGCGCCGCACCGCTTCCGTCAGCTGGCCGCCCTCCTCGTATCCCACGTAACCCGGCGGCGCGCCAATCAATCGCGCCACGGAATGCTTCTCGCCATATTCGGACATGTCGATCCGCACCATCGCGTTTTCGTCATCAAATAAAAACTCCGCCACGGCGCGCGCCAGCTCAGTCTTGCCGACGCCCGTCGGCCCCATGAAAATGAACGAACCCATCGGACGGTTCGGTTCCTGCAGGCCGGAACGCGAGCGGCGGATCGCATTGCTTACCGCGCGCACGGCGTGCTCCTGCCCGATCACGCGCTGATGGAGGCGCTCTTCCATCTTCACCAGTTTTTGACGCTCGCCCTCCAGCATGCGCGACACCGGAATGCCCGTCCATGAAGCAACCACCCTGGCGATGTCCTCTTCCGTCACCTCCTCGCGCAGCATTCCGCCGCTCTTCTGGATTTCGGCAAGTTTCTTCTGCGCTTCACCCAGCTTTCCTTCGAGTCCCGGAATGACTCCATACTGGATCTCCGCCGCGCGGTTCAAATCGCCGCGGCGCTTCACCTGCTCCATCTCCTCGCGCGCTTTTTCAATCTGCTCCTTCAGCGCTCCGCTTTCGGCAAGCGCCTTCTTCTCGTTCTGCCACTGCGCCTTCAACTGGCGGGATTTCTCCTTCAAATTGGAAAGCTCGGCCTCCACTTTTTTACGCCGCTCGACGCTCGCGGCGTCCTTTTCCTTTTT
>Ga0207095_10248_pt3 | contig 12984 bp, 14 predicted proteins | sample Alteio_BWMinHeat_88_FD_153529 | JGI IMG/M metagenome (GOLD analysis project Ga0207095, IMG submission 153529) | Enriched cells from forest soil in Barre Woods Harvard Forest LTER site, Petersham, Massachusetts, United States -... | ecosystem: Environmental > Terrestrial > Soil > Temperate forest >... | reverse complement strand
TGATTCACATCCTTGCCTGAGTCTGATACTGGTGTTGAGGTTGCCGACTATTCGTTAGAGATTATCGAATTTGATCCTACGTATTCTTTAAAGCTGCTCCGTTAAAAAAATAACTTAACCATCTTGATCGAGTAACGAAAAAAATATGTATGGCAAGACGGTTCGCGATGATCCGACATGTTTCATCTGGCAGCGACATGGCAGGCACGTTGGCGCCGAATAGATCGCAAACTCGTTCGGCAACGGGATTTTGTTGTCCCGCAGATAGCGTCGCACGATCAATCATGCCGACGTATGCACCGCCCCTTACTACGGGGTAGGCCCGGTGACTCGCTTGAGATCCAAAGTACATATTAAGTGCATCGATGATTGTGGTTTGCGCATCTATCGTCCTAACATCGTGCGTCATTACTTCTGCAACGCTGTGGCGTTCGAGTGGGTCTATCCCATATTCGCGATATATATGATAGCCGCGCCTCGCAATTTTCTCGGTGAGGATGGAGCGTGGCATCATCAGAACAGTAAATCCATATGCAACAGATGATGCAGTAAGCAACGGTAACAAAGCATTGATGTCATGCGTCAGTTCAAACGCAAATATCACTGACATGATAGGCGCTCGCATCATTCCGCCAAGCGTTGCAGCCATAAAAACCAGCGGCCATAGTGCGGGGTGACTGCCAGGCATAATTGGCCCCAATATGACACCAAGCCCAGCCCCCATCATCAAGAGCGGCGCCAATACGCCACCTGACGTGCCGGATCCCAAAGCAATGACCCACATAATTGCTTTGCAAAACAAAAGGGAGAGCACGACGCTAATCGCCAGATGATTTTGCAGCAAGTCGTTAATCACGTCGTAGCCGACACCGAGCGCGCGCGGTTGCAGATAGCCGCCAATCCCGACTGCCAGCCCACCAAGTGTCGGCCACCACATCCAATGAATCGGCAATTTTTCGAACAGGTCTTCTACTTTGTAGAGCGATGTCGAAAGTGCCCAAGACAAAACGCCGGTTGCTACACCTGCAAATACACAAGACAAAAGATCAAGGGGGTCAACCGGCAAAGTCTGCAGCGGAAACAAGGGGCCTGGATCCAGCAACAACGGTCGTGCGAACCCTGCGACGGCACATGCAATGGCGACCGGGAGCAAGCTGCGTGGGCGTAATTCGAATAGCAATAATTCAACGGCAAGCAGCACTGCTGCAATTGGTGTTCCGAATACGGCCGTCATCCCTGCTACTGCACCAGCGACCAACAATGTTTTTCGTTCGGCTCCAGTGATGTGAAAATATTGCCCGATCAGCGAACCGAGGGCGCCACCCGTCATAATGATCGGCCCCTCGGCGCCAAATGGACCACCACTACCAATCGCGATTCCCGACGATATCGGTTTTAAGACAGCGATCTTTCGCGACATCTTGCTTTTTTTAAACAGGATTGCTTCGATCGCTTCCGGTATTCCGTGCCCGCGAATTTGTTCCGAGCCAAAACGCGCAATCAGACCGATCACCAAGCCGCCAACGACCGGCACGACAATAACCCAGAGGCCAAGTGTATTCGTGGTTGGTGAACGACTTGCATCCGATAGTGTTTGAAAGAAAAAGAGATTCGTGAAAATACTGATCAAATGCAGTAGAAGGTAGGCTGTGACAGTGCTCAGCGCTCCAACTACTGCCGCGATGGCAGCGATACGTAAAAGCCGTGTGTCGGTTGCAAAATCTCTTCTTGAATCAACCTTGCTCACTGTTGCCTTAATTTTTATTCAATGTGATTGATGAAAATATCCTGGCGAGCAAAGCGTCTTCACGATGCAATGCGGCCACTCGCCGCCGAAAAATGTTTATTCCCCTTGGTAACGAATGTCGGTACGCCGATTTTGCGTCCACGCCGCTTCATCATGACCAGTGGCTTTCGGTTTCTCCTTGCCGTAGCTGATTGCCTCGAGCTGTTTGTCGGAGACGCCGAGTGTGACCATCATTTTTCTGACCATTTCAGCCCGCTTCTGTCCGAGCGCCAGATTGTATTCGCTACTACCACGCTCATCGGCGTTGCCTTCCAAATTGACTTTGCGTTCCGGATGACTACGCAGGTAATTTGCATGTGCTTCGATCAAAGAGCGGTATTGAACTGCGACCTGGTATTGGTCGTAATCGAAGTAAATGCTGCGTTTGGACAGGATGCTATTGGGATCGGTCAGTGGGTTCGTTGAAGTAGGCACCTTGGGGACAACTGGCAAAGCCTGGGCTATAGGTGTTGAGGGAGCTGCCTGGGTTGAGTCCGGTTTGACAGGTACACTGCTGCAAGCAGCCAAGGAAGCGACTGCAATGAGGCTGAGAGCCAATTTTTTCATGATTTTGATTCCATTTAGTGAATTTTCCCATGCAAAACCATCGTACGATGAGGATGCGGGTGGTCGATATTTGATCGTCCTTTGCTTCAGAGCACAGTGCCGATTCGGTTTTTGGCCTGAAGAAAGCGACAACAAAAATGTTACCATGAAATACTTTTGTACAAAATAACTTTATACAAAAATAAATTATCGCGTCGAAATAACATGAAATTTTCAGAAAGGCGAATAGATGACAAAACCTGGAACACGCAAAGCACCTTGCTCCACCAGCGGCGAGCGCAAAGTGAGGGAGGAAGCAGTGCTGTATCACTTTCGTAGCGTGGTTGGCGCGATGCGCGACCATTTTCGTACAGTAGAACTAGAAACCGGCATTAGTGGCTCCCAGTTGTGGGCTCTAGCGGAAATCCGAAATGAACCCGGCATCAAGGCAGGGGGCTTGGCCGAAGCGATGTCTATCCACGCATCGACAGCAAGCAATTTGATCGACAAGCTGGAAAAGAAAAACCTGGTATGTCGCGAGCGCAAGGACACGGACAGCCGCACTGTGCGTTTGAACCTGACAGAAGCAGGTATGCAGGTCGTTTCAAAAGGCCCCCAGCCTCATGAGGGGCTGGTACGTTATGCGCTTAGACATTTGCCGGAAGATGCCTTGGCACAGTTGTATAACGGCCTAGAGCAATTGGCCAAAGAAATGCAAGCGAAAGAGGCGATCGAACTAACGCCTTTGGCAGATCTTTGATTCCATAGTATGACCATCCGCTTTTTCGATGTACGACAGGCTGGATTATGCCGATAGCACCAATCCGCTGATACCTGCGATCATGACATTTGCAACCCATCGCGTATCCCATAAACTTGGTATTGCGTCACCAATGTTTCCATGACAGCATGGCGAGTTTTCCTGCGCATGGATTTTCCGCCGCGCAGTTATATTGAATAGTTTACTCATGAGAATAGCAATGACACGACTTCTTCTTGCACTTTGGTGTCTGCTCTTGTTGAGCGGATGTGGTGATGGTTCTTCGACCCCGGTATCGGGCAATCAAACCAGATTACTGGCTACTTCCACTTCTAGTACTGTGCGCACGGATTACGCCAACGTCGTGCAACAACTCTACGTCGCCTATTTCGGTCGTCCTGCGGATCCCGAAGGGCTATTCAATTTTGAAACCGCACTCGTTTCCGCCGGTGCGCCAACCGGCATTCAGGATCTTACTGCTGCCTACAATACGAATACATCGGTGCAAGGGCTGATCAACAGCTTTGGCACTAGTGCGGAATCCAATACCCTGTATGCGGGAGACACCACGGCTTTCGTGAAAGCGGTCTATAACAATGTTCTCAATCGCGCGCCGCAGCCTGCGGGTTTGGCCTTTTGGGTCAATGCCATCGATAGCGGGACGCTTACCAAAGCCAATGCCGCACTGTCGATCATGGCTGGCGCATTGACCAATACCTCAACGCAAGGATTGATCGATGCGGCAGGAGTCACCAACAAGATCACCGTTGCATCCAGCTTCACGACCGGAATCGCGAGCGGCACACAAGTCAACGCATACAAGGGAAGCGCCGCCGCTGCAGCTGTTCGCAGCATGCTGGCGACAGTGATCAATACGACGGATGTGGTTGCATTTCAAGCGACAGTGTCGTCGACCATTGGCACCATCGTTGCAAACACTCACAGTATTGGTGGGACGGTTAGTGGATTGACTGATGGTCTCCTTATCCTTATCAATGGAACTGATGTAATCGGTGTGTCCGCCGGTGCGACAAGCTTTAATTTTTCTAGCAAGGTGCGCAACGGTGGCACATATAATGCCAGCATCCTTGCTCAACCATCGGGATTCACGGTTGTTTGCGCCCTGAGCAATGCGTCAGGAACAATGGGTGATGCGGATGTGTCGAATGTCACCATCTCATGCCACGATGCTTTAGCAGCTGTTACAACGCTTGCCGGTAGCGGAAGCACGGGCAGCACAAATGGCACCGGAACCGCAGCCGCATTTTACTTCCCCTCAAGCGTTGCCGTCGACAGTTCCGGCGCCGTTTATGTGGCCGATTTTGGCAATAACTTGATCCGCAAGGTCATGCCGTCAGGTCTGGTCACAACGCTTGCCGGTGGCGGGAGCCCAGCCAACGCAAATGGCACGGGAACCGCAGCGGGTTTTAGCGGGCCCGTAGGCGTAGCAGTGGATACGTCAGGCAATGTCTATGTCGCTGACAGCGGCAATAACCTGATCCGCAAGATAACATCGGCAGGCGTAGTCACAACGCTTGCCGGCAGCGGCAGCCAAGGCAACACTAATGGCAACGGAACCGCGGCCAGCTTTTACAATCCCGCCGGCGTGGCGGTAGACGGTTCTGGTAACGTCTACGTGGCCGATCAGGGCAACTGCTCGATCCGCAAGATTACGCCAGCAGGTGTGGTCACTACGCTTGCCGGCAGCGGAAGCCAAGGTAATGCCAATGGCACCGGAACGGCCGCCAGCTTTTTTAATCCCGCCGGTGTAGCCGTAGACATATTTGGCAACGTCAGTGTGGCCGACCTGGGCAACAATTTGATACGCAGGATCACTTCAACGGGTGTCGTCACCACGCTTGCCGGTAGCGGCAGTATAGGCACCACAAATGGCACCGGAACTGCTGCAAGCTTTTATTATCCTCGTGGGGTCGCCGTGGACACTTCGGGAAATACGTATGTAACTGATACGGCCAATAACTTGATCCGAAAAATCACATCGGCAGGAGTTGTCACCACGTTTGCCGGTGGCGCCCAAGGCAATACAAATGGTATCGGAGTCGCTGCCAGCTTTTACAGTCCTTTCGGCGTAGCATTGGATGCATTGGGTAACATTTATGTTGCTGATCTCAACAACCACTTGATCCGTAAAATCAGTCCGCAGTAAGGAGCGTCTGCCTTATGCAAACCATCGCCCTGCGCCTGCAACCGGATGCAGACCTGAGACAGTCTCTTCTCGATTACTGCATCGCGCATGCAATCGAAGCGGCGTTCATTCTCAGTTGCGTCGGTAGTCTGCGCATTGCAGAAATCCGTTTTGCAGGATGCACAGACAGCAGGCACTTTGATGAGAAGTTGGAAATACTATCTCTCGCAGGCACGCTTTCGCTGCATGGTTGCCATCTTCATATTGCAGTCTCGGACGAACGAGGGCAGGTCGTCGGCGGGCATTTGATGAATGGCTCGCATATTTATACGACTGCCGAGATCGTGCTGGGGATACTTCCCGACCTTGCATTCAACCGTGTGCATGACCCGGTAACCGGCTTTAAAGAACTTGGCATAGGCACAAGCAAGAAGTCGTAAGCATAGCCCCCGTCGTTGCAAGCAAACTCCATTGGTCTATTCAATCAATCTACAGCGTAAAATGGCGGCTATTGGTCAATTTCCTGACCATGGCTGCCCTGGTTCCTGCAGCTATTTTTTCCTGTGATCGATGACCCCGACTGTGAACGAAGAACTCTGCGATCAGCCTTGCAGCAGCCCCATCGCTGATGAAGCGGTAGCCACTGCGGCAACGCATTTGCGCGATATTCTTGCTATCGCGATTGAACATACAAATTTGCAGACGGCCGTGATCGTTTCCGATGCACGATGCGATCTCGCGATTGCGCTTACGGAAGCTTACAAACGCTGCCTTCCCGATGCTGAATTCATCGACTTCGATGCGGTTTCGCCGGATGCGATCCTCGCGATTTTTGAAACTCTGGTGCCTGCCGATCTGGTCGTCCTCATCCAGTCAACCAGCTTTCGCCTTGACGCGTATCGCATGCGCGTTGAACTCTTCAAACGTGACCTCAAGGTGATTGAGCATCCGCATCTCTCGCGTATGCCGGGAGAGGAAGCGCTCCACTACATCGAGTCGCTGGCATATGACCCGGCGTATTTTCGTGGTGTCGGCAGTGCGCTCAAGGAACGCATAGATCGCGCTCGCTGCGGTGTCGTCGATAGCGGTGGCGAACGCCTCGTATTCGGGTCGCCGTTTGAATCTGCAAAACTCAACGTGGGCGATTACGCCGGCATGAAAAATATCGGTGGTCAGTTTCCGATCGGAGAGGTTTTTACAGAGGCGCAGGATCTGGAGGCCGTGAACGGACGCGTTCGTATTTTTGTTTTTGGCGATACGTCATTCTCGGTCAACAAGCCGGACAAGCCCATTACCCTTGTCGTCACGAAGGGGAGGGTGACCGACACTATCGATTCCACTCCTGAGTTCGACCAGGTACTCGCCAATATCCGCGCCGATGAAGGTGAGGTTTGGTTGCGCGAACTTGGCTTTGGGATGAATCGCGCTTTTTCCGCGCAAAGGATGGTCAGCGACATCGGAACCTACGAGCGCATGTGCGGTATCCATCTCTCGCTGGGTGCCAAGCATGGCGTCTACAACAAACCCAATATCCGGCGTGCGAATGCCCGGCACCACGTCGATGTCTTTGCCGTCACAGAGGCCGTCTACCTTGACGACGAGGTCGTGTATCGGGACGGTGCCTGGCAGTTTTGAGGGCAGGCTGGGTTGTCTTGAGGAAAATCCTGCTGTATCTTGAGCCCGGTTATTTAGAATATTAGGGGTGGATATGCGTCGAGCCGTCTTCAGGTTGATTGCCTTGTCAGGGGTGCTATGCACGCATCTGGGTTATGCCGCCGATTCTAACGATGCGGCGCTGGCCTCTTCCACGCAGTTATTTAAACAGGCTCTGGCGTATGAACATGCGGAAGGCGTAGGCAAGAACTATGTCAAGGCGGCCGAACTTTATTGCGCCGCCGCACGTATGGGGAATGCCGACGCCACTTTTAACCTCGGCTGGATGTATGCAAATGCACGCGGCATTGAGCGTGACGACGGAATTGCTGTCGCATTATTCAGGCGGGCTGCCGATCAGGGGCACGCAACTGCGGGTCAAATACTTCAGAAAATTCATTCGGAAGATGTGCGTTTGCCGAGCTGCATCCAGACGACGATACTGGCAAGCGCAATGCCTGTGACGCTGGTGAGAGCGAAGGATGTCAAGATCACGGACGCTGATGCCAAGGCCGATGCCGCGTCCGCTACGATCGCTGAGCAGCGGGAAGTATCGGACGCCGTGAATGAATGGGCAGCGGCCTGGTCGCGCAAGGATGTTGATGGATACGAAGCGGCCTATGCAAATGATTTTGCGGTTCCAAACGGCAAGACGATGCAGCAGTGGAAAGAAGAACGCAGTGCCAGGATCCTCGACAAATCCTCGATCGCTGTGAAAATTTACGATATGGAAATCAGCGTCGATGGAACAAAAGCGCAAGCACGGTTTCATCAGGACTATCGCTCCGACAAGCTGAATGAACTTAGCCAGAAGGTGCTTTCTTTGGTGAAGGTCGAGCAGAAGTGGCTGATTCGGCAGGAGCTTAGTAAAAAATAGAAGGCAGGTGCGCGGGGCATACCTACCTTCTGGTTTTGGGTAATTCCTATTTATGTCGGCATACTGTTGTTTTTACCGACAAATCAATCGTGTTTTAACCTAATGTCACAGTCGTGTAATCGTGCACTTCCTATAATTACTCATAGCCTTCGTTTTTCAATGGAGATCATCATGGGTAAATCACTGCACAACAGGATCCAGCTTAAACGGTATGGTTCAATCGTTGACATGATTGTATTGGCGTTTCGCGCGTTTAAATAAGCGACGCTGATTGCAATCGATCTGTAAATGAACAAACCCGGCAGAAACGATGCCGGGCAGTTTGTTTTGTATATCCCACCTTTCAAATCACTCCAGGCGCCATACATACTCGATCTTGGTCCAAGATTGTTGCGCAATACCACCCACTGTCCCCGGTTTGAACGCACAACGGCTGAGACCTGCTATCGCAGATTTGTCGAGCGCCTTTGAGCCACTCGATTTTTCAATTTTTGACTCCAGGATTTTTCCATTCGCACCGATCAGGAATGCCAGGGTCGTGGTGCCTTCAATGCCTTCCCTGACCTCGCGGCTTGGGTAGTCGGGCCGTTCGCATGCGCTGGCGTTGACGATGGCAGGTACGATGATTGGCGCTGCCGTATTTTCACCATGTCCAGACCGATCTACGATCAGGTCCGGTTTTAAATGAGTCACTTCGACCCCAGATGGATCTACTATTGTGATAGTGGGAGGAAGAATTTCCGTGGGAGCCTGGTATACCTTCTCAAGTTTGACGTCGATGTCTGTTGCCGGAGGAGGCTCAATAGGCTTTGCTTTTTTTGCGGGCTCCACATTGATATCGATGACCGGCGGATCAAAATGAATGGGAGGGCGTATCAGTCCCGTCGCCAATGCATAGACCAATACAACATGAAGCAGGGCGACGAAGGCAAGGCCGGACAGTTTTTTGGCAGGGTTCTGTTGTTCCAGTGTGAAGTTCATGATGTCTCTCCCGTGATGTGTTTTTCAGATTCAGATTTCGCATGCATTGCTTGATATCGTTTGATAGCCGATTTACCTATTTCTCCTATTGGTTGAACCGGCTTATTACATGAAACGAAGCGGATCACGCAATGGGGTTAAGGTTTGCGAATTATTTTTGTGGCTGTGGGATAGAGGAGGCCGCTGTTGAAGTGCATCCTCACGCTTTGCTCCCATCTCCCGTCAGCGGGCGATGGGAGTGAGCGCATTCAGAATTTGTGGGAAATGATCAGTCCCCGCCTGCGGTAGAGGGGAGAAATGCGTATGTCCCAATGGTGTGGGCTCCTTCCCTTTGAAAAGGAGGGAATTCTGCAGCACGCTGACTTAAGGGTAATGTTCAAACTACGGACGATGAATGCAGCGCGCCATCAATCTGCGGATAACCTTCAAATTGCGGGGTCGAACGGAGGTACTAAATAGCGGAAAAGGGGACTGACAGTTGCCTAATTCTTACGGCTTTTGCAGACCCTTGATTTTATCGATCAGCGCCGGCGGTACCGGATATGTCGGATAGGCTTTGCGGAACCGGGTCCATTCGTCCAGCGCAGCAGAATTCGAGCCGGATTTCAGCTTTTCTTCAACTACCGCAAGCCAGACTTTGGCCCTATCCTGATCTTTCATCAGTGGTGCCGGCTGCACATTCGCTGGCGCAGCTACGATCGCCGGTTTGGCCGCAGCCGATGCAATTTGGCCATCTTGTCTAGGCGAGGCAGCGGCATTTCTATCGCGCGAGGCGCCCATGTCCGCGCCCACAATGACGTCGATATTGTTATCCGCTTCACGCTTTTGCTGGAGCTGCGACACAGGTGCAGCTTCAGCCCCGATCGACGCGCGTTGCGCGGAAGCGGTGACGTTCTTGCCGGGCATCTTGCCGACATCCTCGGCGGCGATCACGGCAACGTGTGTCTCGGCTCGTTTCTGCGACAGCGACTGTTGCGGAGAGGATCGGATGCCGCTAGTCACTACCTGCTCCGCCACTCGAGGATCTGCTAACGCCACTATGACGGGGAGTCGATTAGAATCAATTTCACTGCTCGATTTTTGCGATGAGTCTGTGCGCGCGGATACTTCCCGGCTCTTGGACGCAGCATTGTTCACAGCCGGACCGGCATCTGCCAGCATGGTGTCCTTGACTACCCGCTTCTTCAATTGAGCTGGCGACGCCATTTTTACCCGTGGCGCCATCTCAATTGACGGCGGAAGAGGGGCGGCTGGTGGCTCTGCCTGCGCCAATACAGGGAATTCTGCAGGCTCATCCTCCGGCAGCCGGCGAGCTGGCGCGTTTGCACGCGGGACAAGCTTGACTTCGTACGGCATCGCTTCAGGCGGCATCTGGACTATGTACCCATGCCCCGTATGGCGCATTGATTGCACCATAGGGAACATCAACAGCAAGCTGGCTGCCAATCCCAAGGGCAGCTTCCAGCGACTCGCAAACGACGGCCGCGGTATGCGTGCAGACTCAGGCACGATCGCATCGTTTGCCGCGGCTGGCAGCGGTCGCTTGCTGCGCGCGATCGCACGCTCTGCATCTGCCAGAATGGCGGCGTCAAGTTTGGCCGATGGGGCAAATTGCGGGAGGTCCTGCAATAGCGCCGCCAGATCGTCCTCCCCTCGCAGGAAGGCTTCAAATTCGTCGTGTTCCGGATTCAGGTCTTTGATACTCATGTCAACTCACCTTGAGTCGCCAACTGTTGAAGTTGCGCGCGCAATTTTTGCATTGCATAACGCAGCCTGCTCTTTACGGTCTCGATCGGCACTGCAGTCACGAGTGCTATTTCTTCGAGTCCCATTCCATTGAATTGTTGCAAAACAAGGGCTTCCTTTTGTTCGTTCGGCAGGCTGCTGATAGCAGCATATAAATTGGCGTTTCGCTGTTTCTTTTCTAGCGCGGCTTCGGGTGTCAATGATGCGCAGGTTGCATCGACCAGCTGTTCGAATGACGATCCATAGTCCTCGTCCTGTCCCAGTTCGCTGGCGAGGATCAACTGCTTCTGGCGCATCAGGTCGATGAGGCGGTTGCGCGCAATCTGGTACAGATAGGTACGGAACTGCGCATCCGGTTGGTAGCGGTCTCGTGCCGTATGCAGGCTCGCCCAGCTGTCCTGGATGATCTCGTCCACCCACTCCTTGCGCGGTGAACGCCATGCAATAAACCGGTATAACCCGCTACTGTGCCGCTGATAGAGTTCCTTGAATGCAGCCAGGTCACCATCACGGTAACGTTCCATCAGTATTTCATCAGAAATGTGGGCAAGCATGTGAGGCAGTTTAGCCGAGATGCCCCCCTCCGACAATGTACGTATTTGCGCTGGCTGGTGGCGCCAGTTTCCCTCGGATTCATCGTGCTCGTCGGAGACTTCTGCGAGCAGACGTTGCGACGTCACGGCCGTGTGCTTCACCCGTATTACAAAGCGTGCGAGGCTGTTACGAGTACCGTCGACCTCGTCCTTGTGAAAAGCGCACGTTAAAGAATTGGAACTCGAATTAGCCGGCTCGATAGAGGCGCTGTTGCTCTTGTGTTCGAGTAATTCGATTTCCATGATCTGGTTTTAGGTCGACTTGGGTACTACTCCTTGCTTGCATCAATGGGCGAGGGGAGAAATGCGTAAGTCTTATCTAGTTATCCTTGTGCCCCGAATCCTTGAAAAATTGCGTGGAATATTTACGCGAAATCATGATGGGTCAGGAACAAAGTTCCCAGGAAACGGCACCGGGTCGGCCCCCCGATAATATGACACGGGAATAATCCCTAGCGCCACAAGATGCGCACGCGTATCGTAGTAAATCGAAATTATTTCGCCAGGCTCTTGCGTAGCACGGCGAAATTCCGTAGTGCGCGACGCACTCACCACACGTTCGCCATGCCCCGTCCCTATGGCACCATCGGCACTTGCAGTACTTTTAGCGAGCGCTTCAGCCCTGGGCGCTGCAGCCGCAGCACGGTTCTCCACGTCATTCCGTTCCGCGACTGGATCGACGTATTCCCGAAAGAGAGCAACACCAATCACTCCTACATTCTCAGGGCGCCCAGTGCGCGCCGCATATGAATCCGATAGCCGCGTGAAATAGAATGCAGCAACGTCATCCATACTCTTGCGCCATCCCTTGATTTCGAGCGGCTGCCGATCATCAAGTACATAGCCGGACTGATTGATGGATGCCGTCGCCCCACTGATGACATTTACGCCATCAACCGATACGACCGAAAGCACACGTCCATCGGTCTGGTTCTTCAATTCGATGACATAACGGTCACCCGGATTGCCGGCAATATAGTTGCGTCCTCGGTGGCGCCAGATTTTAAGATGTTCGCCTGTGCTTTGGTCAGTGATGCTGAGCGTTGCAATCTGCCCGGCGCTGGTGGCCGAGGCCATTGCGGACAGCAGCACGGCAGCCAATACAGAAAGCCATTTGTTCATGTTTTTCTCCGTTAAATAGGGTCGTTCACCTCGTTAAACGGGGAGCGAAACGGAATGGGGTTAAATTTTTTGAAAATTGTTGAAATAAATCGTTGGAAGGGGGGCGGTCGCCTACAGCGAAAGGATTTTGGTGCTTTGAAGCCTTTGCGGTAGGTGATATAAAGGGTGACGCTATTTCACAGCAGATGGTCGAATTGAATAGTTTCTATCTGAATTTAAGCAATCCCAGACTCGTCAAATGATTCAATATCCCAGACCTTTGTGTCCCGGTGACACGATTGCCGTTACCGCACCATCTTTCGGTGTTGGCGTGAATGGACATGCGCGGCTTGATATCGTGATAGAACATTTACGATCACAAGGCTATCAAGTTATCGAAGGAAACTGCGTACGTGGTAATAGAAAAGGCGCGAGTGCACCAGCCGAAGAACGAGCGGCCGAATTAATGCGCTTTTTGAGTGACGACCAGATCTCAGCTGTATTTCCGCCATGTGGAGGCGAATTGGCAATTCAAATACTGCCATTTCTTGACTTCGAAAAATTGGCGACTTTGCCGCCGAAATGGATGCTTGGCTTCTCCGATATCAGTACGATCCTAACGCCATTGACGCTGTTATCAGGATGGGCAACTGCGCATGGTCCTAATTTGATGGGACTTCCCCCGAACCAAACCGATCCGCTAACATTAAAGGCGATGTGTGTGCTGCAGACGAAATCGGGATCAACGATTGAACAGTATTCGTCGGCACTGCATCAGGTGCCTGACTACACCAC
>Ga0207095_10290_pt1 | contig 12989 bp, 13 predicted proteins | sample Alteio_BWMinHeat_88_FD_153529 | JGI IMG/M metagenome (GOLD analysis project Ga0207095, IMG submission 153529) | Enriched cells from forest soil in Barre Woods Harvard Forest LTER site, Petersham, Massachusetts, United States -... | ecosystem: Environmental > Terrestrial > Soil > Temperate forest >... | reverse complement strand
CCGCGCGCGGGGGCCAGCCTGCAAAATATGGGCGCCGGGTCCGGCAAGTACGGCGCGGCGGCTGATGCCGAAAATCTTTGAGGTGCAGAATGAACGCAAAGGTTATGTTGGTGATGACCGCGACGGCGATGATCTTGCCGATCACGAGTGTCGAGTTGTTGGACGGCCAAGCCCTGGCAAGCGGCCTGACGGTTCGCGCATGGATAATGACAGACCTGGACAAATCCCGGGCATCGGGGGGTATTCATCAGAACCGCGATCCGCAACTCATTGATAAATCAGCGCTTGTGGATCACGGCTCTTTTGAAGCGGAGAGGACGGGATTCGAACCCGTGGAGGGGTGTTAACCCCTCACCGGTTTAGCAAACCGGCGCTTTCGGCCGCTCAGCCACCTCTCCCAATTACAGGCAAAGCACTTATGTCAATTCGCCTTCGTCTCCTTGGGTCTTGTGACCGTTTGGTGACTATTCCGCACAGGAAATCCAGACTTGTTAGCGTTTGTGCCAGGATATTCGACGATGTGCTCGGGAGCAAGGGAACCCTTCCCGTAGGTCAAGTTCGAGAGAGCTTGCCGCTTGGTCTGCTTGTGAATTGTCGTGCAAATCTTCGTCGTCATTTCCAGCATCTTGTGACCAAGCAACTGCCGAACGGTCTCCGGGTCTTCTCCTGCAACGATCAGATTGGTCGCAAAGGTTCGCCGCAGCAAGTGAACGTCACCGTGCTCAATCACCCGTCCCTCGGCGTGCTGTGTCGCGGTCGGGATGCCGGCGACCTCGCAATAACGCAGGAACCACGCCGCGTCAGGGCACCTCACCAGGCAATTCCTGTATCACCAATTTGAGCCTTGGAGAGTGCAGTCGGAAAATGGTATAGTTCCATGACAAGCTAACTCGCCAGGATATCCAGCCTCGACATTCCCTCATCCTCATTTTGCCGGAGTAGAAGGATGACCGGTCTATCCAATCGGCACCACGTTCCACACAAGTTGGGGCGCCGGAGTTTCCTGAAAATAGGGTCCCTCGGGATAGCCGGGTTAACTCTTGGGCAGCTCCTGCGCGCCGAGGCGTCGGCGGGCATTCGTTCTTCGCGGAAGTCGGTGATTCTCATTTACCTGGTGGGCGGCCCACCCCACCAAGACATGTTCGATCTGAAGCCCGACGCCCCCAAAGAAATTGCCGGCCCTTGGAAGCCCGTGGCCACGAATGTCAACGGCATCCAGATTTGCGAGGCCTTCCCCCGGCTGGCGAGAATGATGGACAAACTGGCGATTGTCCGGTCGCTGGTCGGCAATCAAACGGACCACGACGCCGCTCAGGTTTTCAACGGTCACCATCCGCGCAAGCCGACACCCGCGGGAGGATGGCCTCAATTCGGCTCGGCCGTCGCAAAACTACAAGGCCAGGTCGATCGCGCCATCCCGCCTTTCGTCAGCTTGTGCTATACCTGCACCCACGGCCCTTACAACGAGCCCGGACCCGGCTTCCTGGGAAACTCTTGGTCCCCATTCCGACCGATGGGTCCGACGCGCGACGATATGGTGCTGCATGGCATCAGCGTGGATAAATTAGCGGATCGACAAACGCTCTTGAAAAGCTTCGACAGCCTCCGCCGCGATCTCGATGCTTCGGACACGATGAAGGGTATGGATGCATTCAACGAACAGGCTTTTGGGTTGCTGACTTCCTCCCGTCTTGCGGAAGCGCTGGATATTTCGAAAGAAGGTCCTCGGCTGATTGATCGCTACGGCACCGGCAATCCCAAGATCTTCATGGACGACAACGGCGCCCCGCGCGTGCCCCAAAGTCTTTTGATGGCCCGGCGGCTGATTGAAGCCGGCGCGCGCGTTGTCACTGTGAATTACAGCAAATGGGATTGGCATGGCGGGGCCAACAACTCCATCTTCAAGCGCGAAGCGGAAGATTTCCCAGTCTTCGATCAGTGCGTCAGTGCCCTGGTGGAGGACCTTCATAGGCGTGGTCTCGACAAGGACTGCACAGTCATCGTCATGGGCGAATTCGGGCGCACGCCAAAAATCAGTGCCCAGGTGGGCCGCGACCATTGGCCCCAGGTCAACTGTGCCTTGTTGGCAGGCGGGGGCATGCAGACCGGCCAGGTGATCGGCGCCACCGACAAAATGGGCGGCGAAGCCACGTCACGACCCGTCGCCTTCGGAGAATTGTTCGCCACGTTGTACCATAATCTGGGCATTAACCCCAACGAGGCCACGCTTCAAGATCTGAACGGTCGGCCAGAATACTTGGTTGAGGATCAGGCTCAGCCGATGAAGGAGTTGATGTAGGTAAGGGGCGGGGCGGATAATCCAATCGTATGTCACCCAGCGCCGTCAACCAGTCTGCGGCTAGGATTGAAGGGAGACTCTCATGCTGCGCCTTTTGATCGCTAGTTCCTTTTTGCTCATTCATCAGACGGTGGTCCACGCCGCCGACACCTTTTTCCTCAAGGACGGCCAGCGTGTTGTCTTCCTGGGCGACAGCAACACCTTTGCCGGGCATTACATCGCCTATCTCGACGCCTATCTTTACACGCGGTTTCCCGACAAGAAGTTTGAACTGCTCAACCTCGGCTTGCCAAGCGAGACGGTCTCCGGGCTCTCGGAGCCGGACCATCCTTATCCGCGGCCTTGCGTGTTCGATCGTCTCGACCGCGCGCTGGAGAAGTCCAAGCCGGATATCGTCGTTGCCTGTTACGGCATGAATGACGGCATTTACCACCCGTTCAGCGAGGAGCGGTTCAAGAAGTATCAAGTAGGCATCCAACTGCTGATTACGCGGGTCGAGAAGGCCAAAGCGAAGATCGTCCTCATGACGCCGCCCCCGTTCGAGGGACCGGCGATCAAAGACAAGCTGTTGCCGAAGACGGCCGAGAAGTTTAGCTGGCTAAGACCCTACGAGGAATACGACAGCGTGCTGGGCCGCTACTCCGAATGGCTGCTGACGCTGCGCGACAACGGATACCTGGTGGTTGATGTCCACGGCGCAATCAACAAACACCTCGAAACCGTCCATGCCGACGACGCGAAGTACCTCCTGACCGGGGACGGCATTCATCCCGGCGGCACCGGCCACTGGCTCATCACGCAGCAAATCTTGCAGGCCTGGAAGGCCCCAAAAGATGTGGATCTGGTTGAAATCAATGCGGAGACGGGCAAGACGATTCGCGGCAAGGTCAGCGATCTGAAAATCGGCAGGGACGATGTTCGCTTCACCTGGCTTTCCAAAGTGCCGATGCCCTACGATCCGAGTTGGGACGGCAAACTCGCGGAGCGCGAGCGCATCGCCGAGCATCTGAACCGTTACCGATTCACGATCGCGGGAATGGCCGGCGATCGTTTCGAGCTATTGGAAGGAAAGGAAACCCTGGGCCGTGATGATTTCTCTCGCAAACAGTTAGCCGAGGGCCTGGATTTACTCACACTGAAGGATTTATCCACGAACCGCCGTAGCGCGGAGTTGTGGAAGTTGGTCGCGGAACGACAACGCCTCCTCGGCCTTGCCTGGCTAACCGACGTTGGCCATAAGCGACCGGACACACCCAAGGGCATCTCGCTCGAGGAAGCACAAAAGAAGGCGGCGGAGCTGGAGAAACAGATTCGCAAACTGGCGGAGCCGGCGAAGATCACATTGACTCTGCATTTCCTTAATGTGGGAAAGCAGCCTGCTTCACAAGCAGCCCGAAGCGCTCGTGAGGTCTGCCCTCGCTAGTATTCGGGCTGATGGCGGGAAGTACCCGACCTCAATTTTAATTCGCCTCTCTATCGGAGCGTCAGGAGGGTTTACGGTGTCCTTTTTCACGAAAAGCGCGCTTCTCGTTGCCGCCGTGGCCATGCTGGCAGGCTGCTCCAAATGGAACCTGTCGGGTAATCAGCAGCCACAGGTAACCTCCGAAACCCTGATCGGCCGTTGGAGTGTTCTGCCCAAGGATGTGGCCGATGAGAATCCTGGGGAGCATGACGTGAAGGGGCCGGCGGGCGAGATCGCAAAGTTGCGCTGGCAATTCAAGAAAGATCAGACTTTTGAGATGTCGGTGGATTCGAAGGTAGGACAAGTTCCCGAACTCGATAGGCAGGCCACGCACACTGGAACGTGGAAGGTATTGGAGGTTCGGGGCGACACGTTAGTGATCGAGCTTTCACGGAATATCGCAGTGGGGCGCGCGACGGTCGTTTTTCAGAGCCAAGATAGATGTACTTACGACGCGGGGGATGGTGAGGTCCTAGTTCTAAGGAGACTTCCGTGATTGGCTAGATTTCCCATGAAACACGACCCGGGCATGGGTCGTTGTCAATTCGCCGACGGTGCTATGCGGCCGGTTTACGACGACGGGAAAAGCAAGTACGTTATCGACGATGATGGCTACCGGGTGTACGGGGTTTGGCTCATTCCCGAAGACGAGCCGGACCTTCCGTTGATCGTGCCGGCGGATGAGGGCATGCAGTGAGGAGAACCACTGGCTAGCTCAGGATCAATCCATGATGACGCTGCCCAGGTTGGAAATCGACCGTTGACTCCCGGCCGGCCACTATAGCACGAGCTTGCTCAACTCCTCGTACGTGAGGGGGGTGGTGAAGCTGCCGCCCATCAAATACGTGCCGTGGTCAGGCGTCACGTGCGCGACCCGGACCAGCACCGTCCTCGTAAAGCTCCGCGCCGAGTTGGATAAGCTTACGGCCAGCAAACTCCCTGGCTCCAAGCGCTGCGCCAGAAGCAGGCCAATGCCATCCATCGCAATATTCTTAATCTTGACAGGTCCGAAGTCCTCGACGACCGGCGAAAGAAAGGAACAGGACGTGGAGGCGTTGACCGCAAATCGCTCTGTCGCTCGTCGGTTGATCGGCTCAGGCATATACGTCTTCCCTCAGGGGATTGAGCGCTTCGAAAGAGAGATTGCCAAGACTACGATTATCTGATTGCTACTGGAATGGCAAAACCGTCCGTCGTGGTCGGCTGAATTCTATCCGGGCCATTGTAGCACCACGGATTGCAGACGGTCTCCCGGTGATTCAGTGGCGGGAACGTCATCAAGCCGAGGGGCAGTCTGGACGCGGGATCGTGGCCATCGGCCAGTTCGCGATTGGAGTCGTGGCAGTCGCGCAAGTCGCATTCGGGCTGCTCCTCGGGGTCGGCCGGATGGCGACCGGCGTGGTTGCCGTCGGGCAAGGCGCCATCGGTGTCCTGTTCGGGCTGGGACGGTGGACCACCGGATTCGTGGCCATCGGGCAGACGGCGCACGGTTGGTTTGCGCTCGGGCAAGAAGGCCACGGCAAGTACGTGTCGGACATGAGGGGGGCGGCCCCCGAGGCAGACGCGTTCTTCCCCTCCGTGCTGCCCTGACCGGGTCCGCCGACCCGTGCGGAGCCGGACTGACCAGTCCGACGCGCTGTCATCGGCCCTGGCCGCGTTCGGCAAGGCGGCGCGGAGGGCCAACGGGGAGGCCACCGAGTTGGGTGACCAGGACAGCCTCGGCAAATTGCCAATTCGACTGCGGCGCGGCCGCAAGGGTGTCAGCTCCGGGCAGGTGCTTCGCCGGAATGTCGTCCCACTCCAATTGGCTGTGGATTTTGCCTTGGTCCCGGACAACCTTGCCTGCCTGAATGGCGAATTGACCGTCAAGCTTGAGTGTGTCGATATCGGGTAGGATGCCCAAAGATTGGCCTTCATACGTGGCTTTCCCGGCGACATCGGTTACCGTTTCAGTTCCGTAGGGGCCCTCGACAGACAGGGAGGTTCTGGATACCTTCTTGAGTTCCGCATCTAATTCGCCGGAAAACGAAAACACGGGGCCGCCTTTCTTGACTTCCGCCTTGGTGAACGCACCAGACCCTGATAATTCGTAAGTCGTTTTGAAGGCGGTCGCCGCGCCGCTGAATGCCCACTCGACCTTGGAGTCCTTGGCCGCCATCAAGCTGGTGAAGCCCCGGTTTTTGGCGCTGTTCGCGTGCGGTTCCACATGGGGAACCAACCGGTACGCATGCACGTCGTGCCGAAGATGCAGCGTAAAGGTGGCCGTCTTTTTGAGGGCTGGACCGTGGCTGTTGTCTTCCTGGGTGTAACGAAACTGGCCTCGCCATTCCGTCAGGGGGACCGTATTGCTGTGCCGGCCGTCCACTTCGACCACCACCGGCCCGGCGGACCCCGGGCCGGAGGAAGGTAGTTCGACCTTTACCGTGCCTGGTTCCCAACTCTTGACGGTCACGGCATGACCATTGATCGTGACGCTGCCCTGCTTCGCGCCAAAGTAACCGAGCAGGTGGAGCTCCTCAAGCGTCTCGAATACGACTAGATTCGCGACGCTGGGCCGGAGGCCGGCGAAGGTATGACCGCTTTTGTGGTGAATGGCCAACAAGGAAGTGTCATCGCCACGCTTTTCTAGGCTCGCTGGGGAAGGTTCGTGTGACCCAGCGCCGGCATGGCCAAGCGGCGGCGCTTCGGCGCTTGACAGGTTACCCAGGTCGGTATCATAGTTGCGGCGCATCATGTCCCGATGAACGGCCCCAAAATCAAAGGGACGTTGATTCGGAGACTCGCGCACATACTGATTGCCCGCCAACAGCCGGTCAAACAGAAAGGTGGAGGCCCGGTAGCCCGAATCCCAATCGATCTCCTTCGTCCAACCGACATATACCGAGGCGCCTTTTTCAAAACAGGCATTTCGCATCGTATCGTTCTTTGCACCATCGCACGAGTCCAAGAAAACGACGGCGTTGTCGGCGAATGACATGTAGCGCGTCACAAAGCTCGGGTTGATTCCATAATGCCACCCGTAATCCATGAGTTCCGCGTAGCAGAGGCGGTGTTCATCGAGGTCGTTTGCATAGAGGAGCTCGTGTTCATCATCCACGCGGGTGTTGCTGCACACGTTGACATTGTCGTCGTCAACTATTCCTCCATGGGTTTTGAAATGGAAAATGCCGTCACCGCTGGTTTTTTTCAGGCCATCGACGGTGCAATCCCCGTGGACCACGGAATAGCCTGCTGCCTCAAGCCACTTGGCCGTTTGCGGGGGAAGCAAGTGCGCCCTCCAATTCTCGTTATCTATCATGCTATGGTGAACGAGCAATCGTACTTGGTGGGACGACGGCATCATGAACATGCTTTTTTTGTCGTCCGGTGCGTAAGCCACCGGACGCTGGTCCGGAGAGCGTTGTCCGCCGCCGCCGGAGCCAAGAACTGGCCGGCCTTTTTCATCTCGCGACCTCAGCAAACCTACGACCCGGCCATCGGTGAAGCGCGCCCATACCGATCCGCTTTTTGAGATACCCGATGCCTCGTATTCCGGCCGCCCTTGCAGCCAAGTCAACATGGCCTGGTTGTCGGCTTTGAAGTCCTTGCCCGGCAGGGAATTGAAATGGCGTCCAAGTGCATCGAGTGCCGCCATCCGCTCCTCGACCGACAGCTTCTGCTTCTTGTCGTTCGACGCTGGCGCTGATTTCTCCTCGTCCTCGAGAACAGGCGCCTTCTCCTCTCCGGATTTGTCGCCCCGTCCGCAGGAAACGGTGGCCAGCAGAAGCGCCGCGGCGGGAAGCAACATCCACAGGTGGCGGAACCTCATCATGGCTAGGACCTCCAGAAAGTAGTAGGCACACTCCGTGTGCCGCGGCAACGATTTCACCCCCCCCCACGCAAGCTCCGTCAGCACGGCGCCATCCATTTCCACCTTCACCGGTCGCATCCTAGCGTACCAGCGTGCGCTAAACCATTCCCAATCTTCCGCTTTGCCAAAAAGACCGCAGCCGGTGCCATGCGCTCGCCGATCCCCAGCTGCGCGTCTTAACCCTGAACCAACACGCCACAAGCCTGCCGAAGCCCCACCGAATTCACGCCTCCGCCACTCAACAATCAAGACCGCCCAATGGCTCCATCGCCTTCGGCATATGGCGGATTCTCCTCGCCGCCTGATCCCCAGACTTTGGCGGTGGTGGTTCAAGTTTCACTTTCGCCGCGAGCGGTCCGCCAAAGCACGCCACCCCGCCGGCGCTTAGCAAATGGCTCCCCACTACTTTTCTTTGGCCGAACAGCGCCGCGCGGGTAGAATTGAGGCAAGGCAGGCGACTCGTGGCGGCAGTTGGGATTCGAGAGCGGCTCTGGCTCCAAGACCTCGCTCCCGGCCAGGCTCGCATGCGGTGCCATTACAAGCGCAAGGGCAAGTCGATCTTGCAGTACACGGTGCAACTGGAGCTGCTTCACAACGGAGTGTGGAAACCCATCGTCCGGTACGACAATGCCCACGGGTTCTGTCACCGCGACACGGTTCATCCGGATGGAAGCCAGGAGAAAACGCCGATTTTCATCGGCACGGCGAATGACACGTTCACCTGGGCCATCAAGGAGGCCCAAGGCAACTGGGAAGCTCACGTTAAGCGTTTTCTGGAAGAGGTCCGACCATGATGAACCCCTTTGACTTCGCCAAGAAACAGATGGAGCTAACGGCCGAGTTCGCGCAATACGTCGTGGATCATCCCGAGGTGGATGATCTCCTGCCCCCCCAATCTTTCATCTATTTCGAGGTCGCCGGCGAGGTGGGGTTTAACCGCTACAGCCGTGAACTCGCCGACAAGCAACTCCGCGAAGAGGGTCTGCCCCTCGTCTGCGTCCGAATCAAGGGCCTAGCCCCGCCTCACGGATCGCGCTTGATCGACCCCGTCATCGAACGCGCGCCTGCTCTCGCGTGAGCGGCAGATGCTCGCGGAAATAAATCGGCTGGGTGGCATGCTTTCGCCGATCTCCCGCTGCGTGTCTGAACCCCAAACCAACACGGCGAATGCAAGCCGAACCGCCACCGACTTCCCGCCTCCGCCACTCAACAATCAAGACTGCCCAATGGATCCATCGCCATCGGCGCACGCCGGATATTCCTCACCGCCTGATCCGCCCAAACTTGCCGCCCAGCCGCCGCGTATTGTCACTTGCTCTTGAAAATAGCCCGTACCGTCTCCACCGGAATGGCGAAGCTAACGTTTTCCAGAGACGCTTTCCGCGTCACAATACCCGCCACGCGACCGAACTCGTCCATTAGCGGACCGCCCGAGTTGCCCGGGTTGACTGCGGCCGAGTGCTGGAGGTACGGTACGTCATCGATCTTGCGGCTCTTGGAACTCACCAGCCCCTCGCTGATGCTTTGCTCCAGGATCTCCTTGCCCAGCCCGGGGCTGCCGATCGCAAACACCTTGTCGCCGGCGCTCGGAGAAGCTTCGGCGACCGGCAATGGCTCCAGATGATCCGGCGCCTTCTCGAGCTTCAACACCGCCACGTCTTCCTTCTCCGACCGGAACACCACGGTCGCACGGACCGCCGCCATGCGCACCGGCTCCTTGTCCTTGAGTGTAAAGGGGTAAACCTCGATCGGGCCATCGCCGTCCACCACGTGGTGGTTGGTCAGGATGAAGTCGCGTGTGCCCACACACACGCCGGAGCCGGAACCCTTCTCCGTCTTAATTAACACGACCGAACCGACGGCCTTCTGGTAGACCTCGGCCGCGGTCAGCTTCTTGGCCTCGCCCGGCTTGGGCAACTTGGGTAAATCGGCGGACGCTGTTGGCGCGGCGCTGGCGGACAACTTGGCGAACTTGTCCGCCTCGGCGTCAAACTTGTTCTTCTTCAGAAGCGGCGCCGCCTGCCCGATCGTCTGCGGATTAACCTTGTCCAGGTACAGCGAGGCGGCCAGGCAATGCAAGGCGGGCAACTCTTTGTCCTTCTCGGCCAACATTGCGGCGAGGCCGTTGAGCGCCCGCCAACTCAGGTCGGAGCGCCCGGCGTCGGCCTGGACCACGGCGGTGAAGTTCGTCTCGGCCTCCTCCATCTGGTCGGACAGCCGTTGCGCCTCGGCGAGGTGGAACCGCACCGGCACTGAGTCGGGGTGGTCTTTGAGGGCCTTTTTCAGCTGGAAGATGGCGATGCCGAGGTCCGTTTTCCCCTTAATCTGCGGTAGGGCCGCCTCGATCACCTTCCGTGACGCGTCCTTGGCGTACGGCTCGTAATCCTGCCAGACCCCTGGCCGGTCGGTGCGGACCGAATCGGCCGCCTTGATCAGCGCCTTGGCCACTTCCTCGCGCGCCGGGGAAGCCAGCGCGAAGCGGTCGTATCCCTCAACCGGCTTATAGCTAACCGTCACCAACGCCGACGTCACCACCGGAACCACCTTGATTTCCTTCCACCAGCCCGCCGCGGATTTGCGCTCGTCCTCGGTCAACGCGTTTTCAAACAGAGAGACGCCGCCGCCGTTTTTGGCCAGCACCAGGTAACGGCCGTTGCCGCTCCAGGCGCCCGGGCCGGTAAACTTTCCGGTGAGTGCGACGGCCGTTGCCGAATCGGACATGTGGTAGACCTTGGCGTCGTCGCCCCGGACCACCGCGGTCTGGCCCGTCACCGGGTTGAAGCAGGCGCCAAGCGGGTAGGCATCGGTCTTGAAAAAGCCCTGCACGTTCTCCAGGTTGTGGGCGCTGAAGGCAGCGACACCGTAGCCGGTGTCGTTGCCTTTAATGGTGGAGCGCCAGCCACCCCCGCCGATCAGCGCCACCCAGTTGCCGTCCGGGCTCAAGCTCATCCGCGACGCATTGGAGGCCGCGTTGTCGCGCACTTCCGCCAGCAGAAGTCCCTTGGGCACGACGACCGACTTAAACAGCGTGCTCTGGAGCCAGTCAAACCCACGGTTGACGAAGTAGATAGTGCGGCCGTCGATGATGACGCGGCCGCCCTGCCCGCCGCGCCGGTCCGGTTTCACGTAGCTGTACAAAAAGCGCTGGTTGGGGTGGCCGACGACCGCCTGGCCGGGGATCGCGGTCTTGGTCACGGTGCCGGTCGCCAGGTCCACCTCGTTCAGCACGTCGTCGGCGGGGAAGTACGCTCGCCCCTGCGCTGGAAAAACGGCGAGGGAACTCGGGACAGCCTTCAGCGGGTAGGACGCAGCCACCTTGCCGCTCTCGACCTCGATCTTCTCGATCTTCGCGGCGTCCTTCGATGCGGCGTACAGGTGTCCCTCCGCCAGACAGGCGGCGGTGAGAGGCTTCGGCACAGTCACCTTGCGGACGCCGGGCTTGTCCTCCGTGGCGATCACGTAGTAGTAGTCGGCGCCAGGCACGAAGGCGACGACGTAGCGGCCCCGCGGGTCAGTCAGCAAGTCCGTAACCGCTTCGCTAATGGTTTTGTCGATCTCCACGGCGTCGATCTTGGACGCCTGGGTCCGTTTGGCCAAAGTCGGCGCTTTCTCAAAGTGCAACAGCCGGGCCCCCTCATGGTTCTCGGCCTTGTCGAAGAAGTCACGGACCATGCGGAGGTCGCAGTTGGGCGCCTTGTCCTCGAAGGCGAAGGCGATCGCCAGGGCTGCGGCCAGGTGCTTGTCTTGTTCCCGCAACGAGATGGCGAGGTTACGGTACGCCTTGCCGCGCTGCCGGTTCGCGTTGTCGTAATCCTCCAAGATGCCCCGCGTGAACCACACGCCCGCCTCGTCGTATTCCTTCAACTTGGCGTTGGTAATGGCCAGGTTGACAGCGGCGTTGGCAGAGATGAGGCGCGTCCGCCGCACGTCGTCGGAGAGGGAAGTCTTGTAGGCCTTGAGAGACTCTTCAATATCGCCAAGGTCGCTAAGGATGAGGGCCTTTTGGAAGTAGGCCATCTGGCATTGCTTGTCCGCCTTGAGGGCTTCCTCGATGGCAGCGAGGGCCTCTTTGTTTTTCTTGGCCTGCGACAGCTGGATGGCGTGCTGGATGCTCTTGGCCGTCTCCAGGCTCTGCGTGCCGAACTGTTCGCGGAGGTCACGCTCCTCGGAGCGGGCGCTTCCCGCCAGGACCAGGAACACGGCGAAGGCCGGGAGGACTCGCGAGTAGAACATGTGCTGATCCTTTTCCATGAGGGACCGGTAGCCCTTTGCCACGAAGTTGCTAAGTTGCAGCGAGATTCGACCGGGGACACCCCGAACTACCGAAAGGAGAGCCACTCGTGCAAACCGATCTTTTCCCGGCAGATTGGCTTTTCGCGCATCGGTTTCGGGAGTGAAAAAGGAAAGTCTACCCCCAGCACGTTTCCATCACAACTGCTTTCTCGACGATTCAATTTATCTAGGACGGATAATTTCGTGCCCAATGGCCCGGAATGTGTCGGCCAGCATCATCCATGCCGGACCCGCAACCCGAATCCAGGTTCCACCGCGACAACTCACCCAAGACAGGATCGCAGCGAAAGCCTGTGCCGAATCAGCGCGTCGGCCAGCAATAAACATCTCGGCACCCGCCCCTACCACATCCTCGTCTACAACGCCTTAGTATACAAACTTAGCCACTTGCCCTCCTTCTTCTCCCCCGCCGCCCCACCCTCCACTCGTCAACCGTTGCGATCAAATACCGCAGCGCGTCCATCGCATGATCGTCATGATCCAACGGCGATTCCCCCCGCCGCGAGTCCGCTTCGGTCGCGGACCGGTGCCGGGCTTGATCCACGGTCATCGCGCCAAATGGGATGAGCGTCAATGCCCCCCTTTCGTAATCCATTCGTCCCTTTCGCGGTCAATAAGCAACTATGCGCGACAGGTCATCGCGCCAAGCAAGGAGGGCCGGTACGCCCAGCAACAAGGTGGAGCCCCACCACTTGGCGCGATGGGTCGGCGCCATGCCAAGTCGTTGCACGTCTCCGTGCAACGACCCATTTCCATTGCCATAACTCCTTGGCGCTCTACATGGTCTGAACTCGACCGTGCGTGGGGGGTGTGTTTGCAACGACCCACCTCGCGCCGATGCGTGCCAATCGGTCACTTCCCTCCCCGCCAACATCGATGGACACTGGCGGGCGAGGGTGCTGGTCAAACTTTGACCACCCTCTCCACCAACTTTCCGACCCTCTCACCCACATGCGCGACCCTCTCACCCACATGCGCGACCCTCTCACCCACATGCGCGACCCTCTCACCCACATGCTGACCCTCTGCACCCTCGGCAAGGGGGTGAGAGGGTGTTCAATAATTGAACACCCACGCGTCCCACC
>Ga0207095_10210_pt2 | contig 12989 bp, 9 predicted proteins | sample Alteio_BWMinHeat_88_FD_153529 | JGI IMG/M metagenome (GOLD analysis project Ga0207095, IMG submission 153529) | Enriched cells from forest soil in Barre Woods Harvard Forest LTER site, Petersham, Massachusetts, United States -... | ecosystem: Environmental > Terrestrial > Soil > Temperate forest >... | reverse complement strand
GCCAAGATCTCTTCCGCCTCTGCCTCGCTGCCCACACTGACGACCACAACGACTTGGGAAGCAACGTTCCGGCATTCCTGGATCAGGTTGGTAAAACAGAGTTCATGAATCCGGTATTTCTCGCGGTAGGAGGCGACCACCACGTAGAGCCGCTTGGGCGGGATAGCGGCGCAGGCCTGGGCCGCTGCGCGCAGGCGGGGAAAGCGGATATAGGCGTAATAGTACGAGCGGACGGCGTTGATCAACTGCCAGCCATAGCGCCACCAACCGATCAGCCCGAGAGCGAAAAAGCCGTGATACTTGAGTCTCCACGCCCGGTCTGGGATGAGGAACAGGATCAAGCCAGCTGCCGCCAGCCAGGCAACGGTCGGCAACAGCGAGCCCGCAGCGGCGCGGAGCAAGGTTCGACGCATGGATGGGATTCGCTTAGAAGAGCTTTTCGAGGAAGGCGGCTAGAGACCAACTCCGCGGGACTTTCACGTCGACGCCCTCGCCCACGATCAAGGTGGAACCTGGGTTTTCCAGCCGGATTTTTACCGGAACGTCGAGGTCCTTGGTCTCCTGGTCGGGCGCCACCACGCCGAGCGAGGTCAAGCCGGTGTGGCCGATGGCGATGACCTTACCCCGAAGAATTTGATTGCGTGCGTGGCCGATGACTTTTACTTCCGCGCCGCAGTGCAAGTACTTCGCATCGTCCACGGTGAAACGAGCCACGATATTGGCTGCCTCACCGGATTCGACGGCAAGAACGTACTCGCCCTCGGAGACGCGGTCTCCCGGCATGCGGTTCAGGGCGTGCACAATCCCCGCCGAGCGGGCGATTACTTTCGTCCGATCGATCAAATCCTCCAGGTCCACGACCTGAGTCCGGATTTGCTCCACCTCAGTGCGCTTGTGGGCGAGGTTCTCTTGCAGGGCCGGCAGGTTGGCCTTAATGTCGATGCCGGAAAAGAATCGGCCCTTTTCGGCCTCCACGGCGACGAGTTGCTGGAGTTCGTAATCCCGGCGCTTCTGGTCAAGCACGAGCTCCGCCTGATGGAACTGCTCGATCCGCAGCTCGTATTCATGATCGCTGACGGCCCCCGTTGGTCTCAGCGGCGCGGCGCGCTCGCATTCGATGCGCGCCAGCCGGAGCTGGTTCTCGGAGACGGCAATATCGTTCTTGGCTGAAATTTCCTTGGAGCGCGCAGCTTTGCGGAACAACTCGATGCGCTTATGTTCCTCGGCAATGCTGGCCTCTGCCTGCTTGACCTCGGCGGCGAGCGCCTCCTCAACGCGATGGAGAAGGTGATTAAGGAGGCGGAGGGAGGCGGGAAGGATAGAGCGAAGTGAATTTGGGAAGCAGAGCGATTGGCATCGGCTGACGGACGACATGTCCCCGCGATTTCCAGGGCAGCTACGCTGGTAGTTGCGCAGGCAATGGGCGGGGTGAAGAATAAACAAACAAGCGGCTGGCGGCCGCATTCATAGCTTCGCGGAGTTCAATGTCTCACAACGCGGCCTAGTCTGCTGGGCGTTGGTGTTACGCCGCGAAATGCGGTTGTTTCGGGAGCATCAAATGGGTTTCTCGGTTTCTTGGCACGCCGTCCGAGGAAAGCCGATCGAATGCGTCCTTGGCCAACTCAAACTTCAAAGAACAGGTCGTTTCGAGGTGGTGCCTGAGTCGCCCTATTCCGCGATCTCGCTCGATGCCGGTTGGTTGGTGATTTTCGCAAACGACTTTCGATTCATTGAAAGCGCGCCACTCGCCGCACTGTCGGAATCATCGGAATTAATCACATGCGCGGTCGAGGAGCACGTCATGTCCAGCAGCGCTAGCAGTCTAAAAAACGGACGACCGGTTTGGGCGATTGCTCACGACTCTCAACTGGGCCTCGGCCATCTGGAAGTGAACGGCGAGGTTCCACGCGAGTTCGCGGCGATCAAGGCTCGGCTGACAGACGAGCTCTCAGAAGCGGGTGGAGATGAAAGCGAGATTGACTACCTCTTTGATGTGCCTCTCGAACTGGCCAAAGCGCTTACGGGATTTTGCCACGACCGTTACCTCGGTGATGAGCCGAAGTTCGAGAAGTTGGAACAAATCGTGCCGCGATGGAAGTTCAGCTCAGAAACAAGAGCAGTAATTCCGTTGCCGCCGGAAGCAACATTCGTGAGCGCCTTCGATCACCTTGACCCGAAGAACAACTCGTTTTTCATTCTTGAGTACGAGAATGGGAACTACATGCAGTGCGGCGGAGGCAAAAAGGCGTGTACCGTTGAATTCCGGGTTCATGAATCTGCGAACGCATACAAGCATTACGTCGTCGGTCGCGCGCGTGAAGCTAGCGATCCGGGTTCGATTCAGATGAGTGGAGGTATGGTGGAATTACCGGCAAATGAAGTCCTCAATGACCGAGAGGCGATCGAGCTTTTCGAATTGTTTTTTGCAGGAAAGGAGGTTCCAAAGAAGTACGTTCTTCGGGAGAAGAATCTTTAGGAGGACGAGTCAGCTACCCCCTCGCATGTCACCCGTCGCCTCCCCTCCTGCCGCCCTCGCCTGTCACTCATTGTCCGCGATTGTCATCTATCCGCACTACCAAGATAGAAAAACTCTATGTTTATCTTGCCTACTCCTCTTCCTCCTGCGATAATGTAAACGTCGTCGTGGGCGCGGCCCCGTCATCGGGGTCGGTCGTTCGCGCACCATGACCCGCAGGCGCCCGCCGCCCTTGCCCGAGGTCTCTCCCATGCACGCGCCCAACGTTTCCGCAAACGCGATTTTTGATTGTCAGGAATTCAAATCGCCGTGCGCCGCGGGTTCGCGCCGCCCGAACCACCCGGTGAACCTCACCAATCGCTTGACCGGCGCACCCAACCCGTGCGATTTTTTCGGCCGCGCTCTCGCGCCGCCTTCGCCTCCCCCGCTCGGCAAAAGAATGCCATTCGATGCCAATGGACGACTATTACCGTTACAAACGGCGTCAAACGGTGATTCGGCAATGAGTGACTTTCAGAGACTATTACCGTTGCAAACGGCGATAAACGGCAATCCGGCAATGAACGACTTTCAACGACTATTACCGTTGCAAACGGCGATAAACGGTGATCCGCCAATGAGTGACTCTCAAAGACTATTGCCGTTGCAAACGGCGATAAACGGCAATCCGGCAATGAGCGACTTTCGGACCGCCGACCCTTCCATCAGGAGACCTGGGCAACACGAAGGTCCTGCCTGGGTGCATTGCCGTTATGGCGCTCACCACGTTTCGTCGCAGCCCGACGCGTAAGCGAGGGTGCCCCTCCCTCGCTTACGCGTCGGGCTCTGAAAAAAGCTCTTTGACCAATGCAAATACGGGTATGCACCCGTCCTGCCTTAACGGTCCGCAATGATTCTTCCCCAGTATGTCTCGCGGCCGGTTGACCCATTGCGTCCCGCTCGTCTTTCCTTCAAGGCTGTTCCTCTTGTGCCATCTTCCACGAAACCCCACAATTGAGGGATCGCCGGCGGTGGTCCGTGAACATTCATTCCCCCTAGTGCCGCCGCGCATGCAGCCAGCATCTCACCCTCTCCGGGAGGTTCGCATGACCGATAAGCCCGCACGTCTTACTTCGCGCTTGGTTCTGGTCTTGTTCGGATTGTCCGCCGTCGCGACTGCCCGCGGCGCCGACTGGCCGGTTCCGCGCGGGGCGTCGCATGAGCCGGCGCCGTACAAGTACGACGCCGCACAATGGAAGACCGTGCCGAAGGATTTTCTCGACGACGCGCCGGCGTGCATTCTTCACGCCGGGACCAGCTATCTCGTGGACGAGGACGGGACCATCGAGACCATAACGCATGAGGTCACGCGCTTCAACGGCCGCAAGGGCATCGAGAAACTCGGCGAATACCGCAACATCGTGTTCGACCCGACGTATCAAAAGTTGACGCTGAACGAGGCGCGCGTCCACAAGGCCGGGGGCAAGGTGGTCGAGATCGAGCCGCGCAGCGTGCAGCTGCGCGACGTCTCCACGGACTACCAGGTGTACGAGCACGATAAACAGCTCGTCATCTCCTTTCCGGACATCGGCGTCGGCGACGTGATCGAGGTCAAATGGACCACGCGCGGCAAGAACCCGGAGCACCAGGGGCGGTTCTTCACGCGCTATGCCTTTGGCGACGACACGTATCCGGTGGTCGAGGACGAGCTTTACGTGCGGCTGCCGAAGACCAAGAAGCTGTGCTACGCCACGGTCGCCGGGAAGCTTGAGCCGGTCGTGGAGGAAAAGGACGGCTTGCGCACGTACCACTGGCGAACGACGAATCGGCCGCGGTTGCCGCTCGACGACAGCCTGCCGTCGAAGGAAGACCTGCGCCTACAGATCTCCCTCTCGACCTTTGCGACCTGGGACGAGGTTTACGAATGGAAGAAGCAGCTCCGTGCCGACTGCTGGGAGTGCACGCCGGAGATTCGCAAAACCGTGGTGGAGGTGACCAAGGGTCTGGAGAAACCGACGGACAAGGCCCGGGCGCTGACTTACTGGGTTCGCCGCAACGTTCGCTACGTTTCGGTGGGAGAGAAACACGATTACACGCCGCATGCCCCGGCGTTTGTCCTCGGCAACCGTTACGGCGACTGCAAGGACACGAGCCAATTGCTCGCCGTCATGCTGAAAGAGGCGGGCGTTCCGGTCGCGTTGGCCACGCTCGGGGCGCTGGACGACGGCCAGGTGCAAGAGTCGGTGCCATCGCCGTGGGGAACGCACGCGATTCTGCTGGTCCCGCTCGACGACGGCAACCACTGGATCGACACGACGCTCAGCCTGGCCGGCTGGGACTTCCTGCCGCGCGACGATCGCGGCCGGCTGTGCTACGTTGTCGATGACAAGGGACTGCGCCTGGTTCGCACGCCGCCTTTTCTGGCTGAGGACAACCGCATCGAGCAGACGACGGAAATCTATATCGGCGCGGACGGCTCGTCGCGCTGCCTGCGCAACAGCGTGTACACCGGCAGCGCGTCTCTCGTGCAGCGCGACGCCTGGACGGAGACTCCTCCCGGCGAGCGCCGCCGGCTTCTTGCCACCGAACTTCAGGACGCCAACAGCCGCACACGGGTGGCCCGGCTCAACGTGGACGAGGACAACCTGAAACGGTTCGACGAGCCGGTGCGGGCGTCGATGATCTATGAAATCGTCAACCATTTCACCGGCGAGACCGAACGTGAAGGCAGCATCACCGACAGCAAGGTGTGGAGCAAGTTGCTCGCCTACAATCTCGATTACGACCGCCAGGTGGCGCTCGATCTGTGGGCGCCGTTCGAGTCGAAGCACCGGTTTATCATTCATCTGCCGCCGGCGTACCACCTCGACAGCGTGCCGCGCGAACAGAGCGCCCGCTCCAAGTGGGGGTCGTTCACGCTGACCGTCAAGGCCGACCCCGATGACCCACGCACGCTGGAACTGACGATGCACGCGCGCCTGGAAAAGGTGCGCGTGGAGCCGGAGGATTTCGACGCCTTTCGCAAGTTCCATGAAGACGTGGGGAAATACTACCGCGTTTGGCTGACGCTCAAGCCCTCACGCGGTCTGAATGATGCTGCGGCGATGGAGACTCTGCTGGCGCTGACGCCCGACGACAACGCCAACGCGGCGGCCCTGGCCCGGCTTTACCAGGTACACGGCCGATCGGACGACGCCCGTCGCGTCCTAAAGCGCGCCCGCCATTATCGGCCGGACGACGTTGGGCTGGCCGAGTTGGCCGTCAAGGTGGCCGAGAACCTGGAAGACGAAGAGGCGGCGTACCGTGAATTGATGAAGCAGTTCCCCGAGGAGGCGAAATACGCGGTCGCGCTTGGAGCGGTGCTGGTGGATCGCGGCGCGTACGACGAGGCCGGCGCGGTGTTGGAACCCCTTGCGAAGAAAGGCCCGGCCGCGACGCGAGCGCACGCCCATTTCCAACTTGCCCGCGCGGCGTTTCGCCGTGACCGGGCCGACGAGGCCCACGAGCACCTCGACGAAGCCGAGAAGGCCGATTCGGACACCGTTACCACGTCCATCGCCTTCATGCTGCGCGGACAGGTCGAAGAAAAACGCGGCGAAATGAAAGAAGCGATGCTCGCCTATCGCCAGGCCTTGAAATTGGAGCCGGACGCGGACGACGCGCTAGCCGCCCTTGTGCGTCTGTCGTACTTGGCAGGCGAAAAGGCGGAGACACTGGATTACCTGCGCCGTTACACGCTTTCAGTCGGCAGCGACGCCGAGGGGCTGGCCCAGGCCGCCGAATGGCACCTGCAACTCGATCGCTTCGAGGACGCTTTCGACCTGGCTTCGCGCTCCCGCGACCGAAAGTTTACCGCGCGGGCGCAGCGTGTGATGGGGCTGATTTACTTGCACCGCGAAGATCACGCCAAGGCCGTGGCGCATCTGGACAAGGCCGACCTGGACTCCGACGTGCTCGAAGGGCTCATCCGCGCAAACCTGGCCCAAGGTAAACTTGCCGAGGCACTCGAGCGTGCGGACCAGATGGACAAGATCGACAATCCCTCGGCCGAACTGCGCCTGGCGTGCGTCATCGTCAAGTCTATGGAGAGCCGGCGCGATGCGTTACTGAAGGACGCACATGCGCCGAAGGGCAAGGAGGACGCTTGGCGGCGCGCTGCCGAGGCGCTGGTCTGCGCTGAGTACGCACACAACGTTCGGATGCCGTCGGCCCGAGTGGAATCGTTGCTCGAAGGGGCGTTTGCCGACAATGCGAGACTAGGCCCGGCGTTCTGGTTCCGCGGTCTCCGGGAACTGGAGAAAGGCAGGCTGACGAAGGCCGCCGCCGATGCGGAACAGGCCGTCGCCCTTAGCCCGGACAACGCCCATGGCTATTACGTCCGCGGCCGGGTGCGCCTGGAACGGGGCGGCGACAAAGCACTCGCCGACCTGGAACAGGCCGCCAAACTCAGCGAGCGCAAGGAAGCAGATATGTTGCATTGGCTCGCCACGGGTCTGGCTCAAGCCGGACGGATGGAGGAAGCGCTGAAGACGCAACGCGAGGCGGTCAAGTTGAAGCCCGAGGATCGGGAGATGGTGGAGCAACTGCGGGAGCTGGAGAAATCCGTCAAGACCGGTGGGGTGGGGCAATAGGGCAAGAAATGAAGGGTCTGAAAAGCTCAACCGCCAGCGAGGTCGCTGGCGGCAGGTGTCTTCCCGGTGTCACGGTGTGAGGGCAGAGGCAGGTGAGGCCTCGCCCGTTGAGGCTTTCAGGGGGAGAAGTTCCTGGCGAAAGATCGGCACGTCCCGAGGCGCTTCAATGCCGAGGCGGATTTTGCCCCGGTCAATATCCACGACGGTAATGCAGATATTTTCCCCAATGAAGATCTTTTCGCCAAGTTTGCGGCTCAGGACTAGCATGTCGCCACCCTCCGTCGAGCGAGACCATGAATGCTTTCCTGTGGAATTGTACGCTATGAATGCAGGGGATGGTGTCACTGGCCTGACAATTTACCCCCCTTTCACCCACCCCCTATAGCGGCAATTCCGTTACGCCGTGCGCGATCGGCGCTTTCGAACCACTGCTTGCATTCGTAACAACAAGTCCTTTATGGTTTTGCGTCATCTCGTGGCGAAGCCACAACGGCGGGCGGCGGGACTGGGACGTATGCTCCGAGACTAGCGGCTGCGCGAGTCGGCGCAATTCTGCTTGATTGGACACTCGGGAGAAGCCGTCGTCTCAGGGATCGGGTCGAACGCGGAATCACTGTCTATGAAGCGCGCGGGCCTTGGCCGGTCAAGGAAATGCCCCAGAAGCAACAATCTCCCCTAGCCGCAGGCCATCGGCCCGATGGGCGGCCGCGCAGCTTCAAGCCGCGAAGACCACCCGCCCGCGCTTGACGACGCGCCAGACATGATTCACTCCGAAGTGATAAAAGAGATGCCGGTAATCCGGGACGTCGAAGATCACCAGGTCAGCCTGTTTGCCGACCGCCAGCGTACCGAGGCGGTCCGCGCGGCCCACAGCAATTGCCGCGTTTCGCGTCAGCGCCGTGACAACTTCACGGGGCAGCATCTTCATCTGCGTGCAGGCCATCGCCCCAACCAGCGGCAGGTTCTCTGTCGGGCAGGTGCCGGGATTGCAATCGCTCGCCAAGGCCACATTCACGCCGCGCTCCATCAATTTCCGCGCCGGGGCGTACGGTAAACCGAGGAAGAACGCCGTTCCCGGCAGCAGCGTCGCTACCGTTCCCGCCTTCGCGAGGGCGTCAATCCCCGCGTCGGTCACGCAGAGCAGATGATCCGCCGACACCGCCCCCATCCGCGCCGCCAGTTCCGCGCCGCCGAGCGGACTCAATTCGTCGGCGTGCACTTTGAGTTTCAAGCCCAGATCGCGCGCCCGATTCAGGATGGCCTCCGACTCCGCCACGCTGAACACGCCTTTTTCGCAAAACACATCGCAAAACTCCGCCAACCGATTCCGCGCGATCTCCGGCAGCATCCCTTCACATAGCAATCGGACATACCCATCCCGGTCGCCTTGATACTCCGGCGGCACCGCGTGCGCTCCGAGAAACGTCGGCACCAGTTCGAGCGGCCCTTCCGTGTTTAGCTCCGCGAGTGCTTCCAAAGACTTCATCTCATCGGCCGGCGATAACCCGTAGCCGCTCTTCACCTCAACTGTCGTCACGCCAAAGTGGAGCATCCGTTGCAATCGTGGGCGCGCCAACGCCTTCAATTCCTCTTTGGACGCCTGCCGCACGCGCCGCACCGTGGCGTTGATACCGCCGCCCAGCGCCGCGATCTCCTGATACGTCTTGCCCTGCAACCGCTGCTCGAATTCATCCTCGCGCGACCCGGCGAAGATCAAGTGCGTGTGGCTGTCGATGAGGCCGGGAAGGACGACTTTGCCGGCGGCATCGATCACTTCCGCGTCGACCGGCAGCGCGAGCAACTCGCAGGTCGGGCCGAGCCAGCGAATGCGGTCGCCGTCCACTATGATCGCGCCGTCGGCAAGCGCACCCGACGGCAAGACGACCTGGGAGATGTTACGAATGACAAGCAAAGTTCGCCCCTACCCACGGTTGAGAATCAGGGCGATCAATCTCGCGCTGAGATTAATCTACTTCATTCGCCCCGCTTTTTCGGCTGGCCCGCGATCCGGATTTGCGTGCACAGGTGGTACTTGATCCCGTCGATCTCGTAGTCCAGCTCGGCGTAGAACGCTTCACAACCCTCGGCCGGCGGATCGACTTCACCGATGATCGTGGTTTTGGTGATCTCCGCTTTTTGGTCATTCCAGCGCGCCTTGCGGAAATCGCGCGTCGGCGCACTCGCCACCCACAGGCGCGCCCCGGCCGGTGCGGCATCCGTATCGACCGTCAGCCGCAGCTTTTTGCTGTTGTCATCGTGTTTCCACTTCAACTTCGGCAGCGCCTTGTCGGTAATCTCAGCGCGGGCAAACGCCGCCAGAGTGTCCACCGCTTTCAGCCGGTCGATCTCCTTCCCCTTTTCGTCACGCACCTGAAGGTTGTGGCCCGCGTTCGCAACGTAGGCCACGTACTTGTCACCCTTAAGGTCGTCCCAATACAGATTGAGCGCATCGGTCGTCCAGTACGGATCGTTATTGCCGAGGATCAGCAACTTCGGCATTGTCACCTTCTCACGGTAGAAAAACGGGTCCACCATCTTCCAAAGTTTCTTCGGCTCCTCTCCCTTGGGCATCGGCACCAAGCCGCGCTCGGTGTAGTCATGAATCATGTCGCTGTATTCGCCGAACGACTGCTTCTGGTAATCCATCTGCTTATTCATGTTCAACGTGTCGATCACCATCGGTGCAATCGCCTTGAGGCGCGGATCGACGGCGCCGGTCAGCCACGTCGTCCAGCCGCGTTTGGAGCCGCCGGTCAATATGAACTGCTTGACCGGCTTGTCCCACTCCTTCTTGGAAAACTCTTGAAGGGCGTCCATCGCCTTGACCACGCTCTTAACCATGGGGAAAAGCAGCGGCCAGGTGTCGTCCTTGGTGTCGAGATAGCGGACGAACGTCTCGGCAATGAGCGCATCTTCCTTCTTGTCGCCGAGTAGCGGCTGATTGGGGATGTTGTACAGGAATGCGACCGGCGTCTTCGTCTTCTGAGCGAGGAGCATGCCGAAGAGGATGTTGCCGGCGTTGGCCGTGCCGCCGGTGTTGTAAATGAGCATCGTGGCGTTCGGCTCCACGTCCTTGGGCTGATAGACCTGAAGCTGATGTTCCCAGGTGATGTCGTGCCAGACCTGCGAGACGAGGTGCAGGTCGTAAATGACCCCCTGCTCGCTCTTGATCTTCTCCTTAAGCGTCCAGGAATACTTCGCTTCTTCCTTCTTGACGTATTCCTCCAGGCCGGCCCGCGCGGGCGCGGCGAGAAGCATCGCAAGAAGGAAAGCGAATAATCCCAATCGACGCACCGAGTGGGGAGACGGCATCACGAGGTTCCTTTCTTGAAGGAGGCAGCGCTGGAGACGGCAAGCGATACATTACGTCGTAGCGGAATTCGCCAGAATTCCGGGGTGAACCGGAACTCTGGCGAATTCCGCTACCTCAATCGAGGCGTGCCGCAGCACGAGGGCGTACCTTGTTCACTGAGAGAGATTTACCACAACACGACGAGGCCTACCAGTGCCTGCAAGCGCCGGTAGACGGCAAGAACCTGAACGGCGGTTTCCACGTCGGCGTTTACCGTCACCGATACATGCCTCCCGCCGGTCGCCTCGCGCACCGAAAAGGGCGGATCGACCGGCGCGGCCAGCTCGTCGCGAACGGCTGCCACTGTGCGTGCGATGAACCCATTTTCACTGCGCCCAATGGCCTTGAACATGTACGTTCCGGGAAACTGATGCGTTGATTCCAGCAATTCGATGGCCGGCAGGTTGCTCTTCACGGACCGCCCCTCCCCTCGGGTTCCAACATGCCCCTCCCTCCATTGTAACGGCGATAAATCGTTTGTTGACGCGGCTTAATTATGGTACACATGAGTTTACTCGGCCACGCGCGAAAGACGTTCGTTTACTCCGAGATTAACGCCGGAGTCCCACCCTGGTTTTTCGCTGTCCCCACCGACCGCCCGCCTCCGAACGGTTCCTGGACATTGGAGTGCTTCCCACATGCCTCGCGGTCGCCGCCTGATCCTGGGTCTCGCACTGCTCGCGCTCTGCGGCAGCGCCCGCGCGGAGACAATCAAGGATGTGCAAGTCGATCCCGCTTCGGTGAAACTCAGCGGTCCAAACGCCCGCTACACCCTCCTCGTGACCGGCCGAACGGACGACGGCCGCGTGATCGACCTGACCTCCTCCGCTCGCTATCGAACCCTCGATCCCAAAGTGGCTGCCGTCACCGAAAAGGGCGTAGTCCTCGCCGTCGCGGACGGGACAGGCTCGATCCAGGTCGAAGCAGCAGGACAAATACTGAAAGTCCCCATCCAGGTCGAAGGTTCCACACGCAAGCGACATTTCAACTTCGAAAACGACATCGTCCCCATCCTCAGCAAGTTCGGCTGCAACGCGTCCGGGTGCCACGGCAAGGCGGAGGGCCAAAATGGTTTCAAACTCTCCGTCTTCGGCTTCGACCCGCCTGCCGACTTCAACGCGCTGACGAAAGAAGATCGCGGTCGCCGCGTCTTCCCGTCCTCCCCCGAGTACAGCCTGTTGCTCCGTAAGGTTTCCGGTCAGACGGCCCACGGCGGCGGCGTGCGCATTCGCAAGGAATCCATCGAGTACGACACGCTCCGCGCCTGGATCGCCGCCGGCTCACCGTACGGCAAGGAGAGCGATCCGAAGGTCGAGAGAATCCGCGTCGAGCCCAAGGACCATCCCCTGGCGATGAGGGCCGAGCAACAACTGCGCGTCATCGCGACCTATTCGGATGGCCGCGATATCGACATCACCGCCCACGCCAAGTTTCAATCGAACAACGACGCCGTCGCCTCGGTCAGCGAAAACGGCCTGATCGCCGCTGGGGAAGTACCGGGCGATGTCGCCGTCATGGCCGGCTACATGGGCTCCGTCGCCGTCTTCCGCGCCGTCGTGCCGCGCGCCGAACGCATCGAGAAGTACCCTGACTATCACGAGAACAATTTCATCGACGCGCTGGTCCTGCGCAAACTGAAGACCTTGAACATCGCGCCGTCCGATCCGTGCGACGACGCCGATTACATGCGCCGCGTCTATCTCGACGTGATCGGCACGCTGCCAACGAACGCGGAGGCACGCGACTTCCTCGCCGACCGCCGGCCCGACAAACGCGCCCGCCTTGTCGAGGACCTGCTCAAACGGCCCGAGTTCGCCGACTACTGGGCGCTCAAGTGGGCCGACCTGCTGCGTGTAGACCGCCAGGTTCTCGGCCACAAGCGCGCCTATGCCTACTATCAGTGGATTCGTGACAGCCTGGCCGAGAACAAGCCGCTCGACCGCTTCACACGCGAGTTGCTCACCGCCGAGGGGCCGCTTCAAGAGGTCGGGCCGGCCAACTTCTACAAGGTCGTCGGCAATCCCGGCGACGAAGCCAGCACGCTCTCTCAAGTCTTCCTCGGCGTCCGCATCGCCTGCGCCCAGTGCCACCATCACCCGTTTGACCGCTGGAGCCAAACCGACTACTACGGCATGCAAGCGTTTCTAACGCAAGTGACGTTCAAACCGGTTCAGAAGTCGGAGGTCCTGGTCGCCGCGCTCGACGCGCCGACGAAACACCCACGCACCGGCGACACGATTCTCGCCCACGCGCTCGGAACTAAGACGCCGGAAGCGTCTCCATCCGGCGACCGCCGCCGCGTCCTGGCCAACTGGATGACCTCGCCCGACAACCCTTACTTCGCCCGCAACCTCGCCAACCGCACCTGGGCCCACTTCATGGGCCGCGGCCTCGTGGAACCGGTCGATGACGTTCGCGCTACCAATCCGCCGACCAACCCCGAATTGCTCGACGCGCTGGCCAAGAATCTCATCGACAGTAAGTTCGACTTCCGCCAGTTGATCCGCACGATCACCGCGTCGCGGGCCTACCAAACCTCCTCCCGGCCGCA
>Ga0207095_10279_pt2 | contig 13026 bp, 8 predicted proteins | sample Alteio_BWMinHeat_88_FD_153529 | JGI IMG/M metagenome (GOLD analysis project Ga0207095, IMG submission 153529) | Enriched cells from forest soil in Barre Woods Harvard Forest LTER site, Petersham, Massachusetts, United States -... | ecosystem: Environmental > Terrestrial > Soil > Temperate forest >... | reverse complement strand
GCGAGGTGGGCATCGGTGGCGTTGGTGCCGAGCGCGACACTGGTGATGCGGCCGAGCTTGTCGGCGAGGGGAAAAGCCGCGGCGAGGTCGGTTTCCGCGCCGAAGCTCACGGTCCAGTTGCCGTCCTGATCGGCGTAGGCGTAGGCTTCGAGTTTGTTTAGGGCCTCGATCGTATTCTTGGCGGCGGCGTTCGGATCCTTGACGGTGGGGTTAATGATTTGGGTTTTGGCCAAGGATTTCTTCAGTGAGTCCACGGCCGCGTCACTGATGCCTTCGCGCAAGCCGAGGGTCCTCAGCTGGGTCAATCCTTTGACATGCTCCAGGCCGGCATCGGTGGTTTTCTTGGACAGGTCCAGGTATTGGAGCTGCTTGAGGTCCGCGACGTATTTCAGGCCCGCGTCGTCCACGCCGGTTAGGGCCAAATAAAGACTTGTGACCAGGGGCAATTCCTTGAGGTTGGCCAAGCCGGGGCCTTTCACATTGGGCAAGTACCCGAAGCCAAGGTGTTCGAGCTTCTTCAGGCCGGTCAGATGGGCCAGGCCGGCATCGGTGACGCCGGAGCCGGCGAACCAGAGCCATTCGAGGTTCTTCATTTCGCCGATGTGTTTCAGGCCCTCGTCGGAGAAGCGCTCCGGGTGCGGATCGCGCCAAAAGGCTTCCGATGGATGTCTGGACGCCATGCCGTACGGGGGGAGGTCGAGCGAGCGCAATTGCTTAAGCTGCTTGATGTGGGCCAGGCCCTCATCCGTGACGCCGGTCCACGACAGATTTAAGTTGGTCAGGTCTTTGCAATTTGCGAAGTTTTCCAGTCCGACGCCGGTAAGGTCGGGCAGCGTGGTCAGGTCCAACACTTGCAACTGCGTCCATTTCGCCAGGTGCTTGAAGCCCGAGCCGGTTACCTTGGTTCGGTTCAGGCCGAGGTGCCTGAGATTGGTCAAGCCGGCGAGATGGGCGAGGCCCTCGTCCGTGATGCTGTTGGAATCGAGGTCCAGTCGAACGAGACTCGTCATGCCGGCGAGAAGTTGGAGACTGGGATCGGTGAGCTTGTTTTCGCTGCAGTGCAGCTCCTTTAGGCCCTTAAGTCCGGCGAGATGCTGAAGGCCCGGCCCCGTGATCTGATTCTCGTTAAGGTCTAGACGTACGAGACGGCTCAGGCCCGCGAGGGGCTGCAAGGCGTCGTCGGTTAATTGGCAGGCGCGCAGATACAATTCCTCAAGATTGGTTAGTTTTGCGAGGTGGGCGGCGCCCTTATCGGTCAGTTTCGCGTTCCTCAGATCGAGGTATCGGAGTTGCGTTAAACCGGCCAGGTGAGCGACGCCCTCGGCGGTGACCTTCTGGTCGTACGTGAGGTCGAGACGACTGAGCTTGGTCAGGCCCTCGAGGTTTGCGACGCCGGCATCGGTGATGTTTTTGTTAAACGTGGCGGTGAGGACGCGGAGGTCCTTCCAGCCGGCGACCGCCGCAAGGTCGGCGTCGGTGGCGTTCTGGCCGAACAAGATTTCGGTGATGGGCGCCAGTCCGCCCGCCAGAGTCAGAGCCGCCGCGACGTCTTCGGTGGAATGCAGATCGATGTTCCAGCCGCCATCTTCCAACGAGGCGGTGACTTTCATTTCCTGAAGCTGGGCGACGATCTTCTTCGCGGCTTCGTCGGCTTTGGGCGGAGTGGTGTCCTTTTTCCAGGCGTATTTCGCGTCGAGGTTCTTTACGTCGGGCTCTTCCTGGTTGACGAGATACCATTCGGCGTCGATGCGTTTGAATTGGTATTGTTTGGCATGGATGCCCAGGATCGTGTCTTCCCAGAGGACGACGATGACGGCATTCTCAGGCGACCGATTTTCCATGGGGTAGCGTTTGTAGTGTCCTTCGCGCCAGGTGCGCTCCAGCTCGTTTTGCATGAGCTTCTTGTAAGCGGCCTCCGCGTTGGCGGCCTGCCCGGCTTTGATTTGAGCGTCTACTTTGGTGGAATCGGCATCACGGGTCGCGTCGTCCTTGCTGACACTGGCTTTGTAGGCTTCCACATCCTGATCACGCATGGCCTTGAGAAGGGCGTCGAGTGAGGCGTCAGGCGTAGTGAAACCGCTCTTCGGCTTGCCTGGTTCCTCCTTGGGCGGTTTCTTGTCGTCGATGGAGTTGCCCGGCGCGGCGTAGGTGCCGATCAGCTTGAAGGAATCGAGGAACTTCTTGGAATCGTCCGAATTGACCTTCTCTTTAGCCGAGGTCACCATGACCTGAAAGACGCGCTGCTTGACCAAGAACATGCGATTGCGGATCAGCAGCGGGGTGCCGCCGAGGGAGGATTCAATGTCGAATTCAATTCCGGAATGGCCGTTGAGCGTGATCGGTTTTTTGCTTTTGACGGTTCCTTCAAATCCGGCCAGCAGTTCGAGGAAGCTCTCATCGGCGATGGCCTTCGTGTCCAAGTAGATGACCGCATAGGCCTCTTTGCCGAAGTTCGTTTCGACAATGAAGGTGTGTGTGGTGTTGTCTCCTGCCGAGCTGTCCGTGGTTTCCTTTGGTTTGCCGGGAAAGGAGGCGGAAAATCCGCCATCCGTGGACGCAAACTCGCTCCAAGTCTTGGTAGTCAACGAATTCCATGCCCAGTAGCCGCCGCCACAGCAGAGTGCGAGCGCCACGAGAGCGCCGCCGCCCAGGATGCCCAGAACGAGCAGCGCCTTGCTCTTCTTCTTGGGCGGTTTTCTCTCGGCGGACTTGCGCGACGGGGGCCGATCGCTGCGTCGATCCGTGTCGTCCGGGTCATCGCGAACCGAGCGCACAGAGAGGACTTCGGTGTCGTCGTCGTCAATCAAGATAATTTGGTTGCTGGCAGGGGCCTTTGCCATCGGCGGCGCTGCTTCGGGGGTAGGCGCGGGAGGTTTGGGGAAGGAAGCGGGCGTTTGGATTTCGGTGGGCTCGCTGGATTCCGGCGTCGGTTCTAGCCGCGCCGTGAGTGGCGGCGCCGCGGATTGGGCCGGTGTACCGGGGATTGCGAAGATCGCGGCACACTTGGGGCACTTGATTTTCTTGCCGGAGGTGGCCGGGACGGAGGTCTTCAGCGCGGCGCCACACTTCGGGCAGGCAAAGGTGATGACCGACATGGCGTGGCTCTCACAATGAGTGCAGGCAATTCTTCAAAGAAACTTCCGAAGTCTTGGAGACTTCGGAAGATTTCCCGGTGACAGTCTGGCAGTTTCATTCACATGACGCCACAAGAATTCGGGACGCGCATTGAAATGAGGCCTTCGCGGCGTGATTCTGAGAATGCCGCGGTTCTTGACACAACGCCCGGCCGCTTCTACTTCTACGACCATACCACGACGCGTCCGGAATGGTCCGGACGGATTCGAATACCACGAGACTCTCCCCATGAACCCTATCCGCGTCGGCCTCATCGGCTCGCAGTTCATCAGTTCCATCCATTGTGAATCGCTACGAACCGTGCCCGGCGCGGAGGTGGTTGCGGTGGCGTCGGCGACCGAGGCGCATGCGCAGGCGTTTGCACTACGGCATGGCATTGCGCGCTGGTTCACCGATTTCCGGAAGATGTTCGAGATGCCCGATCTCGACGTCGTCGTGCTCGGCTTGCCGAATGATTTGCACTGTGAGGCGACCTTAGCGGCCGCGAGCGCCGGGAAGCATGTGATTTGCGAGAAGCCGTTGTGCCTGAACCTGGAAGAGGCGGATCGGATGATCGAAGCCTGCCATAACGCCAAGGTCAAGCTGATGTATGCGGAGGAACTCTGTTTCACGCCGAAATACGTGCGGCTAAAGCAGCTTGTCGATGAGGGAGCGCTCGGCACGATTCATCTCGTCAAGCAGGCGGAGAAGCACGACGGACCCCATGCGGCGTGGTTCTGGGACACGAAGCGAAGCGGCGGCGGGGTGGCGATGGACATGGGCTGCCACGCCATCGAGTTTTTCCGCTGGCTGCTCGGCGGGCCGAACGGCGGCAAGGCGAACGTACGCAGCGTGTACGCCGATATGGGGACCTACGTCCACGGCGACAAAACCAACGGCGACGATTGCAGTACGCTGGTTTTCAAGATGGACGGCGGCGCGACCGCCATCGCTGAGGAGAGTTGGGCCAAACCCGGCGGCATGGACGACCGGGCCGAGGTATACGGCAGCGAAGGCGTGGCCTACGCCGACCTGCTGCGCGGCAACGCCATTCACGCTTACAGCAAGCGCGGCTACGGGTACGCGGTCGAGAAAGCCGGGGCGACGCAGGGGTGGACGTTTCCAATCTATGAGGAAGCGTGGAACTACGGCTTCCCGCAGGAGATGGCGCATTTCCTCTCGTGCGTGCGCGACGACAAAAAGCCGCTGTGCACGGGGGAGGACGGGAAGGCGGTGCTCGAAGCGCTGTTCGCGGCGTACGCGTCGGCGGGGCAGGGGAGGCGCGTCGAGTTGCCTTTCAAAACCGACGCCAAGCGGCCGATAGCTTTGTGGAAGTCGCCGTAGGGGGACACCTTCTTGATCGTCAGCGCTGGACCCGTGCCGTCCCGCCCTTGGCGAAGGCTTCCACCTCTTCCAGATTGGACATGGTGACGTCGCCATGGAAGCTGGTAAGCAACGCGCCGTGCGCCCAGCCGAGGCGGAGGGCTTCCTCGGGAGAGCGGCCGGTGAGGAGACCGTAGATGAGTCCGGACGCGAAGCCGTCGCCGCCGCCAATGCGGTCGAGGATGTCGAGTTGACACGTGGGGCTGACGAACTTCTCTCCATCGAGCCACAGCACGGCGGCCCAGTCATGGCGATTGGTGGAATGCACTTCGCGCAGCGTCGTCGCGACCAATTTGATGTTGGGGAATTGTTCGACGACGCGGTCGATCATCATGAAAAACGTGTCGGGATCGAGGCTCGATTTGGAGGCCACGTCGGGACCGGCAATGCCGAGCCCATTTTGCAGGTCCTCTTCGTTGCCGATGAGCACATCGACGTTGCTGACGATGCGGCGCACGACCTTGCGGGAGCGTTCGGGGCCGCCAGCGGAGGCCCACAACTTCGCGCGGTAGTTCAGGTCGAAGGAATTGATAGCACCATGAACTTTGGCGGCCTGCATGGCTTCCACGATCAATTCGGACGTGGTGTTGGAAAGGGCGGCGAAAATGCCTCCGGAATGGAACCAGCGGACGCCGGCGGCGAAGATCTTCGGCCAGTCGAAGTCGCCGGGTTTGAGGAGCGCCCCGGCCTCGTTGGCGCGGTTATAGAACACGACCGGCGCGCGCACTCCGTGGCCGCGATCGCTGTAAACCGTGGCGATGTTAGGACCGCGGACGCCGTCGTGCTCGAACCACTTGTAAAAGGGGGTGACGCCGGTTTCGCGCACGCGCGTTTGCACCAGCTCACCGATGCCGTAGCGGACCATGGCGGACGCGATGCCGGTGCGGAGCCGGAAGCAATCGGAGAGCGCGGCGGCGACATTGTACTCGCCGCCGGAAACGTGGATATCGAAGGAGCGGGCCTTGCGAAAGGGGACGACTCCTGGATCGAGGCGATGCACGATGGCGCCGAGGGCCAGGAAGTCCAGGGCGCAGGGGTCTTGGCGGATGCTTAGGACGGTCATGCGGGCTCCCCAGCGGTTCGATGTGCGAAGTCGCGCGTTGTTCGATAGCTTACTTCGCCGCGCGAAGAGGGGCCATAGGGCGCGCCGGGTGAAATGAGACAACGAGCAGTAGGGAGCGAGCGCGAAACCGCAAGCCAGAGGTGGGAAGACGGAGATGGTTGAGGATCAAGCCATTAGCTTCGGGCTTCGCGCCTTATCTCGTTGGCGATCATTCCTGCCACGGCCCCGCCGAGAGCCCCAAACAATACTGTTACCATCGAACCATAGATCGCCCCAAACGCCATGCCGCCGACAGCGCCGCCGACGGCTGCTAGAATGGTTCGTCCCACGCCCCCGAAGCCAATCCGGTCAACAACCCGTGCATGCGACTGCCGTTTTGTAAGTATCCCTTGCATGTTCGGCTCCTCTGGTTAGGCGGTTATCCCTTGCCAGCCTGCTAACCGGAGCCAGCACGATTTCATAACCGAAGGAGCTAATCTTCTTTGCCTTGGCATCCGACGTGGCAACGCGGTATACCAGATCGGGCGCGGCCGAGTCTTGTGATTTCATTGTGGAGACTGTCGATGAGAATCGTTCGATTTCTTGACACCGCGGGCGGGACCAACTTCGGCAATCAGCGTGCCGACGGCGCGATTACGCGAATCGAGGGCGATATCTTCGGTTCGCACACCGACACCGGCGTGAAGGCCGACTTCGCCAAGTTGTTGGCGCCGATTGCGCCTCAGGATTTCTTCTGCATCGGCCTGAACTATCGAAAGCATGCGGAGGAAGGGAAGCAGCCGATTCCGGAATTTCCCGTGCTGTTCATGAAGCACTCGGCGGCCGTGCAGAATCCGGGCGACCCGATCGTGTTGCCGCGGCGACTGCGGAGCGACATGGTCGACTACGAGTGCGAGTTGGCCGTGGTGATCGGCAAGCCGTGCAAGAACGTCAGCAGGCGCGACGCCCTGGATTGCGTCCTGGGTTACACGTGTGCGAACGACGTGAGCGCCCGCGACTGGCAAATGAAATGGGGCGGCGGACAGTGGTGTCGCGGGAAGACCTTCGACACGTTCTGCCCGCTTGGTCCCTGCCTTGTTACAAAGGAGGAGATACCAATCCCCAACGCACTCGGCATCAAGACAATCCTCAACGGCCAGGTGATGCAGGATTGGAATACCAATGACATGATCTTCGACGTGCCCGCGCTCATTGAGTTTCTAAGCGGCAGCACGACGCTGCTGCCGGGCACGTTGATCCTGACCGGGACGCCGCACGGCGTGGGCGCGGCGCGGAAGCCGCCGGTCTTCTTGCGACCGGGCGATACCGTGACCATCGAGATCGAGAAGATCGGCGCTTTGACGAATCCGGTTATCGCCGAGGAAACCACGACGTAGGCTGAATGCCTACGCGTGGTCCGGTGGCAGGGGGAGAGCGGAAACACGACTGTTTCCGATGACGCGGCGCCTCGGCCGGCGAAACCGCTCATTGCAACTTCGTCGAGTAAAGCGGCACGCTGCCGCGAAGATAAGCGCCAAGCCAAGTCAGGGCCAGCAGGCCGGCATTTAACGTGTAGTTATCTCCGTGCGACATAAGTAAGCAGATCGTCCCGCCCCAAAAACCGCTTGTCATCAGCGTTCCGAACGGCGATGTCCATGGGAGAATCAAGAGCAGTGCACACGCCAGTTCGCCGTATCCGATGAGTAGAATGTGGTCTTGCAGGCCGTACTTGCTAAACTGCTCGGCCATTTCCGGCGAGCCGGAACCAAACACCTTTAATGATCCGGCGAAGATCAGCATGCCGGCAACTAGGACGTTCAACACGATCCCGACAATCTTCAACCACTTGTTCTGGGGGTTCATAGATGGCTCCCTTGCATTAATCAGATCAATAGATACCACGTTAGAACGCCGAAAGGTTAGGCAAGCTCAAACAGCATCACTTCCGCCGGGTCCTCCGCGACGACGGTGAGAAGCGGTTCGTCGCTCACCGCCACGCCGTCGCTCGTTTTCAGTGCGCGGCCGTTGACGGTCACGTTTCCACGAAGGACTTGAAGCCAGGCGTGACGTCCGGACGACAATTCATGAGTCACCTTCTGTCCCGCATCCAGCTTCGAGAGGTAGACCCTGGCATCTTGATGGATGCGCAGCGACTCGTCGCCGCCATCGGGTGACGCGACAAGCTGGAACCGCGCTCGCTTGCTGTCCTCACCGAAGAGCTCTTGTTCGTAACTCGGCTGAATGCCGTTCCGCCCCGGCAGCAGCCAGATTTGGTACAGGTGCACCGGCTCGGTCGCGGACGGGTTGAACTCGCTGTGCCGCACTCCCGTGCCGGCGGACATGCGTTGGAACTCACCCGGCCGAAGCGCCGATCCGTTGCCCATGCTGTCCTTGTGCTCCAGGGCGCCTTCGAGAACGTAAGTGACGATCTCCATGTCTTTGTGGCCGTGCGTGCCGAAACCCATGCCGGGCTGCACACGGTCTTCGTTGATCACCCGCAAGGCGCGGAAGCCCATGTGGGCCGGGTCGTAGTAGTCGGAGAACGAAAACGTGTGGTACGTGTCCAACCAGCCGTGATCCGCATGGCCGCGATCAGCGGCTCTCCGAATCTGCAACATGACGGTTCTCCTCAAAATACATGTCAACGATGGACTTGTCGTATTGTTGGCAAGAAAACAGGCTATTCCGCGTCGCCGGTCATGCCGGCTCGAGCTTTTTCCAGCAGCCGGCTCAGCTCGCGTAGCTCGGCATGATTCATGTGTCCAAGCAACGTCTTGTGCAGTTGGGCGACCGGTTGATCCAGATCGGCGACGATTCTCGCTCCCTTGTCGGTGAGAGCGACGTAAATCACCCGGCGATCCTCGGGGCAGCGTTGGCGAACGACAAACCCCGCCTGCTCGAGCCGATCGATCAACCCGGTAATACCTGGAACGACCGTGATCGTCCGCCCGGCGATTTCCAGGATCGGCAATGGCGCGCCTTCACCGCGCAGAATGCGCAGAATGTTGTACTGCGAAGGAGTGAGGCCATGCTCCCGAAAAAGCCTGGAGAAACGAATGTGGAGCTGGTCGCTGGTGCGCACGACGTTCAAGGCCGCCTCCTGTTCGGGCGACTCGAAGGGGCGCTTTTTCTTCAGTTCCTGCTGCAATTTGGGCACGGCCATCGGACAAGCCCTTCACGCCTTGTAAGCTACATGTAAATAGTATATATATCAATTATTGTCATGTCAATTGTAATTCTTGAGAATGGTCCCCCGTCGCCCGAAGATCGGGTACAATCTTGCCGTTTCAGTCGAGATCGATTCTCACCGCCCGCCGGAGCCTTTGAAGACATGAAGCAGATTTTTCCACTGCTCGCGCTGTGCTTGCTGAGCGCCCGTCCGGTTCGCGGCGAGGAAAAAGCTGGGGCGGACGCGCCTCGCGCCGCGGACGATAGGCTGCGCGTCGATCTGTTCGCGGCCGCGCCGGACGTCGTCCAACCCATCAGCCTCGATGTTGATTCGCGCGGTCGAGTCCTGGTCATCGAGAGCCACACGCACTTCCGGCCGCCCAACTACAAGGGGCCGAAGCACGACCGCATCCTGATGATGGAGGACACCAAGGGCGAGGGCAAGGCGGACCGGATCACCACCTTCTTCGAGGGCACCACGGCCACAATGAGCATTGCCGTCCATCCCGACGGGTCGGTGTACCTGGCCACGCGCAACGAAATCCTACGACTGCGCGACACAAAAGATGCGGGCAAGGCCGATGAGAAGGAGCGAATCGCCTTCCTCGACACCAAGGGCGATTATCCACACGACGGACTCTCCGGACTGTGCTTTGATTCCAAGGGCGATCTCTACTTCGGGATCGGCGAAAACCTGGGCGCGCACTACAAACTCGTCGGATCCGACGGCACCACGCTCACCGGCGGAGGCGAAGGCGGCAACGTGTTCTGGTGCACCGCCGACGGCAAGAAGCTGCGCCGCGTGGCCACCGGTTTTTGGAATCCCTTCGGCACCTGCCGCGACGTCTTTGGCCGCCTGTTCACAGTGGACAACGATCCGGATGAATCGCCCCCGTGCCGAATGGTGCACACAGTCGAGGGCGGCGACTACGGCTTTCAGTTTCGATACGGACGCGCCGGGCGTCATGTCTTTCAGGCCTGGGACGGCCAATTGCAGGGCACGCTTCCCATGATGACCGGCGTCGGCGAGGCACCGTGCGGCTTTCTGTGTTACGAATCGGATGGTCTCCCGTCTGAGTATCTCGGCAATCTCCTCGTTGCATCCTGGGCCGACCACCGCGTGGAGCGCTATATCGTTAAAGCGCGTGGCGCGTCCTTCGGCGCGGAACAGAAGCCGTTCATCCAGGGTGGCAAAGATTTCCGGCCGGTAGGTCTGGCGGTTGCCCCCGATGGCTCGCTGTTCGTAAGCGATTGGGTATTGAGCGACTACAACTTGCACGGTCGCGGGGCGGTATGGCATGTGCGGCGCGCGAAGCGCCATAAGCTTGATCGGCCGACGAATCCGTATGAGGCACTCCTTAGTCCGAATCGACCGTTGCGTGAGCAGGCGGCGCGAAAACTCGCGGCGGACGATACGGGACTGGAGTTCTTGCGAAAACAGCTCAAGGCCAACGATGTTCGCGTGCAGGCGGCCAGCCTGACGGCGCTCATTGATTCTGGTGACCGCAAAGCAGATCTCCGCTCCATCGCCAATAAAGAAGGTAAATTGCCCGGTGATATGGCCATGCGCGCCATGGCGGTGCGCGCCCTGGCGGCACGGGGAGATGATGTGCGCGAGTTCCTCGACGCGAAACGTCCCGCAGCCGAGCGCCGGGAGGCGGTCGCCGGACTACACGCCAAGGAAGACGCGTCCCAGTTGCTCGATTTGCTTGCAGACAAGGACCCGTTCTTGCGGAGCGCGGCGGTCACACAACTAGCTAGGGCGCCGGAAGCCTTGGCGGCGTTCCATCGGGAGGAGGTTAAGGACCCTGTTCGGCGCGTCGGCCTGCTTCTTGCTTACCGTGCCTCGGGCAAGCCGGAAGCGACCAAGCTTGTTTCCGATTTCCTCGCCGACCCGGACGAGGACGTACGTTTCCTGGCCGTTAAGTGGGTGGCCGACGAGAAGCTGACCCAGCACCGGCCGTTGATCGTCGAGGCGCTCAAGGACCGGAAGCTCAACGTGCGCATGTACCTCGCCCTCTCAACGGCACTGGCGCGCGTGGACGGCCAGGAGGTCAACGAAGCGAAGCTGGCCGACTACTTCCTTGAACGCGTCGCCGACGACCGCAGCCCGGCCGACCTCCGCGTAAAGGCCCTCCAGATGGTGCCGCCCACGCACAAAAAGCTCACCACCGAACTTCTGGGAAAGCTGCTGGCCCAGGACGACCCGGCACTGCGGCTGGAAGCGGTCCGGACCTTGGCCTTACATCCCGACCCGAAACACGGAGAGATGCTGCTCGCCGCCGCTCGCGACGAAAAACTCGGCGACGCGCTGCGGGCGCAAGCGATCCTCGGACTTGCCGACCGGTCGCAAGAGGTGACGGATGACCTGCTTCGCTTCGCCGAGTGTGACAGTTCTTCCCTGCGCGACGAAGCATTGCGCGCCCTGGTTGATACGAAACCAACGCCCGCCCAACGCGATCGGCTGGAAGCGCTGGCGAGCCGGGAGCGTAAGCGACCGGAGGCCGCCGCGCTGGTGGACCGTGCCCTGGGTCGTCCCTTCGCCAAGGACCGGCCCAAAGCCGAAGACACGGCCGCCTGGCTGAAGCGCCTGGAAGGCCCGGCCGACGAGGCCGCCGGCCGGCGCATCTTTGCCAACCCGCGCCTGGGATACTGTTCCCGCTGCCACCGCATCGAGGGCCGGGGCGTCAATCTCGGCCCGGACCTCAGCAACGTCGGCCGGAACGAACGCCGATCCATCGTGGAGTCGATCCTCCAACCCAGCGCCGTGGTCGCGCCGCACTACACGGCGTGGCGCATCGAAACGAAGGACGGCAAGGTCCGCACCGGCATGCTCACGAACACCAACCTGGATGAGTACACCTATCTCGACGAGAAGGCCAACCTCTTCAAGGTGCTGACGCCCGACATGGTCGAGGCGAGGCCGCTGCTAACGTCGATCATGCCGGTAGGTCTGGTCGACCGTTTGACGGATCAGGAGATGCGCGACCTGCTCGCCTACCTGTGCGCGCGGCGGTGAGTCCCATCCCAGATCGCCGATCTGGAAACTGCCGATCTTTCACTTTGATGAGCTGACAGCTAAATGCTGATAGCTGTCAGCTTGTTTCACACACCTTGGTTCGCTTGCCCCAGAGGCATTGGATCAAGTACGCACCTGGCGTGGCGCTGCAGTATTAATCGTCCGTTTTCTATTGGCCTGCTGCGGTCGCGATCGGTACAGTCGGTGCGTTCCTCGACACCCGTTTCCCATGTCGCGAGTTGTCCTCCATGAACGACAATGCCCCGCTCGCCGCACCTGCCGCGGCCGCTCCGCTGGCGAGGACTCCGCCAAGGATGGATGCCGTCGATCTACTCCGTGGCGTGGTCATCATGCTGATGGCCCTCGACCATGTCCGCGATTTCCTCTCCAATCGGCTCTATATGGACGTTACCGATTTGACCATAACCACGCCGGGGCTCTTCCTGACGCGCTGGGTCACGCACTACTGCGCGCCAACCTTCATCTTCTTGGCCGGCGTCGGCGCCTTCCTGTCCCGAACGCGCGGCAAGTCTAAAGCCGATCTCTCCTGGTTCCTGCTCACGCGCGGCCTGTGGTTAGTCTTTCTAGAGCTGACCGTGATTCGCGCGAGCTGGTGGTTCAACTGGGACCCGCTTCATCACGGCGTCGGCGTCTTCTGGCCAATCGGCTGGTCGATGGTCGTGCTGGCCGGGCTGGTGTTCTTGCCAACCTGGATGGTGACAACCTTCGGCCTGGTCATGATCGTCGGCCACAACTTGCTCGACACGCTGACTCACGACCGGCTTGGCGTGCCTGCCTGGCTATGGATGGTCCTCCATAAACCCGGCGACGAACCCGTGGGCCCCGTGCCCGCTTGGCTTTGGACCCTCTTCCAGAATCCAGGCGACGAAACGGCGCCCGCCGTCATCACCCTTGGGACCGGCTATTGCCTCATTCCCTGGATGGGTGTCATGGCCGTGGGTTACGGCTTCGGGAGATTGCTGCTACTCGAGCCGCGTGTTCGCCGAAATGCACTGCTTGGCCTCGGTGCGGCGCTTACGGTTGCATTCATCCTATTACGGACCGTCAATGTCTATGGCGATCCGCACCCATGGTCCCACCAACCCGATGCGATGTTCACCGTCTTTTCCTTCCTCAACTGCACCAAGTACCCGCCCTCGCTGCTCTATCTCCTGATGACGCTCGGCCCCGCCATCTTTGCCTTGGGCCTCTTCGACCGGCCCCTAGGATTGTTCGAACCGGTGACGCGCCCCATCATCACCTTCGGCCGGGTGCCGCTCTTCTTCTACCTGCTGCACAT
>Ga0207095_10287_pt1 | contig 13036 bp, 6 predicted proteins | sample Alteio_BWMinHeat_88_FD_153529 | JGI IMG/M metagenome (GOLD analysis project Ga0207095, IMG submission 153529) | Enriched cells from forest soil in Barre Woods Harvard Forest LTER site, Petersham, Massachusetts, United States -... | ecosystem: Environmental > Terrestrial > Soil > Temperate forest >... | reverse complement strand
GTGCGGCGCACTTGATGCTCCAGTTTTTTGACGGCGGTCATGTCCTTGAAGACGACGAGAACGCCGAGCACGGCGCCGGAGTGGCCTTTGAAGATGGAGCTTCCCATGCGGATCGGCGTGAAATCGTTGTTTCCGTGATGGAGGATGGTTTCCACTTCGCGGAGACTTTCGCCGCCTCGCAGGGTTTCCTTGAACAGTTCGGAAAGCGGACCCGGAAGCATGTCGACGGGTTTGTTCAGCACGTCGGCGGCGGCGAGGCGGGTCACGTGCTGGGCTTCCCGATTGAAGACCGTGATGATGCCGTGGGTATTGGCGGCGATGACGCCGCTGACGAGGTTTTCGAGGAGGAGTTCGTTGTAGATTTTGCTGTCCTGCGCCGAAGTGTAGAGCTGCGCGTTTTCGATGGCGATGGCGAGCTGGTTGCAAAGCACCTGGAGAATGTTTTGTTCCACGATGCCGTAAACCTGGCCGGAAAGGCGGGGACCGAGGAGCATCACGGCCTGGAGCGTGCCGCGCAGGCGAATGCCGACGGCGATGGCGGCCTTCAATTGTTCCATGCGAAATTGAATGGCTTCAATTTCCGGCGTCCGGCGGAGGCGTTCCAGGGCGTCCATCACGAGGGGTTCGTGCATGGTGTCCAGGTGGCGCACGATCGGATCGTTGATTGGCAGAGAAGACTCGGTAAGCTGGGAGGAAGTTTGGGAATGTTTGAGGGCGAACAAATTTTTCTCGAGGAAAATAATGCTCACGTAATCGGACCCGAGCGACTCGGCGATTGTGGACGAAAATTTGGTGAGGAGGTCGGAAAGGGTGGTGATGGAATGGAGAACCCGGTCGGCGCGCCGCGCAATGGCGACGGTGTCGATGGGAGGCGTGATCAAATAAAGTCTCTTGGCGAATTCCTGAAATCTGCCCTGGGCTGGAGACATGGAGAATGCGACGGCCAATGCTGCAAACAAATACGCCAGAGGAGAGGCATATGCAGGGAAATGAAGCAATATCGCATGCATGGCCACCCAGACCGCTGTATAAAGCAAAGACAGATAAGTAGTGAGAAGTGTATAAGCCACGATGCGTCGTAAAACTTCCGCGATATCCATGATGCGGCGACGGGCAATTCCGTAAGCAATAATGGCATCCAAAACGACCGCGCAAAAAGGGGCTAATTGGACCGACCATGAATTATGTGTAAGTAACGGAATAATGAGCGCAGTCGTCACTCCAACGAGACTGCACATGGCGCAGCCTAACAAAATGAATTGGAGTTCCGTTCGATGAATGCCTTCCGCGGCGCGCAGGTCTTTAACGAATCGAAAAACGCTCAGGAAAAAAGCGGAGACGCAGAGTGATATATAGATCAAAAACCCCGGTCCATAAGCAGGTTCCGGAATTCCTGAAGACGGCAGTTGAGCTCCATAAAGAAAGAAATGAGTCTGGCAAAGAAAGATCACCAAGGCGTTCTGAAACAGCCAATATTTCGAGCGTCCAAAAATTCGAAACCAAGATTCATTTCGAAAATTGAGTGAATGGCGCAGGGCATTAAAAATCGTTGGAATGAAGATTGCTGCAGCCGAAGACTGTCGAATCCAAAGCTCCGCTTTTTGAGCAGATTGCGCAGTGAGCGCCAGCTTCAGGCAGGTGAGCCAAATCGTGAAAGACACCGAGAGCGTGAAGAAAACCTGATTTGCTGTGCGCTTACTGTTTGTCCAAAAGACGATGATTCCCAGTGCCAAATTAAGAGCCAACGCAATGGGAAGCGATATCTGCAGAAAGTTCATTCTAGACAACTTTTTCGACAACCAAGCTACTATTACCTCCCCCAATGCCGTGTGCATTAATCAATGCACTCGAAAAGTGAGACATGCGCGCATTATTTGGAACATAATCCAAATCACACGTGGGATCGGGCTTCTCATAATTCGCGGTGGGCGGAATGAGATTATGTTTAAAGGCTAATGCGCATGTGATGACTTGGAGAGGGCCTGCGGCGGCCAGTGGATTCCCGATCACTCCTTTAATGGAACTAACCGGCACCTTATAAGCATGCAGACCAAACAGTTTTTTAATCATCATCGTTTCGGTACGATCTAAAACAGGATGTCCCGCTCCATGAGCGCAAACATATCGAATATGCTGTGGATTTTTTCCTGCATTCGAAAGCGCCTGCTGCATGCTTTCAAATAAACCGGAACCTGGTTCTTCAGAATCTACAAAAGTCCCATAACCCGTAACCTCCAAATAAATCTTGGCATTCCGAGCTCGTGCATGGTCAAGGCTTTCCAGAATAACGACTCCAGCTCCTTCAGAAATCACACCAGTTTCGCGTCCCAGATCAAATGGACGACTAGCCCGTTCCGGATATTGATTTTGTGTGCAGGCAAGTCCAGCGGCGATGAAGGTGGCAAATGCGGTTGGAGTGATTTCTGAATCAACTCCACCAGCAATCGCTACATCTGTTTTGCCGGAACGAATCGATTCCGTCGCAGCTGCAATCGCATCGAGTCCAGCGGCGCAGGAAGTCGAAAAAGTAAATGCCTGACTGTCGGCGCCTTGCGTTTTAATCATCTCAGAAACCATGCACGTCGCTGTTTGTGGAGGCGAAGACCGAACGACATGATGAGTTACAAATTGCGGCCCTTTCTCTTGCAATTGACGCATTCCCTTTTCGATCAGATCAAACGCGCTCGAACTGATTCCTAAATAAACAGGCAAGGGGCCTCTGCATTCGCTGCAATTATATTGAGAATCACTTAAAGCAAGCTGAGTGGCTGCCAAAGCCAGCTGCGTATGACGCGCCATTCTTTTTGATTTGAATTCCCCATCGACATACTTGGAAAGGTGGAAGTTTTTGACTTCCCCGGCGATCTGGCTCCTGAACCCAGCTGCATTAAATAACGTGATGGGGCCAATGCCGCTTTTCCCTGTAATGAGACTTCCCCAAAACTCATCAATACCTATCCCATTGGGGGCAACTACCCCAAGACCCGTCACAACGACGCGATGTTTGTTCACGTGGGGCAAAGCAATCGATTTTTTATAGGAGGAACGATGGGATTGCAACCCAATCTCCATCAACTATTTCAAAAAATTTGTAAATTCCACTTGGCTTTGTGCCGACAACAACATATAAGAGATGCTTTCCGCTAAGCTTCTCGTTCCCAAGAACTTACGTGTTAAATGAATCCCGTCGCCTGTATTAGGGGAGTCGTGGGTCGACCAAACCGAGGAGCTGTCGTCATGAAGTCTTTTTCTTTTGTCGGAGTCATTTCGTTTTGTTTACTATTTGTTGTTTCAACCAGCGATTTGCGCGCCAATGGATTTAGAAATCCACCCGAAGGCGCGGAAGCCTTGGGCAAGATTGGTGGTAAAGTTGCCCAGATCGACGATCCAAGTGCCATTGCGATCAATCCCGCCAATTTAACGGAGGTCAAAACTCCAAGTTTTGACGGAGGATATACTTTGGTCTATTCCGAAACGACCTTTCATTCGACTGCTGGGCAAACCACAACCACGCATCGTCCCATTAAGGTGATTCCGAACGCTTTTCTTGCCTGGCCCATGAAAGATGAGCCCTATGTGTTTGGTTTGGGGGTAACGTCCCCCTTTGGGCAATCCACCGTTTGGGGACAGCATAGTGTTCTTCGTTTTACGGCTCCGTGGTTTGCGGAATTAACGGTGATCAATCTCAATCCCACATTTGCGACTCCAATCACGGATCAACTCTCCATTGGCGTTGGAGCGGATTGTTTTCTTTCTCGCATCGATCAGCGCCAGTTTTTATCGTGGACCGCTTTTACCGGCAATCCCACGGCTTCCGATGGAGAGGGTAACTTCAAAGCGGATGGTGTCGGTTTTGGCGGCAATTTGGGAATCACCTGGAAGTTTGCCCCGAAACAACGCTTGGCGTTGACCTATCGCAGCCCCGTCGATGTGGAATATAGCGGCACGCTTCATTTATCGAATCGGCCTTCGGACGCAGCGCTTCCTCCGCCTTTTCGTGGAGTTACTTCGACAAGCCCTTATCATACGGGCATCACGTTTCCTGCGATTGTGGCGCTGGGTTATGGTATTGAGCCTTGTCCCAATGTGCGCGTGGAAGCGGATGTCGAATGGGTCCAGTTTTCGTCCTACCATCGGCTGCGCACCGAAGTTGATAACAACGACGTTCTTTTGCCCAGCACGGGCACGCTCCAGGATTGGAACGATATTTGGACCTTTGGTGTGGGTGGTGACTGGGCCTTCGCGAAGGATACGGTTTTACGTGCAGGTTATCAATTCCTCCAGACCCCGATTCCAGATTACACCTATTCGCCGATCATCCCTGATTCCGATAAACATGTCTTTTCGATAGGCATTGGTCGTACGATTAAGAAACACATGCGGGTGGAAGTCAGTTATGCCGGGACATATTTCGTCGACCGCAATATCAGCAACAATCAGAACGCCGCCTTCAATGGAGTTTACGAGCTGACTTCACACCTGATTTCTGTTTCCGGTAAGTTTTTCTTTTGAGCAAAGGTTTTCCATCATGATCATCCAGTCGACCACGCATAAACTTCTCGTCATTGATGATGAATTGGGGCCGCGTGAAAGTTTACGGATGCTCTTCAAGAACACCTATCAGGTGTTTTGCGCCGATTCCGCGCAGCAGGGACTGCAAATGCTGAAGGAGGTCAATCCCGACCTCATCCTCATGGACATCCGGATGCCGGGACTCAGCGGCATCGATGCGTTGCGCAAAATCAGGGAGATCGATTCGAATATTTCCATCATCATGCTCACTGGCTTCGGCGCGCTCGAAACCGCGCAGGAAGCGCTTCGCCTCGGCGCCAACGACTACTTGAAGAAGCCGTTCGACGCCAAGGAAATCATGGAAATCGTCGACCGCAACATCAAGCGCACACAGGTTTCCCGCCGCCGCGTGAAGGCCCTTTCCGAATTCAAGGAGCTTAACAACCGTCTGATGAACGAGCTGGTGAAAAAGGAACACATGGCCTCGCTCGGCCAGGCTTCCGCGGAATTCGTCCACGATCTGCGCACGCCGCTCACCGTGGTCCTTGGCTACATCCAGATCCTTTTCAAAAAACTCGAAGCCTCCGAGGAAATGCCCAGCCAGCCGCTACAGGAGACGCTCGATTTCCTCGATGTGATCGAAAAGAACGTGAAGCGCTGCTGCGAACTCGCCGAAGTGTGGCAAAGCCTTGGCAAAAAAGACGCCGCGCGCATGAAGCCGGTTTCCTTGAACGAACTCTTGCGCGAAATCGTCAGCGTCGCCGAGCAAACCATTCCCAATTCAAAGATTCACGTTGAGCTCGAAAACGATGCCGGCCCTCATGAGATCCACGCGGATTCGATTCAGATCTTTCGCGCCATTCAAAATGTGGTGATGAACGCCGTGCAGGCCATCACTTCCGGCGAAGGCACCGTTCGTATTCTTTGCCGCCAGACGGAGGACTGGATCAATCTGGAGGTGGTCGACAATGGCTGCGGCATGAACGCGGAACAGCTCAAGCGCATGTTCGATCCCTATTTCACGACGAAGGAACCGGGGAAGGGCACCGGCCTCGGCCTTTTGATCACGAAAAAAGTGATCGAGGATCACGGCGGCAACATCGAAGTTGAAAGCGAGCAGGGCAAGGGGACGCGCGTGAAGATCCGCCTGCCTGTTTTGCAAAGTGTCCGGGTGGCGCCGCCTTCGGCATCGGAAAGTAATTTGGGTCAGACCGTGTCTCATTGACGTCTCGCCCCCTGCGAGGGTAATGTCGAGGTCGCGCGTATCGTTGTAGTGCCGCTACCATTTGATTTCAAATTGGTTTCTTCAATATGGACACCTTCCACACGGAACGCAGCGCTGTCTCCCGTTCTGAAAGTTTTCGTGGGACGCGACATGTGTCGATCGCCCGCGCCTGCGAACGCTGGAAGGAAATCGTCGGCGAAAAATTTCTCCACGTCGACGAACTCACCGTCACGCGTTTCGGCGAAAATGTCAGCGGCTTGAGCCGCGAGATCGCCGCCGTTCTGCAGCCCGCTTCGACACAGGAGGTTCAGGAGGTGGTACGCGTCGCCCATGAGTGTCGCATTCCGCTTTATCCCATCAGCCGCGGATGCAACTGGGGACTGGGCTCCCGCCTGCCGGTGCGAAGCGGCGCGGTGCTGCTCGATCTCAGCCGCCTGAATCGGATTCATGAGGTGAATGCCCAACATCACTATGCGGTGGTGGAACCGGGCGTCACGCAGGGCCAGCTCTATGATTATCTTTGCGAACACCATCTGCCGTTGATGCTCAATGTGACGGGCGCGGGGCGCTCCACGAGCCTGATTGGCAATGCGCTGGAGCGGGGGATCGGTTATTTTTCGTCGCGCGCCGACAGTCTGTCCGGAATGGAAGTCGTGATGGGCAATGGCGAGATTTTGCGGACAGGATTTGGTTCGTGGCCGGATTCGCGCATCACGCACCATTATAAACACGGCATCGGTCCCGGCCTGGATTCGCTTTTCGTTCAATCGAATCTGGGGATCGTCACGCGCGCCGGCGTGGAGCTGCTGCCGGCTCCCGAAGCGCATGCCGCGCTGATCGTTTCGCTGCGCGACGAGACGAAGCTTGGCGAATTCATCAATCGTCTGGCGGATCTTCGACGCCGCGGCGCCATTCAGACGGTGATCCATGTCGGCAACCGCTACCGCACGGAGATCACGCTCGCGCCACTTCTCTGCGAGCGGCTTCAAACGGAAACCAGCGATTTTCAGACGATGAAAGCCAGCGTGGAAGCGCTGCTCGCGGCGGAAGGATTTGGTTCGTGGAGCGCGGTGATCGGATTGCTTGGAACGTCGGCGCATCTTCAGGCGAGCCTGGATGAAGTGAAAAGGGAGCTTTCGGAGCTTGGAAGAATTTCCGTGCTGACGGACCTCAAGATTCGAGGCGCCAAAAAGATTTTGAATGCGCTCTCGTTCCTTCCCTGGGCGCGCCGCAAAAGCGCCATTCTCGACGCGACGGAACCGCTTTATGGTTTGAGCAAGGGCATTCCCACGGACGCCGCGCTCGGCAGTCTCTATTGGCCCATCGGAGAGTTGCCTCCGAAGAAACAAGCAAGGCCCGATCGGGATGGAGGCGGCATGCTTTATTTCCTGCCGATGATGCCCCTGGAGGGAAATGTCGCGGTTGAGATGATGGATTTGACGAAGGGCATTTGCGATCGCTTTGGATTTCAGCCGGCGACCACATTGAATGTCGTCGATACGCGGACTCTCGAAGCGGTGATTTCGCTTTCGTTTGATCGGCGCAAGCCGGATCAGGTGAAGGCGGCGCATGACTGCATGGAGCAGTTGCATGCGCTGTATGTGGAAAAGGGATATCCGCCTTATCGCGTGGGCATTCAATCGATGAATCGCGTGGTCGATCTGAACAATCCTTTCTGGAAAGTCATCCATGATTTGAAGCACGTCTTCGATCCGCATCACATCATTGCGCCGGGACGGTATAATCTGTTGTGATTCAGCCTGTCTGCAGAGAGATCCTTCGCTTCGCTCAGGATGACAGTGCTTGTTGCTTGTATTTCTCCCCCTGCCCGAGGGGGAGTTAGAGGGGGTGGGAGAATACCTCCCCTAACCCCTCCTTCCAAGGAGGGGGATGGATTTATGTCATTCTGAGCGAAGCGAAGAATCTCTCTGCCTGCTTCATCTAAAAGGCTGGTTTTATAAGGGTCGCTTATTCGTAACTTCGGACGTCTTGACATGGCAAACGGGCGGGAATAGATTCCCACTTTCCCATGACCTGTCGTCAATTCTTCGTTCGGACCCTGCCGATTGCCCTCATTCTGATGGTCTGCCTTGTGGGCGGCTTTCAGAGCGGTGAACGCGTCGCAGGCTACGTGGCCTACATCCATCGCGATTATCCCACCGCGCTTCAGCATTACTCCATGATCGGTGATCATTCCGGCTCCGGAATGACGTTCCTGGCCATGGGCATGACGGACAATGCGATGCAGGAATTTCAGCAAAACTCTGACTGGAAGGGCATTGGTCTGACGTATTGCAAGAAACGCGATCATGCGCGCGCCCTGGCATGCTTTGAAAAAGCGAAGGACGAATCGGGCAAGGGGCTGGCATATCTCGGATTGCGGGATGAAGCGCATGCCCGGGAGAGTTTCACGAAGGCGAACGATTGGAGCGGCCTCGGTCTTCTCGCGTTGGCGAAACAGGATTATGCCCTGGCGCAGGATTGTTTTTCAAAAGCGGATGACAGCTCTGGTCTGGCGCTCGTCGCCTTGAAACAGAAGAAATTCAACGATGCCTATGCCTGGTTTCAAAAAGAAAAGGATACCAGCGGCCTCGGACTGGTTCTTCTCGGCTGCCGCAATCCTCAGGGCGCCATTCCCGTTTTCCAATCCATCAACGATCAATCCGGCATTGGCTATTGCCAGATGCAGACCGGCAATGTTCGGGCGGCTTTCACCGCCTTTCTTCAGGCGAACGATCTCAATGGCCTCGGCGATCTTTATTCGCATCTTCATCAATTTGCCAAAGCCCGGGAAGCATTTGAAAAGGATCATAATCCGGTCAAGGTGATCCAGTCCTATCGCAACGACTACACACTCAAGGACCGGCGTGAGCACGCGCTGGCTTATGGTCGGGCTGCGATTGCCCGGGGCGATCACGCGCCTGAATGCCTCATGGAAATGGGGGACATTTATTATGACCTTGGCCAGACGCAACAGGGACTTGCCGCGCTGGATCAGGCGGCAGCGTATCCCGGTTATGCATCACAAGCGCATCTCTTTAAGGGACGGATTTATTTCTATCAGCGTGATTTCGCCAGGGCGCAGGCGGAATTCGCGCAGGTGCAGCCGGATGATCTCAATGGTGACGAACGTTATCTGGAAGCCCAATCCGCGCTCAAGGTGCTGGCGGCTTATCAGGGGCTCAATGTTCAGGCGGCGCCGAGTTTCTGAAGATCCTCCCATGAAAAATCCTTCTCCTCTTCAGCGGTGTGTTTCGGCTTTATGCACCGTTTTGATTCTTGTTCAAAACGTGCTTCCGGTAATGGCGCTTGGAAACCGGGATGGTCGCTTTCTTTCGCCAAGCGAGATGGCGAAAATTAAAGGCGGCAACGTTGCGCGCAAACAGGGGTCTTCAAAACCCGGCAATGCAAATACTCAAAATCCAAATCCTCAAAAGCCGAGTTGTCCGACCAAATGCAAAAAGCGGCCGCCTGACCCCGTTCTTCTGACGGGTGGAAAATTTTATCTGCCGTACATGGATGTCGAAATTTCTGGTCTGGGTCGTGCTGCGGAAAATAACCTTCATTTTGCGAGGAATTATTCTAGTCAGGATGACTTTTCGAATGGCGTTTTAGGTGTGGGATGGGTGACTACGCTCGACATCAGTTTGACCGATACAGGTGGTTCCACCGTCACGCTTCGGGATGAAGACGGCAGTCTTTACGATTTGACCCAGCAATCTAACGGTCTTTATACGGACGGCACGCTTAAAGTTCAAAAGCAGAGCGACGGGACTTATCTTTTTACCGAAAACCAAGGCACAATTTACGAGTTCAATTCATCTGGCAGGATTCAATACATCCAAGACATCAATGGGGTCCGTGTTTCTTACAATTACACTGGGAATGTAGTTTCCAGTCTTACCGATGCATCAGGGCGTTCCCTTAACTTCACCTACGCCGATGGGCGATTAACTGGGGTGACCGATTCCTTAGGAAGAACATGGAACTACGCGTATGACGCTTTGCACAACCTGACATCTTGCACTGATCCTCTCAATCGCACCACGACCTATCAATATAACGATCCCATCGATCCACATAACATTACGAGCATCGTGGATCCGAAAGGCAACGTCACCACATATGAATACAACGATCAAGATCGAGTGGTGAAACAAACCAAGCCGGATGGAAGCACGATCACATTTGATTATAATGCGCTTCTGGGAACTTCTTCCATGACGGATGAGGCCGGAAATACGTGGCATTTCGAATACGTATTGATTGGTCTGACAACTCTCGTGATCGATCCCGAAGGTGGCACCCATCAATATACTTACGATCCAGACACCAATTTGATGACGTCAGCGATTGATCCGTTGGGGAATAAGACGACGTACCAATATGATACGGATCAAAATTTGGTGAAATGGGTTGATGCGTTGAATGGATCTCATTCATGGACGTATAATAGTTCGCATTGGTGGCTGACGGAGACAGATCCTAACAATCATACGGTGACACAAACTCTGGATGGTCATAACAATCCTTTGACGGTTACCGACCAGTTGGGTCACACCTCTCAATTGACGTATGATTCGCATGGTTTGGTTGCTAGCATCGCGGATCGTAATCATCACGCGACTTCCTTTTCATACAATGGAAATGGCGACTTGATTAAGGTGACGGATGCATTGGGAAATGTGACAAAAGCCAATTACGATGGTGTTGGGCGTCTTATCTCAACCACTGATGCGAAAAATCATCAGACGCAATTTGTATATGATGCCGGAAATCGGATCACAAAAGTCATTCGTGCGGATGGCAAGAGTGAAAGTTTTGCATACGACGCCAATAACAATCTTCTGATGACAATAGATGCATTGGGGCACACCGTAACCTATAGCTACAATGCATTGGATCACCTCGTGCGCGCGACGGATGCATTAGGAAATACAACGACACTCGGTTACGATGTCCGGCAGCTTTTGACGACGGTGACTGATGCGAGAGGACGGATCTCCACATTTGCGTACGACAAAAATAAACGCCGTGTTTCGATAACAGATCCGAATGGTGGCATAACAGCATTTGCTTATGATTTGGCAGGCAACGTTGTTTCATTCACGGATGCCAAAGGACAGAAAACTTCTTGGGCTTATGATGCCTTGAACCGCGTGTCAAAGAAAACGTATCCGGATGGCAGCTTCGAAGCGATGACGTATGATGCCGCAAGCAACATGCTTGCTCATCAAAATACTGCCGGTGAGACGATGACGTTTGGATACGACCCGGCAAACCGGATCGTAACGAAAGGATGCCCAAGTTGTGGAGCTGGCTTCAACTATGACAATGAGGGAAATTTACTCGGGGTCACTGATGTCAATGCGGGGACTTTCGCTTTTGCCTACGATGCGCTCGATCGCGTGATTCAATCCACTCAGCCAAATAGTCAGGTTGTGCAGTACGCCTATGATGCAATTGGCCTTCGAAACAAACTGACGTATCCGGATCAGGCTTCGATCACTTATCAATACGACAGCGTCAATCGTCTAGTTGGGATTACGGATGGAGACGAAAAATACACTTTTCAATATGACGATGCGGGCCGTCGCGTGGCCTTGACCTATCCCAACAAAGTCAAAACCACTTATGCCTACGACAATGCGGACCGCTTGACTCAGCTTCTGACGAAAGATCCGGCGAGCAAATTAATTTCTCAATTCGATTATATGGTTGATGCGATGGGGAACTGGACGCAAATGACGCAGCAGATTCCTGGCACAAAAAAGGCGAATCAAGTTTTCCAAAACATGTATGGATACGACAGTTTGGACCGTCTCACAGGTGTTTCTCAATCTCGTACCGGAATTTCGCAAAACTATTCGTACGATGCCGTGGGAAATCGGACTTCCAAGATCGAGAACAGTTCAGCTACATCGTATGCGGCAAACAATCTGAATCAATACATCCAAGTGGGATCACAAGCATTGTCATACGATGCGCGCGGAAATTTAACGAGCGACAACGTGCTCTCTATGACATACGACACGGACAATCGCCTCACAAAGGTTGTAAATGGTGCGACGACAGTCAGCTATCTCTACGACTGGTCCAATCGTCTAATGCAGAAAACGGTTCAGGAAGGGAAGATCACGACAAAGACTCGTTACGTTTACGACGGTTGGACGGTGATTGCGGAGACGAACGAGAACGGGAAGAGCGCCAAAAAGAAATATGTAATTGGTCCTCGTGTAGATGAAATTCTGACACAAAAAGGCGACAATACGCTTTATTTGACTCGGGATGGATTGGGGTCGACTCGCGAAGTTTCGAATGGATCAGGAGATGTCAGCCAACGATACGATTATGATGCATTCGGAGTGGTGACTGTGTTGAATGCCAAGGGCGATGACAAAGAAAAGGATCCCAAGACGAATTATTTATTTACTGGACGAGAATTGCAGGAGGAAACTGGGCTATATAATTATCGGAATAGGTTTTATCACCCGACTTTAGGAAGATTTGTCCAAAGAGATCCAATAGGCTTTTTGGCTAACGACGTTAATGTATATAATTATGTTGGAGGAAGTCCCATAAGTTTTGTCGATCCCATGGGATTACAGCAAGTAACGTTCAGTCAAGTTAGTGGTCCTGTTTTTAATCCTTATCCCACTACAGTATTCGGAAATTACGGACAACCGTTTGGGGCTAATAGTGGAAGTTTTAATACAAATGCGAATTCTGGTACATCCTCAATATCGGTAAATGAGGTAAGTGGGTCTGGTGGAAGTTGCAATACGCTTGCTGGACAACAGACAGCCGGTCAAATGACTGCAACAGTATCGGGTCCTCCTGGTTCAACTTATAATGTGAATCTTAATACATCAATGTCTTTAGGGGGAACTGGCAATTCAGGAGGGACTCTTAATACCGCTGGTTCCTCGTGGAGTATTACCGCTAACGGTTCAAGAATCCTTCATGGAAGGAGTTCAGCTAATGGCACAACCTATAATGGAGGCACCAACGTCAGTTTTTGTGTTACAATCCCACCGTCAGGTTCGACTAATGTTGCTACATTTTCTGGGTCCTCTATCGTTTCAGGAGGTAATAATTCTGGCAATTCTTGGGCTACAGCAACTATCACTGTTCATGTTTCTGCGCCAGGAGGCCCCCCTTGAAAAAATTGGAAATAAAAGAACAATCAATATGTCTTATTATAGCCTTTTTCATATGGCTTTGGACTTTTATTATTGGGCCATCTGCAGGAAAAGATGGTGTGTCTGTTAGCATGCCTGTTTCTTTTATTGTTACGTT
>Ga0207095_10286_pt1 | contig 13044 bp, 10 predicted proteins | sample Alteio_BWMinHeat_88_FD_153529 | JGI IMG/M metagenome (GOLD analysis project Ga0207095, IMG submission 153529) | Enriched cells from forest soil in Barre Woods Harvard Forest LTER site, Petersham, Massachusetts, United States -... | ecosystem: Environmental > Terrestrial > Soil > Temperate forest >... | reverse complement strand
GCAAGAATCAATTTTTCGGCGTTGGAAAAACCAGCGCCCAGCGAAATCTCTCCGGTTGGCTTTTCGACCACTGTCAAGTTGACGTCGACCTGGTCGTTGCGGTCCGGCACTTCCGGCGTCTCAATGGTAACTTCCTTGAAGTACCCTAAACGGTCAACACGATCACGGGAATGCGTGATCTGCTCGCCGTCGTACCAAGAACCCTCGAATTGCCGGAATTCCCGGCGTACCACTTCGTCGCGCGTCGTGGTATTTCCGGCGATGTTAATGCGGCGAACATACACACGCTTGCCCGGATCAACCATGATGGTTAATGCGACTTCCTTTTTTTCGCGATCGATGTTCGGATTTGCATTCACGTTGGCGAATGCATAACCGAAGTTTCCGAGACGATCGGATATCTTTTTCACGCTGTCGGCGAGCTTCTGGCCAGAATATACATCCCCGCCTTTTAGCTGCAGCAACGACTGCAATTCGCCTTCACGGCCAAACATTTCACCTTCAAGCTTGATGTCCGAAACCTTGTACTTATCACCCTCGTTGATATTGATGGTGATGTAAATCCCTTTTTTGTCCGGCGTGATGGAGACTTGTGTCGACTCGACGTGCATCTCGATATATCCGCGATCCAGATAAAACGACTTCAACGACTCCAGATCCCCGGTCAGTTTCTGCTTTGAGTACTGGTCTGTCTTGTTATACCAGGTGAACCAGCCCGGACTCCGCAGCACGATCAATGCCTGAAGTTCTTTATCTGTAAAAGTCTTGTTGCCGATGAATTTGATCTGGCGGATCTTGGTTACGTCGCCTTCATCCGCAGTAAACGTGATGTTGACGCGATTACGCTCGATCGGGGTTACCGTTGTGGTTATTTGCACTCCGTACAAACCCCGGGACAAATATTGGCGTTTTAGCTCCTGTTCAGCCCTATCCACCAATGATTTGTCATAGATGCGCGCTACTGCTACCCCGACTTCTTTCAGGGCTTTGTTGATCATGTCCTTTTCGAATTCCTTGATACCGGTAAATTCGACGCTGGCAATTGCCGGCCGTTCTTCGACAGACACAACCAGTACATCGCCTTCGACTTCGATGCGCACATCCTTGAAGAAGCCCGTTGCATATAACGCCTTGAGTGCAGCAGCAGCTTTTTCATCGGTATATGTCTCGCCGACACGTATCGGCAGGAAGCCGAATACCGTTCCTGCTTCGGTACGCTGAATACCTTCCACACGAATATCTTTTACTTTAAAAGGTTCTACTGCCAGCGCGTGCGTCGAGCACAATGCCAATACGGCGATGGCGATAAGGCGGCGGGGGAAAGCTGGCATGGAAAAACGCTCGGAATATAATTTCATTGGCTGTCGTTCATTAAATATTCTTGTCAGACGGGAGTTGTGTGAAGAGCGAGCGATGACACTTAAGACATGAGGCGAACGATATCGTTAAAGACCGCAACCACCATCAAGGTCATCAAAATTCCTATTCCAGCTCGCTGCGCTATATCGCCAAACCGTTCCGAAACCGGGCGGCCCGTCAAAACTTCCAGCGAATAATACAACAAAAGCCCCCCATCCAGCACTGGAATAGGAAGCAGGTTCATCACGCCTAGGCTAATACTGATGTATGCGATGAAGCCGAGAAAACTGATCACACCGTTTCGCGCGGTTTTCCCGGCGTAATCCGCAATGGTAATGGGGCCGGTGATATTTTTCAGAGACGCTTCACCGGTGACGATTTTTCCCAGCATTTTGAGAGTCAAGACGCTGGTATCCCAGGTTTTCTGCACGCCTTTTGAGAGCGCGCGTAATGGAGGTTCACTGACGACTGTCATTTCGGGCGGTCGCGGTGATACACCTATCCTGCCTATCGGCTTACCATCCTGCAGTTGTGTCTCAGGAGTAACGTTGATCACGAATTCCTGCTCACCACGCCAACCAGCTATCTGCAGCAACTTTCCCGGCGATGCATGCACCAGTTCCACGAACGATAATCCGTCGATAACCGTTACCCCGTTTATCTGCTGCACTACATCCCCTTCGTGCAGCCCTGCGCGCATTGCCGGACTGCCCGGATTAATTTTTTCGATTACCGCTTTGGGCCACGCCAGATCGACCCCCAGTTTCCCCAGGAAATCATTTTCAAGGTCCGGCGCTGTCAGTCCGTCAAATTGGAGAGTGATGGTGTCGAGCAGGTGTCCGCCAGACACAAATGAGTCGGCACGCTGGATATCCAGCCGCGCCGGGGTCTTTGCGAGAGCGGATTGCAATAGGTCCCAACGCAATTCTGACCAGACTTTTACCGGCTCACCGTTGACCGCAGTAATCAATTCCCCACCACGTAAACCCGCCTGGTAAGCGGCCGATTGCTCGGGTACAGCACGTAGTTTTGGGACTGGCTCGGGAATCCCGATCATATACAGCCCGGCAAATACGACGATCGCCAAAAGGAAATTCGCAATAGGCCCGGCTACCACGATGGCGAACCTGCGCCACACCGATTGACGCGTGAATTCGCGATTCAGATCCTCTGGCGGCAAACCGCTGATGTCCTGCTCGCGCGCGTCCAGCATCTTCACGTATCCGCCGAGCGGCAGAACCGAAATCGCCCATTCGGTCTGGTCGCGGCCGACGCGTCGGGAAAAAATGACTTTCCCCATGCCGACCGAAAACCGCAATACCTTGACGCCACAAAGGCGTGCAACAAAGTAGTGCCCCAATTCATGCACAATCACCAGGGTTCCCAGCACAACGAGAAATGCAATCAACGTCTGGAGGAGCATCATGATTGAATAAACGACTCTGCAATTTCGCGAGCGTGGGCATCCTGATCGAACACCACATCTATGCCGGTTAATGCAACGTTGGGCAGTTTTTCCATCACACGAGCAACCAGTTGATCAATCACGCGGAATCCAATCTTGCGGTCTAAAAACGCTTGGACAGCAATTTCGTTGGCTGCGTTCAATACTGCCGGAGCGGAACCACCTGCAATCAACGCGGCATAGGCGAGTTGGAGGCAAGGAAAACGCGTGAAATCCGGACGTTCAAAGGATAGTTTCCCGATTTTTGCAAGGTCAATCGACGCCACTCCCGACGCGACACGTTCCGGATAAGCCAATGCATGGGCAATCGGCGTTCGCATGTCAGGATTGCCCAACTGCGCTAAAACCGAGCCGTCGACATAGGAGACCATCGAATGAATCACGCTTTGCGGATGAATGACCACTTCGATTTGTGCTGCGGAAGCACCGAACAGCCAATGTGCTTCGATAACTTCCAGTCCTTTGTTCATCATCGTCGCCGAGTCGACTGAAATCTTGCGGCCCATGACCCAATTTGGGTGGGCCACTGCTTCCTCTGGTGTAACCGCATGCAGGGTATCGACAGCCCGCGTCAAGAACGGGCCGCCGGAAGCCGTCAAAAGAATTTTTTCGATTCCGCAGTGCGCGGGGGAACGTTGATAGCCGTGCGGAAGGCATTGAAATATCGCATTGTGCTCGCTATCGATCGGCAACAAGGTCGCGGCGTTTTGCGTTACTGCGTCCATGAACAACTGGCCGGACATCACCAACGCTTCCTTGTTCGCCAACAAAATCTTTTTCCCTGCCCTCGCTGCAGCTAACGTCGGCGCAAGGCCTGCCGCACCTACGATAGCTGCCATCACTGCATCGCAGCCGGAAGCGCTTGCAATCGCGCACAAGGCGGCTGAGCCGTATTCGACCTGGGTATTGACGCCCGCACCGGCAAGCAACCGGCTCAGCCTCTGTGCGGCATCTGCGGTGCCTACGACAGCGACCTGCGGCCGGAATTGCGCGCATTGCGCAGCCAGCTCTTCAACTTTTGTATGGGCAGACAACGCGAATACGGAATAGCGGTCAGGATGGCGCGCCAATACATCCAGCGTTGAAACGCCAATGGAACCTGTTGCGCCGAGTATCGTGACGTTTTGCATGTTGGCAGGCGTTAGAGCCAGAATCCGATCAGTACCGCCAACGGCAGGACGGGTATCAACGCATCGATACGATCCAGAATGCCGCCATGACCAGGCAACAGCTTGCTGCTGTCTTTTGCTCCTGCGCGGCGCTTGAGCAGAGATTCAAATAAATCGCCGACGATGCTGGCGGCCACTATCAATGTCATCGCTGCGACGAATACCGTCCAGCCGAACCGTTCTTGAAGCCTGACCGCAAAAGTATCGTGGAACAACGGCAATGTCGTACTCGTCGCTGTCAACGCCAATACCGTGACCCAACCGCCAATCGCACCTTCCCATGACTTCCCGGGTGAAATTGTCGGCGCCAGTTTACGCTTCCCGAATGCCTTGCCGCTGAAGTACGCCCCAATATCAGCAATCCAGACAATCGCCATCACGGACATCAAATAGATTACCGAATGCTTGTACAACACCAGCATCGCGAGGAAACAGCCGAGTATGGAAACTCCGTAAATCATCGTCAGCAAGCGATTGGGGATACTACCAAGAGGCGGCAATCCTATTGCAAGTGCAGGCGTCAGACGAACTACCCAGATCGCCACACATACCGCGAATAGCATAGCGACATCACTGGCATGGCTGGTGTATGCAAGAAACGCAAAGGCAGCTGCCCAGATAGCCGCACCCACTTCAGGATGCTTGCTCCCGAACAAACGAAAGCTCTCCCACGATGCAGCCGCAAACATGCATGTCGCCGCGATGGCAATTACAGGGAACGAGTTCAGGGAAAATAGTGCGAGCATAATTGCAAGCATTACCAATGCAGTAATCACCCGCGTTCGCAGCATCAGGACACCTTCTTCTGCTCAACCAGTTGCGCACTGGTGCGACCGAAGCGCCGCTCGCGCTGATGGTAGGAAGAAATGGCTGTATCCAACGCTGTCGCATCGAAATCAGGCCAATAAGTTTCAGTGAAATAGAGTTCGGTATAGGCGAGCTGCCAAAGTAGAAAGTTTGAAATACGCTCTTCTCCGCCGGTGCGAATGAAAAGATCCGGTTCAGGCGCATATGCCAATGACAAATGCGGCACAAGCTGTTCTTCGGAAAAGTCGGTAATGCCAGGATTCGCGGCGGTCATTTTTCCGACGGCTTGCATGATGTCCCAACGACCGCCGTAGTTCGCACAAACGGTTACCGTGAGATTGGTGTTATTCGCGGTTTTGCGTTCTGCATTCGCAATCAACTGCTGCAAGTCGCGATCGAAACGCGTGAGGTCGCCCACTACCTTGAGGCGTACACCGTTTGCATGCATTTTTGCGACCTCTCGCTCCAATGCGGTGACGAACAGGCGCATCAGCAACGACACTTCGTCAGCCGGACGGCGCCAGTTCTCGGAACTGAAGGCAAAGAACGTAAGATATTCGATACCGCGCTCAACACAGGCCTCGACAATACCGCGTACCGCTTCGACGCCCTTGACGTGACCAGCCACACGCGGCAGAAACCGCTTGGTCGCCCAACGGCCATTGCCATCCATGATGATCGCAATATGGCGAGGTGCTGCCGATGTTTCCGGTACCACCTGGGTTGAACTCGTATGCGTCATGAAGTACCGAAAAAAACTTGTTGAAATTAAAAATGCCAACGCGTAGGACGAATAACGCTGCGCTCATCCGCCCTACGCGAAATTCAAAATGCAGGAAAACGCTATACCGTCATCAATTCTTTTTCTTTTTCAGCCGCCAGCTTATCCACCTCAATGACGAACTTGTCGGTCAATTTTTGTACTTCATCCTGGGCACGACGCTCATCATCTTCCGAGCACGCTTTTTCTTTCAAAAGCTTTTTCAATGTTTCGTTACCGTCGCGACGAATATTGCGGATTGCGATTTTTGCATCTTCGCCTTCAACCTTCACCAGCTTTGCCATCTCCTTGCGGCGCTCTTCCGTCAGGGCCGGAGTAGGTACGCGAATGATGTCGCCCTGCGTGGAAGGATTCAGGCCAAGATCCGATTCACGGATCGCCTTTTCAACCACTGCAACCATTTTCTTTTCCCATGGCTGCACGCCGATGGTGCGCGCATCGATCAGGGTCACGTTGGCAACCTGGGTAAGTTGCGTTGGATTCCCATAGTAGTCGACCATCACATGGTCGAGTATTCCGACGTGCGCGCGCCCTGTACGTACCTTCGCCAGATTGCCCTTCAAAGTCTCAATCGACTTTTGCATTTTTTGCTCTGCGCTTTTCTTGACATCACCAACTACCATGCTGATCTCCTTTATTGCAAAAACAATGTCTGACTTAAACGTGAACCAATGTACCTTCGTCTTCACCCATGATGACGCGTCGCAATGCACCTGGCTTCACGATCGAAAACACTTTAATCGGCAATTTCTGATCACGGCATAACGCAAACGCCGTCGCATCCATCACTTGCAAATGCTTGGCAATCGCCTCGTCAAACGAAATCGTCGAATAACGCGTGGCTTCAGGGTCTTTCTTCGGATCGGCACTATAGACGCCGTCAACCTTGGTCGCCTTGAGCACGATTTCCGCACCAATTTCCGAACCACGCAATGCAGCGGCGGTATCGGTCGTAAAGAACGGGTTGCCGGTACCGGCCGCGAACACGACGATCTTTCCTTCCTCAAGGTACTGCAGCGCTTTGGGGCGCACATACGGCTCTACTACCTGCTCGATACTGATTGCCGACATGACGCGTGCAACGATGCCTACCTGGCGCATTGCATCGGCCAATGCCAGCGAATTCATCACGGTCGCCAGCATGCCCATGTAATCGGCTGTTGCGCGATCCATACCCTGCGCGCCAGGTGCTACACCGCGGAAAATGTTACCACCGCCGATAACAATCGCCAGCTCTACGCCTAACTTGGATATCTCGGATACATCGGCCACCATGCGCTCAATCGTCGCGCGGTTGATACCGTAAGAATCATCGCCCATCAAGGCTTCGCCGGAAAGTTTTAGGAGAACGCGCTTGTAAGCTGGTTTTGTCATGAAGGGGGCTCTTTATGTTTATCCGGGTACTGCAGGTTATCTATGCTATCGCTTTTGTTATTCCATCTGCCTGCCTGGTTTGGTGGCAAATGGAATGATAATTCTTCAATCGAATCGTGTGCATCAATTCGATTAAAAAAACGGGCCTTTCGGCCCGCTTTGATTCGCTTACGCCTGCTTGGCGGCGGCGACTTGCGCTGCAACCTCGGCAGCGAAATCGTCTTGACGCTTTTCAATGCCTTCGCCAACGATATACATCGTGAACGCTTTCGTTGTTGTATTCGACGCCTTGAGCATTTGTTCGACGGTCTGCTTATCGTTCTTCACGAATGGCTGATTGAACAGCGACACTTCTTTCAGGAATTTCTGAACGGTGCCTTCAACCATCTTGGCTACGATGTCAGCCGGCTTGCCGGATTCAGCAGCTTTTTGCGATGCGATCGAACGTTCTTTCTCGATCAATTCCGCAGGCACTTCATCGGATGACAATGATACCGGCTTCATTGCGGCGATGTGCATCGCGACGTCTTTGCCGACCTGCTCGTCCGCACCGTCAAACTCGACCATCACACCGATACGCGTTCCGTGCAGATACGAGGTCAATCTTGTACCGGTTTCAAAACGACGGAAGCGGCGGATTGACATGTTCTCGCCGATTTTCCCGATCAGTCCGGCGCGCACGTCATCAACCGTTTTCCCATCCAGCGGCAATGCCAACAATGCGGCAACATCAGCAGGATTTTTTTCTGCAACCAGTTTTGCGCAGGTATTGGCAAAGGCGATGAAATCATCGTTTTTCGTCACAAAATCTGTTTCGCAGTTGACTTCGATAAGTGCGCCAACGCCACCCGAAATATAGGATGCGACGATCCCTTCCGCTGTAATGCGGGAAGCGGCCTTCGATGCCTTGCTACCCAGCTTCACACGCAGAAGCTCTTCAGCTCGCTCCATGTCGCCCGCTGCTTCAGTCAATGCTTTTTTGCATTCCATCATCGGCGCGTCAGTCTTTGCGCGCAGTTCGCCCACCATTGCAGCAGTAATTGCGGTCATCTTATTCCCCTAAGCAATCGACGTCCTGTCGGACGCCACAGATCAAAATATGTTCAAAATTACTCGAAAAAAAGGGGCGAACAGCTGTTGCCCCCTCTCTGAAGCTCGACAAATCCAGCGCGAGCCTTACGCGCCTTCGTTGATCTCTACAAACTCGTCGCCGCCGGTCGCGCCACTCTTGATTGCTTCGACCACGTCGTTGACGGCATTTGCACGACCTTCCAGAATGGCATCAGCCACGCCACGGGCGTAAAGCATGATTGCCTTGGAGGAATCGTCGTTACCTGGGATCACGTAAGTCACGCCTTCAGGTGAGTGGTTCGTATCGACAACGCCGATCACCGGAATGCCCAATTTGGCGGCTTCGGTAATTGCACCTTTGTGATAACCGACGTCAACGACAAAAATTGCGTCAGGGATTCCGCCCATATCCTTGATACCGCCTATGGATTTTTGCAATTTGATCATTTCGCGGCTGAACATCAGCGCTTCTTTTTTGCTCAGTTTCTCTACGGAACCATCGGCAATTGATGCTTCCATGTCTTTCAGGCGCTTGATCGACGTTTTGATCGTCTTGAAATTGGTCAGCATACCGCCGAGCCAACGCTGGTCAACATATGGAACGCCAGCGCGTTGCGCTTCGGCAGCCATGGTTTCACGTGCTTGACGCTTGGTACCGACCATGAGGATCGTTCCGCGGTTCGATGCCAATTGACGAATGTACTTCATCGCCTCTTGGTACATACCAAGGGTTTTCTCAAGGTTGACGATATGGATTTTGTTACGATGACCAAAGATGTACGGTGCCATCTTCGGGTTCCAGAAACGAGTTTGGTAACCGAAATGGACACCGGCTTCCAGCATTTCACGCATAGTTACTGACATAAAAATCTCCAGGGTTAGGTCTGGAATCCGTTCAGTGACCCGGTTAAGGGCACCCTTTTTTCGAGCGGATTCACGATTTACTAAAGTTTGATAACTTGAAAGTATTCCAAGCTAACCCGAGAGTGTAACCTAAAACACCCTGTTCTTTCAAGCGCAACAGTGACGGAGTTACACGGATGACGCGGTGCTCGACTATAATTTCACTTTCCTCTTTTGCTTACTGATTTCTACAAGTCGGTCTATCCATGTCCCCTATATCCATTAAAACTGCTGAAGATATCGAAGGCATGCGCGTTGCCGGCAAGCTGGCGGCCGAAGTGCTCGATTTTATTGCCCCCCACGTCAAGGCAGGCATCAGCACCAGCGAACTTGACCGTATTTGCCATGAATACATGGTGAACGTCCAGGACTCGATTCCCGCGCCGCTGAATTATTGCCCTCCCGGCTATACACCCTACCCGAAGGCAATTTGCACATCAGTCAACGATGTGGTCTGCCATGGCATTCCTGGCGACAAGATCCTGAAAAACGGCGATGTTGTGAATCTCGATATCACTGTCATCAAACACGGGTACCACGGCGACACCAGCCGTATGTTTTTTGTCGGCGAGCCGTCGATACTGGCCAAGCGACTTACCGAAATTACCTATGAATGCATGTGGCTGGGCATCTCCAAAATCAAGCCGGGCGCGTATCTCGGCGATATCGGCCATGTGATCCAGCAGCATGCCGAAAAAGCCGGTTATAGCGTGGTGCGCGAATTTTGCGGCCACGGCATCGGCAAGGTGTTCCATGAAGAACCTCAAGTTCTTCATTACGGCCGGCCCGGCACCCTGGAAAAATTGGCTGCGGGCATGATTTTTACGGTTGAGCCGATGATTAACGCCGGAAAACGCGACATCCGCGAAATGGGCGATGGCTGGACAATCAAAACAAAAGACCACAGCCTGTCTGCACAATGGGAGCATACGGTACTTGTCACGGATACCGGCTATGAGGTGTTGACAGTCTCGCCCGGCATGCCTCCTCCACCCGCTATCATCCAACGCGAGAAGCCCGTCCAAGCTTCAGCAGTGTAGTCATGTCTTCTCTCGCGCCGGCGCTCAAAGAGCAACTCAAAGCTGAGCGACAAAACGTCATCTCTGCATTCGAGGCCGACGGCAATCCTGAAAAACTGCTTGCACGACTGCGCAAGAATGTTGACGCTGCGCTCATCAAGGCATGGCAGGCATTTTCTTTCCCGCAAAATGTGACACTGGTTGCTGTCGGCGGATATGGCCGCGGCGAGCTATTCCCGCATTCAGATGTTGACGTACTGGTGTTACTCGAGTCTGCCCCATCGCCGGAGTTGCAGGCAAAACTTGAAGAACTGGTACAGCTATTCTGGGACATCGGACTCGAAATCGGCCATAGCATCCGGACCGTGGACGAATGCCTCTCCGAATCCGCAGCAAACATCACTGTCCAAACCAGTTTGCTCGAAGCACGACGTGTCGCAGGCAGCCGTAAGCTGTTCAATCTCCTGCAAGAACGATGCGATGCCGCGATGGATCCACGGGCTTTCTTTCAGGCCAAGACATTGGAACTGCGGCAGCGACATGTGAAATACGAAGATACGCCGTACAGCCTCGAACCGAACTGCAAGGAAAGTCCCGGCGGCTTGCGCGACCTGCAGGTCATCCTATGGGTTGCGAAAGCTGCCAAATTGGGAGAGTCATGGCGCGAACTCGGCGAACGTGGTTTGTTGACCGCAACCGAAGCACGGCAACTGATGCAAAAAGAACGCGTGCTCAAGGATATCCGGATCCGCTTGCATATCTATGCGAATCGCCGCGAAGATCGTCTGGTATTCGACGTACAGACACCGGTTGCAGAAACGTTCGGATTCAAGACCACAGAAACACGCCGTGCCAGTGAATACCTGATGCAGCATTATTATCTGGCTGCAAAAGCAATTACTCAACTCAACACGATCCTGTTGCAGAATATCGAGGCTCAACTTTTTCCGCAGACAACGCCGGCGAAGCCGATTAACGAACGTTTCAATGAGGTAAACGGATTAATCGATATTGTTCGCGACGATGCATTTGACGTCACGCCGTCAGCCATGCTGGAAGTTTTCCTGCTGGTCGCGCAACAGCCCGAACTCAAGGGCATGACCGCCCGTACTTTGCGCGCCCTGTGGCATGCCCGATTCAATATCGACCAAGAGTTTCGCCGGAATCCCGTAAATCACGCGCTGTTCCTGAGCATACTCCAGGCACCTAAAGGAATTACGCACGCGTTGCGCGCGATGAATCAAACCAGCATTCTGGGCCGCTACCTGCCGAACTTCCGACGCATCGTTGGGCAGATGCAGCATGACCTTTTTCACGTCTACACGGTCGATCAGCATATCCTGATGGTCGTACGCAATGTTCGCCGCTTCCTGATTACGGAACATGCGCATGAATACCCATTCTGCAGCCAGTTAATGGCAAATTTTCCGCGGCCATGGCTGCTGTATGTTGCCGCACTGTTTCATGATATTGCCAAGGGGCGCGGCGGCGATCATTCCAAATTGGGAATGGACGACGCGCGGCAATTTTGTGAGAGCCATGGCATTTCGGAAGAAGACACTGAACTCGTTGTCTTCGTCGTCGAGCATCATCTGACGATGTCGCAGGTCGCACAAAAAAATGATTTATCGGATGTCGATGTCATCCGGAAGTTTGCAGACATGGTGAAGGACGAACGCCATCTGACGGCGCTGTATCTGCTGACGGTGGCGGACATCAGGGGTACCAGCCCCAAGGTGTGGAATGCGTGGAAAGGCAAGCTGCTGGAAGACCTGTATCGAATGACCTTGCGCGTGCTGGGAGGCGAGCGGCCATCGGCAGATCGTGAACTGATAAGCCGTCAGAATGAAGCGTTGAAAACCCTGCGCCTTTACGGCCTCCCACCGCATGTACATGAACCGCTTTGGCAACAACTTGATGTAGCGTATTTCCTGCGCCACGATGCATCCGACATTTCCTGGCAAACCCGCTCCCTGTACAACAAGGTCGATAGCGATGTGCCCGTCGTTAAATGCCGCTTGGCGCCTATCGGCGAAGGTTTGCAAGTCACTGTGTACACGAAGGACCAACCTGACCTGTTTGCGCGTATCTGTAGCTATTTCGACCGGAAAAATTTCAGCATCCTGGATGCAAAAATTCATACCACCAAACATGGCTACGCGCTGGATGCATTCCTGATCACCGAACCTGATTTCGCCAAAAACTATCGCGACCTCATCAATCTGATCGAACACGAACTGGCGCAACTATTGCAATCCAGCGACCCTCTTCCGGCGCCGTGCAAGGCACGCCTGTCCAGACTGTCGCGTACATTTCCGATCACGCCGACTGTCGATCTCAGGCCCGATGAACGCGGCCAGTTTTACCTGCTATCGGTCTCAGCGAATGACCGCAACGGCCTGCTGTATTCAGTTGCCAACGTGCTGGCAAAATACAAGATAAATTTGCACACCGCGAAGATCATGACCTTGGGGGAACGCGTCGAAGATGTCTTCCTTGTCGACGGGCCGGTGTTGAACAATGCGCGCAATCAGATCCAGTTTGAAACGGATCTTCTGGAAGCGCTTAAAATTTAACCTAGATTCCTCGGTTGGACAGGTATGAGTGTGCATTTTTCCGGCGCTCTGGCTAGACGCGACGACGCAGCAGACTTCATTCTGCAAGGAGGAGCAACGACGCCAGAGGGCCGGAAAAATGGGCAATCGTGCCTGTAGCGACCTCACTCAAACGGTAATGGTTATCGAACGACATAAAATATGTATTCATAAGGTTTTCCGAGCAACAGTGAGCGGTCAACCGAGGAATCTAGGTTTAATCCGATCTCCCGTCTTTTTACATTTTTGAAATCATGACTGAACCTCTACGCCTCTCCAAACGCATGTCCGAACTGGGGCTCTGTTCCCGACGCGAAGCCGATGAATGGATCGAACGCGGCTGGGTCCGGGTCGACGGCGTAATTGTGTCGACACTGGGCAGCAAGGTCCTGCCGAATCAAAAGGTCACGATTGAACGTCAGGCCAGCGCGCAGCAGGCGCGCCTCGCGACCGTCTTGCTCAACAAACCAATCGGCTACGTGAGCGGACAGGCAGAGGATGG
>Ga0207095_10284_pt1 | contig 13098 bp, 12 predicted proteins | sample Alteio_BWMinHeat_88_FD_153529 | JGI IMG/M metagenome (GOLD analysis project Ga0207095, IMG submission 153529) | Enriched cells from forest soil in Barre Woods Harvard Forest LTER site, Petersham, Massachusetts, United States -... | ecosystem: Environmental > Terrestrial > Soil > Temperate forest >... | reverse complement strand
CAATGCACTTCATCAGTGCCGGAAGCCATAGCACCGCAGTGGCATCGGCCATCGCCATACGGAAGGTTGTTCGTACGGTAGTCAAATCGAAATTGTTAGGCGCAACTGCTTCTTCCAGATCAGAGAGCGCTTTCCTGACGGTAGGCCATAGTTCGTCGGCACGCGCAGTCGGCTTGACGCCATGCGCGGTGCGGATGACCAATTCGTCGTCGAGCGCATCGCGCAGGCGTCGTAATGCGTTCGAGACCGCCGGTTGAGTCATGGCGAGTCGATTGGCCGCGCGCGTCAAATTATGTTCGGTCATCACGGCGTCGAACACGCGGAGCAGATTCAAGTCGAGGGTAAGGAAGCTCATTGTTGCAGTATAGGAATAAAAGTCCGTCAGGCAATAACTTTATTTTGTCGCCTAGCTATTCATTACCGGCATAGTCGATGTCAGATGTTGTAACCGGATTTATAACATAGAGCTATTTATACTGCAATGCAGCAAAAGTATTTATCAAAAAATTTCCTGCCAGATCTTCCTATTATACGAATGGTAAAACCTCTAATAAGTTCGGACGATAGAATTAATTTCCCAAAATAAATGCCGAAAATCGTTCAAAACATTGCGCCGCACCATGGCCGACTTTTTAGTTTATGAAAGTGTTGTGGAACAGGAGTCACTTCCAGAAAAACTAGTTGCGGAAGGCGTTACAACCCCCGGATCAGCATTTGCGTGTCGATCACCCGGACATCCCGGCGTATCGGTACACCATTCTCAACAAACCACCGCTGCACTACAAAAGGTGCAAGCCCGGTTTCTTCCCTGATTGCGAACTGAAAGATGGCATCCCAGGACGTGTCGCGTGGCATGACCCATACAACCTGCCGGCCATTGTCTGCACGTACACCGGCATGTTGAAGGTTCGGCCGGATGCGCTCGGCGCGTTGCTCGCGACTTTCAGAATAAGTGCCGTTTTCATCCGGTGTAGGCAGAACCAGCGGGACTCGCTTCTGTAATATTGCCGAAGCACCGGTCTTGAACTTGGCCCACGGTCCAATCAGGACACGCTCGACAAATTGTAGTTCGACGCTGTTTAGAGGCTCGTCAAGGTAGTAACAGGATAGATCTCGCGCCATGAGGTTTGGCACCGGTATTTAAAATTAAGGGATGGAAGTGTCGACGTCACAAGGCCATTGGTTCTCACCATTTTACTTGTGTTGTCGTCAGATCGCTGAGGCTCTGCGTATGCCATCCGCAGCTATAGCCACTGCCGGCGGTACAGGGAGCCTACGTTATGGGTTGGCGACGTCGGCGCCGGCCAGCGTTGGCGGGGTCGCCTGTGCTGCAACTTTGCGACGGAGCCGGCGCCGGTCCAGCCACCAGGCCAGTATGGGCAGCGCAAAGAATCCGCCGGGCGAAACGAAGAGAATCAGGTAAGGCGTAATATCGGCAAGGTTACGCAATTGCGCACGGATTTTTTTGCGATCCATGTCGGTCCAGCGATACCCATTGCGCTGCTTCATGATGAGCTCAATGAGCCCACGCATTTGAGCCATTTCTGCTGACACGCGTTGGCGCTCTCGATTTTGTAACGCCCAGATCCAGGTGATGCCTTTCCAGAGCGGGAGGAGGGGATTTGTCAGGACGGTAATCGATGGCCGTAGCATGATTATTCTTCTTTTAGGTTGGAAACAGCCAACTGTTTCCTAGCTGTAATTCTATACCCGTTGAACATTTGAAATAGGGTGCCGATGCGCCAAAGACACGCATTTGACAAAGGTTCACAATCAACCGCCACAACCCTATATTCAACGAGCTCTTTTACTTTTATCGAGTCTAAAAAAAAGCGGCGGGTTCAAGCCCGCCGCTTTCCATTATGGACGAATTCCTCGCCAATTGCCCTCCCATATTTATGTCTTCAAGCGATTTTCCAGTTGCGCTTTGGCAGCCACCAATTTCTTCGGCAGGTGATACTGCAGCTTGGCGAACAACTCATCATGCAGTTTTAATTCGTTCGTCCACGCCGCATTGTCGATCGACATGATTTTGTCGAACTGCTCTCGGGTGAAATCGAGACCATCCCATTTCAGATCGTTGAATCGCGGGGCGATACCGAAGATGGTTTCGACGCCGTCTACGGTGTCTTCAACCCGCTCGAGGATCCATTTCAACACGCGCATATTGTCGCCAAAACCCGGCCAAATAAACCGGCCTTCGTCGTCGGTACGGAACCAGTTTACGCAATAGATTTTCGGTAGTGTCGCCTGCGATGCCCCGGTTGTTTCGCCCATATCAAGCCAGTGCTGGAAGTAGTCGCTCATGTTGTATCCCGTGAAGGGCAGCATGGCAAAGGGGTCGCGTCGAATCACACCGACCTGACCTGCAGCAGCAGCAGTGGTTTCAGAGCCCATGGTCGCGGCCATGTATACGCCTTCAGTCCAGTCGCGGGCTTCCGTCACGAGCGGCACGGTAGTGGAACGGCGCCCGCCGAAGATGAATGCCGAGATCGGCACCCCCGCGGGATCGTCCCAAGCAGAATCAACGACCGGATTTTGCGCGGCCGACACGGTGAAACGCGCGTTCGGATGTGCGGCCTTGCGGCCCGTCTCTTTGGCGATAGCCGGTGTCCAGTCCTTGCCCTGCCAGTCGGTCAGGTGCGTCGGCGCATCCTTGGTCATGCCTTCCCACCAGACATCGCCATCATCGGTGAGCGCGACATTGGTAAAGATGGTGTTTGCCCGCACTGACGCCATGCAGTTGGCATTGGTAGCGACACTGGTGCCTGGAGCAACGCCGAAGTAACCGGTCTCGGGATTGATCGCATACAGGCGGCCGTCGGCGCCAGGTTTGATCCACGCGATGTCGTCGCCTATCGTGGTTATTTTCCAGCCTGCGAAACCGGCAGGCGGAATCATCATCGCAAAATTCGTCTTGCCGCATGCGGAAGGGAACGCTGCCGCAACATAGTGCTTCTTGCCCTCCGGCGACTCGACGCCGAGTATCAGCATGTGTTCAGCGAGCCAACCCTGGTCTCTGCCCATGGTCGATGCAATCCGCAAAGCAAAGCATTTCTTGCCCAGCAACGCGTTACCGCCATAGCCGGAACCATACGACCAGATTTCCCGGGTTTCAGGGTAATGGACTATATATTTGGTCGTGCTGCAAGGCCAGGGCACGTCCCGTGCGCCAGGCTGACGCGGTGCGCCGACAGAGTGTACGCAGGTGACAAAGTCGCCATCCGTACCCAGCACGTCATACACCGCTTTCCCCATACGCGTCATGATGCGCATGCTGACTGCGACATAGGGTGAGTCCGATAATTCGACACCGATTTGCGCGATAGGCGAACCCAAGGGACCCATCGAAAACGGGATGACGTACATCGTGCGACCACGCATGCAACCATCGAACAGTCCGTTCAAGGTGGTACGCATTTCGACCGGGGCAACCCAGTTATTGGTCGGCCCGGCGTCTTCCTGTTTGGCTGAACAGATAAAGGTACGGTCCTCGACGCGAGCCACGTCGGATGGATCCGAGCAAGCCAGGTAACTGTCGGGCCGCTTGACCGCGCTCAGTTTTTTCAGGGTGCCGGAAGTAACCATTTCTGCGCATAAGCGATCGTATTCCTCCTGTGAGCCATCGCACCAATAGATGCGCTGCGGTTTGGTCAAGGTAGCGACTTCCGCTACCCAATTAATCAAATGACGCTGCTTGATATAGGCGGGAGCATTCAAAGTCGCAATACCCCCCATTACGGGTTGATTCATGAAACCACCTCCACTACAAATTAAAATTCGGTATTGCCAGATGCCCATCGAATTGAAGCGCGCGGCCAGAACAATGAAATAATGTGTAAATTCGGCACGACTTTCCCCGAGGCATAAGTACATGAGCGCTTACAACTCACATGCACTTGCTTCATTAAAGGCTATTTTCCTGCGCTTTCCAACAAATTTGTAGTAAAAATATCCTACTAACGTAGTAAGGTAATTTACTATCTGGCATACGCGTTATTTGATTACTGAATCGTTGAATAAATAGAAATTTTACTGATGAAAATTGCCATATTGGACGACTATCAGGACTGTGTACGTCACCTCGAGTGTTTCAATTTGTTGACAGGTCACGACGTGAAGGTATTCACAAATGGCGCTCGTGGTATCGGGCAACTCGCGATACGCCTGGCCGACTTCGACGCATTGGTATTGATTCGGGAACGATCAAGGATCCCCGCTCAGCTTTTAAACAAATTGCCTAAGCTCAAGGTGATCTCGCAAACCGGCAAAGCAAGCGGTCATATCGATATTGCGGCAGCAACCCAACGGGGAATCACCATATTGGAAGGTGCTAGCGACGCGACGGCTCCTGCCGAGCTGACTTGGGCATTGATCATGGCGGCGAGCCGGCGCATCCCGCAATATGCTGCCAATTTACAGTCCGGTACATGGCAGACAGTTTCCATGAACCCGGCACGTAACCAGCTCGGGACAATATTGAAAGGCAAAACGTTAGGAATATGGGGGTACGGAAAAATCGGCCGCCTGATCGCCAGCTACGGTAAAGCGTTTGGCATGAACGTCGTCATATGGGGCGGCGAACTGAGTCGTGCCCGGGCGATCGAAAATGGCTATGAAGCGGCGCAATCAAAAGAAGCGTTCTTTGCCGCTGCAGATGTCATTTCTATGCATCTGCGACTCACCGATCAAACTAAAGAAATCGTTACTCAAGATGACTTTGCTTGCATGAAACCGACCAGCATATTCGTCAATACCAGCCGAGCCGGATTAGTCACGCCGGGCGCACTGGAAATATCGCTTCAGAACGGCCGCCCCGGATACGCTGCATTGGATGTGTTCGAGACAGAGCCGTTGCCGATAGCATCGCCGTTCTTGAAAATGGAGAACGTATTAGCAACACCGCATTTGGGATATGTGGAGAAAAACAGCTATGAACTGTATTTCGGTTCAGCATTCCAAAATCTTATCGATTTTGCGAATGGTGTAACAACGAGCGCCTTGAATCCCGATGCGCAGAAACGATAGCAACAGATTAGTGTGATTCGAAGTTGGTCGGATGCTTGCATCTGACGCAGAAATTTGCGTAAGTATTTTGGCAGGATCGAGCTGCAGGGAAGTAACGCAAGTAGAGTGTATCTTTACTGATCTTCGTTGAACCGGTCAGTAGCCGTTCCGGATTCAAGAGATGTAGCGCGTGCCGACGGTTTAACCAACGCCGTGCTACCCGTCCACAAACGGGTCCAGCCAGGAGGCCATGGCAAATCGGGACCAGCATAATCAGGTACGCCACGGCGTACTGCAATAACGGGTAGCGCCGAAGGCGCTGGACCGTTGCAGATATCCCACCCCAGGGTGAACGTGTAATCCGGCAGCAAGGCCTCACATACCGATGCAAACCATCGACTGTGATCTTCGTCGCGCCCAAGCGCCTGGGCTAATCCATGCGGGTCGAATTTTGCAAGTGAGCTTGCGAGTTCTTGAGCGGATGAACCCGGTGTGTCGCCCCAACCCATCACAGGATCGAAGTTGTAATCCGCACCTGAGCCATACCATCCCTCGCGCCACGGGCGTTCCATCCATTTGCGTTGGCCCGTAAACAAATGCCAGCGCCAATGCAAGCCGGAGGGCTTCGGCCAACTGTACAAATACAAACGTTGATAACCTGCCTCGTGCAGGTCACGCACCATCGCCATCAAGCGCGCATGCGGCATGCGATCCGGTGGTGTGCGACGAAATAAAATCGGCTCGCCGTCTGCGTGCTGTACTTCATCTGAAGAGAGGTTCAAGTCCAGCGTGCGTGTTTCGCTACCGAAGCGCGCCGAAATCCAGCCGGTTAATAAATTAACGGCAGTGATAACGCCATATCCGCGATAGCGGTGATAAATGACAGTGCCTGGAGCGACAGGTTTCATCTCTAATATTGAATGCAATGGCTATTAAAAATGTACGAAAAATGTGGAATACCTGCGTCCTGATGTCACGCAATCGGCAGAGGACGATGAATACACTCTAACCTATTTATTGCAAGAAATCACGAGCAGATTCTCTACTTATTCACGCGACATAATCGTCTACGGCAGGCGAACAAAATTGTTGTCGAAAGTGACACATACATTTTGCATCTCGATCGTCGGACCTAAAGCACGTCGTTGCATACAATGCTTACAACAATCAGCAAAAATGTATCTTTCGCAGAAAGGTTTGTGACTGACCCACCGCCATTGTGTTCAATATATTTGGAAAAATAAATCAACGGAATATACGTCGGCAGATTTACAGAAACATTATTCACGGTGTATCCAGACGGTCGCATAAATGGGTTCGCGATAAACATTTGGCGAAGCATACGCGTTATGATTCAACGCTTGGACACGCAATCACCTGCCTTCATTTTCAACCATGACAATTCACGTTATAGCTACCGGCGGAACCTTCGACAAGCATTACGATGAAGTTTCCGGCAAACTGATCTTCGGCAGCGGGCATTTATCAGAGGTTATCCAACGCTCCCGTATCACTGCAAAGATCGAACTTGAGCAATTGCCATTTCTCGATTCACTTGATATGCAGGACCCGGATCGACAGCGCATATTTGCAGCATGCGAGCGTTCCTCCGAAACAAAGATAGTCGTAGTTCACGGCACGGATACTATGTCGGAAACGGCGCAGGTCCTTGGCAACGCCGCCCTTGCCAAGACCATCGTCCTGACAGGTGCGATGGTTCCATATGAAATAGAAGGCTCGGATGCGCTGTTCAATTTCGGGTTTGCATGCGGCGTTGTGCAAACACTTCCCAACGGTGTGTATGTCGCAATGAACGGGCAGATTTTTACCTGGGACAAGGTACAAAAGAACCGTGCAGCCGGGCTGTTCGAGCCCCGCTAATCCCTATCCCGCATGCATATATGCGCATGTGTTTCTATTTCCGGCACCCGTAAAAGATGCGGCGATTTCGCGGCCAAACAATTTACATATTAACAATTTCACGCCAAGGTGCTAGGATACCCCCACGCAGTATTAAATTTGACCGGCGGCTTTCTTGGTTTAAGGATGAATTTTGAGTGATACCCCATTAAAAATTGTTCAGGGGACGGCGCTAAGCCCGCAGCAAAAGACTGATCTTTTGCATCGCCTGGCGCGCGTCGAAGGCCAGTTGCGTGGCGTGCAAAAGTTGCTCGCATCAGCTGCGGTGCCTGCCGACTGTGAAGCGGTAGCCCAGCAGATGGCGGCGTCTCGCAAAGCATTGGATCGCGCATTCGTTACCCTGCTGACTAGTGCAATTACCACCCACACCAGCGGGGCGAGTAATCTCGAAGAAGCGTCGCTACGCGCGAGGACACTGGCAGAAATGTTCGGAAAATTTGCCTGAAATCGATCCCTCCCGGTGTTCGCCCGAACGCCCGGCTTTTCCCTGCATCAATCTTAGGCATCAACCCCTGATTTCTTCTTTGTTACTGCACATCTGCAACTGAATGTAAAACGACGCGTCTAACTCAAGGTTTCGCGTTACCGTTTCAGTCTCGCCTAAACATAATTCAAACCAACATTCTTCGGGAGCCGTGATGGGATTGAATTCGCGTCAGATAAACATTTATCCCGCATTGCTTTGCTTACTTCTCGTTACTGCATGTGGCGGTGGTGGCGGCGGCGGTAGCAGCGGTGGCTCAGCTCCACCGGTCGCGTCAGCCGCACCGCCGTCAGTGACGGGCGTGACTACACAAGACCCCAACGCGCCCTTGGTGACAGGCGATACTGCCACTGACGGTTTCAACTATATGAATTATCGACGGCTGCAAGCAGGACTCCAGGCAGTCACGCGCAATAGTCAGCTTGATGTCGCAGCTCAAAGCCATTCCAACTACCAGCAACTCAATCATCAGATCACGCACGTGGAAACAGTGGGAAATCCGGGATTTACCGGCGTGAATTTATCCGATCGTCTAGCGGCGGCCTCCTATCAATTCGGTCAGAATGGGTATGCGTTTGGGGAGGTGATTTCCAGTTCCAGCGATCCATCCGGGGTCAATGCAGCAGAGGACCTCATTGCGGCAATCTACCATCGCTTCGTCATATTTGAGCCGGCATTCAAGGAGGCTGGAGCAGGAGCGGCAACCACCGAAAGCGGAACCACCTATTTCACGGTTGATTTCGCTGTGAACGGTCTAAGTCGTACGTCAGGCCAGGCGAATTACATCGTCTACCCATATGCAGATCAGCACAATGTACCGACGAATTTTTTTAGTGATTTTGAATCGCCGGATCCGATTCCAGATAAGAATGAAGTCGGATATCCGATCAGCATTCATGCCGATATCATTTCAACCCTGACGATCAATACATTTACCGTGCAACCGCACGGCGGAACAGTCTTGCCCGTGAAATTATTAACGCAACAGACCGATACGAATACTTCGGGCAGTGAAGCCGCAATCATCCCCCTCGATAGGCTGACTGCTGCGACTACCTACGATGTTCAATTTGCCGGCAGTGTTGACGGCATTCCGGTTACGCGTTCCTGGTCATTTACGACGCAGTAGCCGACGTAACGAGAATGCATTTCAGCGCGGTTGCAGAGGCGTTAGATGGATTAAGGGTTCGCGCATATTGCTATCTGCTTAATTCGCCAAATAAGCCAGAAAAGATATGCCCAATAAAAAAGCCCGCAAACTTTGCAGTTGCGGGCTAAACCCAATCCGAAAATTGAGGAGACATGTGAACGATAAAGCAGGGCACAGATTAATGCTGCTTTATTTCCCCAATGACAGATATTCGTTCGCAAAATATGAAGGCCTGACCTTACCCACGCCGCTCAGAAAAAGCTCGCCGGGCATGCCACGAGTCAAGAATACAATGCCGCAATGCAACATCATATTTCGGCGGCCATATAGAAAAAAGCCCGCAGACCGTGAGGTTGCGGGCTAAATTTATTTCCGGGCGGAAATAAAGGAGACGATTTAACTATATATTACGATCCGTTAAATGTCTATATTTATTTCCGTACGGCAACATCCTGTTACAATTCCACTTGGCTGAACAGGTCAATAATCCAATTGTCGCGCATCTACTTTAGCATGCACTTTTATTCCTGAGAGGCACTTTTTACAACGAACAGACCTGAAAAAGGCGCTGGCCACATCCTCAGATCACGCCTTATGTTTGGTGCTGGTATATTTCCCGACCGCCAGCTCCGGTAGTACTAGCCGATAACAACGGCATGCAGCCGCAGATGATAAATGAGTGGGTATGTAGGGCGTTGAGCGTGCGCAAGAACAGCGCCTAAGGCAATACAGTATTGCCGACCGATATACCTGCCTGAATTCGTGCGTTTGAGCTTGCACATTAAAGGCGAACTATCGCCACCAGGATAGTGTTCACTGGGAGGCCTCAAAGTCAATATCTGTTTCGGACGTGTATGTCCGGTCGCTATGCTACGATGCCTCTTTTCGACTGATCTGGAGACAAGAATGAGCGAACGAGAACTTACGAGCGGACAAAAAGTTCAACTGGAGAGACTGGCCGCAGTAACGAAGGGGCAGCTTGCCACGGCGATTGAAATACTCAGGAGTGAGTTAGATGAAACTCCGGCGGATAATCCGGTGATGCTTTCGGCGATACTGCAAACCATTGCAATCAACCACGCAACTATCAGTTTGGGCTCCAAACTGAAGTGATTGCCGTGCAATGACGGCAGCACCTCAAGGTGGAAATTGTTTGGCGACCGGTTATTTGCCGATGCAAAAACGGGAAAAAATCACGCCGAGCAAATCATCCGACGTGAACTCGCCGGTAATGCTGTTGAGCTGCTCTTGCGCTAATCGCAGCTCCTCCGCAAACAGATCCAACGCCTGGTCATTGCTCCCTGCATGAACCGCGGCTGCATCCAGATGCAGTCGCGCCGCTTTCATTGCAGTCAGATGACGCTCACGAGCTAGATATAGCGACTCCCCGGTTTGCTGCCAGCCAGCCAGGTGCAAAAGTTCTTCGCGCAGCAATTCCATACCGGAATGATCCGTAGCGGACAGGTAAATATGCGTGGAATCCGGCAATCGATCGATGGCAGGACGATGACCTGACAGATCGATTTTGTTCCAGACTCGCATCACTGGAATATTGGCCGGAAAGCGTGCGGTAATTTCTTCGTCAGCACGTGTAGGACCATGACTCGCGTCCAGCATATGCACGATAACATCCGCTTTTTCAACCGCAGCCCAAGTACGTTCTATACCGATACGTTCAACTTCATCACATGCGTCGCTTGCATTCCGAATTCCGGCGGTATCGATTACATTCACCGGAATACCATCAAGCTGTATAGTCTCGGTTACCTTGTCACGTGTCGTCCCGGCGATCGGCGTAACGATGGCAACGTCCGATCCGGCAAGCGCATTTAGCAGCGAAGATTTGCCGACGTTAGGCTGACCCGCCAACACGATATTCAAGCCGTCACGCAGCATTGCACCTTGCACCGATTGCCTGAACACGCGCTCTACGGCAGAGCGTATCTGATCCAACTGGCCACGTGCATTCGACTTCTCTAGAAATTCAATTTCCTCTTCCGGAAAATCAAGCGTTGCCTCCACCAGCATGCGCAATTGAATAAGCTGTTGAACGAGATCATTAATCGTTTTAGAAAACGCACCCGTAAGTGACTGCGATGCGGATTTTGCGGCTGCCTCAGTAGATGCTTCAATCAGGTCAGCGACTGCCTCTGCTTGCGCGAGGTCGAGTTTGTCATTCAGGAAAGCGCGATGAGTGAACTCACCAGGTTGCGCAAGACGCAATCCAATCTCGCTTCCCGCCTCGATGCATCGTGCAAGCAGCATTTGCATCACGACCGGACCGCCATGCCCTTGCAGTTCAAGTACATCTTGCCCAGTGTAGGAGTGCGGAGCCTTGAAATAAATTGCAAGACCTTGGTCTATGGCGCTGCCATCTGCATTTTTGAATGTCAAAAAAGTCGCCTGGCGTGGAACCAGCATTGCGCCATCCTTCAGGCCGCAAACTGCGTTGATGACAGTGGCAAGGTCTTTGCCGGAAACCCGGACAATACCGATGCCGCCGCGACCGGGCGCGGTGGCAATTGCCGCAATAGGAGAAGAGTCGTAGTTCATACTGTCATTTTAGCGTTTGTTGCGATTATGCAAGTAATAAAAAAGCCCATGAAAATAAATCACGGGCTTTTTATGCGCTAAATACAACGGTAGCATCCAGCGATGCATCGGGCTCAAAACAAATCAGCCTATTTCGCTTCTCCTAATTTCTTTGTAATGACCCACTGTTGCGCAATCGAGAGCGCGTTATTGACGATCTGATACAGCACAAGACCTGACGGGAAGAAGAAGAACATCACCGAAAAAATCACCGGCATGAACATCATGACCTTCGCTTGTACCGGGTCCGGCGGCGTCGGATTAAGCCTGGTTTGAATGAACATGGATACCGCCATCACCAACGGCAAAATATAAAGCGGGTCGGGTGCCGCGAGATCATGGATCCAGCCTAGCCATGGCGCATTACGCATTTCGACGCTGGCCGAAAGTACCCAATACAGCGCAATGAATACCGGCATTTGTATCAGGATCGGAAGGCAGCCTCCGAGCGGGTTGATCTTCTCGGTCTTGTACAACTCCATCATGGCCTGATTCATTTTTTGCGGATCAGATTTGAAACGCTCACGGATGGATTGCATTTTAGGCGTGACGACTTTCATCTTCGCCATGCTGCGGTAACTTGCAGCGGAAAGCGGGAAGAACGCCAGCTTGATTACCACGGTCAGCCCGATGATGGTCCAGCCCCAGTTGCCGAGAATTTTGTGTATCTGTTCCATCAGCCAGAAAATCGGCTTGGCGACAATCGTGAGCCAGCTATAGTCTTTTACCAAATCCAGACCGAGCGTGATTTTTTCCAGTTGGGACGCTACTTCCGGACCGGAATACAGGCGTGCATCCATCGAGGCAGTCGCTCCGGGCGCGATAGTGCCAAGCGGGAGTATGGTGCTGATTGCATACAGATTGGTATCCGGCATTTTCTGGGCAATAACTTCGCGCTTCGCATGTTCCGGCGGAACGAATGCGGACACAAAATAATGCTGCACCATCGCGATCCAGCCATTGTCGGTTGCGAACATCGGTTCAACGCGGCCATTCACTGCCGTCCTGAATTTATCAAACGGAAGCTTCTGATAATGTTCAGCGTCAGTGGCGTACGTGGCAGCGCCGGTAAAGCTGCTGTAGAAGCGAGTATCACCCTCTGCCTTGCTGCCATCACGCAGTAATTGCAGATACAGCGAAGGCGCAATAGGTGCGCCACTGTTATTGACGACCGTATGTTGAATGTCTATCGCGTAGTCATCGCGTTTGAATGTGAAAGTCTTGATTAGCTTGACACCATTTTGTTCCGATTCCAAAACCAGTTGGACCTGGTCTCCCCCATCGAGTGAACGCGGGCCGGGTTTGGCAACAAAGCCGGAATCGTGATTCGGAAATGGGCCACCAATCAGGCCGGTCCGGGCTAAATAAGTTCGGGTTGCGGTGTGGTCAAACAATACGATATCGTTGGCTGGAGTGGCATTATCGTCGTGCCCGAAAAGCGCCAAGTATCCAGCATACCATTCACGTTTGACCGATTCTTTATGCTTGAGCAATTCAAGTCGAACCAGCTTGCCACCGTTCGTGTCTATGTCCGCTTTTACCAGATCGGTCGTAATGGTGATGATCTCGCCTTGCACCGCCGTAGCTGTGCTCGCACCGGTCGGTGTGCTCACTGCAGCTTCGCCCATACTGCTTGCAGTCGCTTGCGGCACATCCGATTTGACAGGGGGAATGCCGTCAGCATTTGCTTTGCTCAGCTGCGCCGCAGTCGGGAAAAACATCGACGGCTGACCGGTATGGCGCATCCAGTTATCCCACAGGAATAACAGCGAGACGGTAAACACAACCCAGAGGGCAGTACGTTTGATATCCATAGTTTAATTATCGGAATTCAGGAGTGACTGCAGCTATCAGTGGCCGCAGGAGAGGGTTTGAATGCTGAATCGGGCACGGGGTCAAATCCGCCGGGATGCCAGGGGTGACACTTACATAAACGCTTGATCGC
>Ga0207095_10282_pt1 | contig 13136 bp, 6 predicted proteins | sample Alteio_BWMinHeat_88_FD_153529 | JGI IMG/M metagenome (GOLD analysis project Ga0207095, IMG submission 153529) | Enriched cells from forest soil in Barre Woods Harvard Forest LTER site, Petersham, Massachusetts, United States -... | ecosystem: Environmental > Terrestrial > Soil > Temperate forest >... | reverse complement strand
AGCAGGCCGGCCAGATACGCGCAAGGGGACATGCGCACCCCGGGGAAGGGCTCTTCGATGGTGCACGCGCCGCCTACGCGTTGGCGGCTCTCGATCACGAGAACCCGCTGTCCCGCCCGCGCCAGGTAAGCCGCGCACGCCAGGCCGTTGTGTCCCGCGCCGACGACGATCGCGTCCCATTTTCGAGCGGCAAGTTCACGAATCGGCGCAGGCAGTCCAATTTCACCCAACACAGCGGCAGTTGGCGAGCTCATATTCGTACAAATTACCATTCCGGTGCGCATCCTGTTAGCCCGCCCACGGCCTCGGTCGCCATAGCTGTGCTGTTGGTCACGCATGAAGGTGCGGGCCTGCTTGTTATCATGAGACCCGAAAAGCCTGAACAACCGGCATCGTCCCAATTTCAAACAGGAGATTCAAATGTCAGAAGCAGTCAGCGTAATCCCTACCAAAATTTTGGTTCCCATCGACTTCAGCGCATCGTCCCACGCAGCCTTGGATGCTGCCACCGAGCTTGCTGAAAAATTTCGCGCCGAACTCTATCTTCTGCATGTCATCCCCGAATATCCTGCCGTGGCTTTGCCGGCTGGGGTGTCCGAAGCATCCATCGTTGAAGAGGCGAAGAAGGCCGCGGCCGACCACTTCGAGATCTCCCAGGCGGGATTGAAATCCAGGGGAGTGAAGGCAACTACCAGCGTCGAGGTGGGCGCTGATGTGGCGGGAGCCATTCTCGACGCAGTCGAGCGCGAAAACGCCGACCTCCTCGTATTTACCACCCATGGGCTTTCTGGATGGTATCCGCAGGTATTCGGGTCCATCGCCGAAAAGCTGGTGAAGCTCGCCGCATGCCCGGTCCTGCTGCTGCGTACGCCCAAGCCCGAAAGCAGCGCCAAAGTTTCCTTGGGCCGCATGATGGAGTGGTGGTAGAAAAACCGCAGAACTAAAGTGGGTGCCCCAGGTCTCGATTTTGAGACCTGGGATCCCTTCACGACATTCAAAAGCACAGCGCCAGTTTTGTCGCGTGGCCCAGCCAGTCAGACTTCGGAATCACACCGCTGTGAGATGTTGCTTCGCCAGCGGATCCGGTTTTGAAACCAGGTAGCTGTCGATAGCCTCTGCCGCTTTGCGTCCTTCGGCGATCGCCCACACCACAAGCGATTGTCCACGGCGCATGTCACCGGCGGCGAAGATCCCCTCCACTGACGTCCGGTAATCCGTGGTGTCGACGTTCCCTCGCGAATTCACGGCCACACCAAGGTCTTCAATCATTCCTGATTGAACCGGCCCCAGAAATCCCATAGCCAGCAGCACCAGATCGACGTCCATCGTAAACTCGGTGCCGGTGATCGGTTCGAACTTCGGCGGCGGACCCACGCGCACGGCGTGCAACTGTTTCACGTTGCCCTGCTCATCGCCGGTGAACTTGATGCTGTTGATACTCCAGTCGCGGATGCCGCCCTCTTCGTGAGCGCCTTCGGTGCGCAGTTGGAGTGGCCACATCGGCCAGGGCGTTGACGCGGCGCGCGTCGCAGGTGGCTTGGGCATAATCTCGAACTGGTGCACGCTGAGCGGCTTCTGGCGGTGTGTCGTGCCCAGGCAGTCGGCGCCTGTGTCGCCGCCTCCGATGATGACGACGCGCTTGCCTTCGGCAGTGATAGAGATGCCTGGATCAACCACGTCCCCTTCGCAGCGCCGATTCTGCTGGGGTAGAAACTCCATCGCGTAATGAATGCCTTTCAACTCGCGCCCCGGGATATTGAGGTCGCGTGGATGTTCGGCCCCTCCTGCCAACAGGATGGCGTCGTAATGGCCCGTGAGCGTTTCGACCGGCACGTTCACCCCCACATGCGCATTGGTCACGAAGGTGACGCCTTCGTCGCGCATTTGCTTGAGCCGGCGTTCGATCACGTGCTTCTCTAACTTGAAGTTGGGAATGCCGTAGCGCAGCAGGCCGCCGATGCGATCGTTCTTTTCATAAACGGTGACCGAGTGCCCGGCACGGCGCAATTGTTGGGCGGCCGCCAGCCCCGCGGGCCCGCTGCCCACCACCGCCACACGCTTCCCCGTGTTTTGTTCCGGCGGTTCAGGATGAATCCAGCCCTCGTCCCACGCTCGCTCCACGATACTCTTCTCGATCACCTTGATCGAGACCGGCGGCTGATCGATGCCCAGCACGCACGCCGCTTCGCACGGCGCGGGGCAAATCCGCCCGGTGAATTCAGGAAAATTATTCGTCGCGTGCAGGCGCCGGATGGCGCGCTCCCAGCGATTGTTGTACGCCAGGTCGTTCCAGTCGGGAATCAGGTTGTTCACCGGACATCCGGTGTGGCAGAAGGGCACTCCGCAGTCCATGCAGCGTGCGCTCTGGTCGCGCTGCTTCTCGATGGGAAATGGCTCGTAGATTTCGAACCAGTCCTGCACCCGTTCTTCCACTTTGCGGCGCGTCGGTTGTTCGCGCTCAATTTCGAGAAATCCGGTGACCTTACCCATGTTTCACCTCACTTGCTCCCACCAGGTTTGATGAACTCGTGGATTCAGCCTCGTCCTTCTCGACTCGAGCCACGCCGAGCACCCGCTTGTATTCGTGCGGGAACACTTTGATGAACCGCGCCTGGGCCTCGGCCCAGTTTTCCAGGACCCATGCAGCCCTTGGGCTTCCCGTCAGGTCGCGGTGGCGCTCCAGCAACCCGCGGACGACAGCGATATCGTCGTCACTCACCAGCGGTTCAAGATCGACGCTGGCCGCATTGCAGCGCCGCTTTCCAAAGTCGCCCGCGTCATCGTAAACATACGCAATGCCCCCGCTCATGCCGGCTGCGAAGTTGCGCCCCGTCGACCCGATGACTACCACCGTTCCGTTGGTCATGTATTCGCAGCCGTGGTCGCCCACGCCTTCCACCACCGCTGTCGCCCCCGAGTTGCGCACCGCGAATCGTTCGCCTGCGATGCCGTTCAGAAAGACTTCGCCGCTCGTGGCCCCGTACAAAACCACATTGCCGACCAGGATGCTCTCTTCGGGCAGGAAACTCGACGTCTTGGGCGGGTAAGCGATGATGCGGCCGCCCGAAAGCCCCTTGCCCAGGTAATCGTTCGAATCGCCTTCCAGTTCCAGAGTCACACCGTTGGGCACAAAGGCGCCAAAGCTCTGCCCCGCCGACCCGCAGAACTTGAAATGAATGGTTTCGTCCGCCAACCCAGCCGATCCATAACGCCGCGCAATCTCCCCGCCCAGCATCGCGCCCACGGTGCGGTGCACGTTGCGAATGGCGAAGCTGCCCTTGACGGGCTGCTCGGATTCGAGTGCCGGAGCCGCCTTCGCAATGAGCGCATGATCGAGCGCCTGGTCAAGGCCATGATCCTGCGCCATCACCTTCCTGCGCGCCACGCGCGAGGGAAGAATCGGCGCGTAGAGAATCGAAGACAGATCGATGCCCTTCGCCTTCCAGTGCGCATCGGCCAGCGCGGCATCGAGTTTGTCCACTCGTCCCACCATTTCGTCCACAGTACGGAAGCCCAGCCTCGCCATGTGCTGGCGCACCTGTTCAGCGATAAAGAAGAAGAAGTTGATCACGTGCTCTGGCTGCCCGGTGAAGCGAGCCCGAAGCACCGGGTCCTGTGTCGCGATGCCCACCGAGCACGTATTCAGATGGCACTTGCGCATCATGATGCAGCCCATCGCGATCAGCGGCGTAGTCGCGAATCCGAATTCCTCGGCGCCCAGCAGCGCGGCAATCACAACGTCGCGCCCCGTCTGCAGTTTGCCGTCGGTCTGCACGCGGATGCGGCTGCGCAGGTCGTTCAACAGCAGCACCTGCTGTGTCTCCGCAAGCCCCAACTCCCATGGCAGACCGGCATGCTTGATCGAACTGAGCGGCGATGCGCCCGTGCCGCCGGTGTCGCCCGAAATCAGCACCACATCCGCATGGGCCTTCGAAACCCCCGCGGCCACCGTGCCCACCCCGGCCTCCGCTACCAGCTTCACTGCGATGCGTGCTTGCGGGTTCACGTTTTTCAGGTCGTAGATCAGCTGCGCGAGGTCTTCAATGGAATAAATGTCGTGGTGCGGCGGCGGCGAAATCAATCCCACGCCCGGAATCGAATGCCGCGTTTTGGCGATGACCTCGTCCACCTTGTGGCCCGGCAACTGCCCGCCCTCGCCAGGCTTGGCGCCCTGCGCCATCTTGATCTGCAACTCGTCCGCGTTGACAAGGTAGTTCGTTGTCACGCCAAAGCGTCCGCTCGCCACTTGCTTCACCGCGCTGCGCCGCGAATCGCCGTTGGCATCCCGCTTGAAGCGCTCTTCGTCTTCACCGCCTTCACCGGTATTCGACATGCCACCCAGGCGGTTCATGGCGATGGCGAGGGTCTCGTGCGCTTCCTTGCTGATCGATCCGAAGCTCATGGCCCCGGTCGTGAAGCGCTTCACGATTTCCTTGGCCGGCTCCACTTCCTCGATCGGAATCGGCTCGTCGGCGTACTTCAGTTGCATCAGCCCGCGCAGCGTACAGTAGTGCCGGCTCTGGTCATCGAGCAGGTCGGTGTATTCCTGGAAAGTGTTGGCATTGTTCACCCGCACTGCGTGTTGCAGCTTGCTGATGGTCTCCGGATTCAGAAGATGGTATTCACCGTCTTCGCGGTACTGGTACTGTCCGCCCACCACCAGCTCCGTTTCCGAATCGGTCAGCGGCTGGAAGGCATACGCGTGTTTCATCTGTGCCTCGCGCGCCAGCACCTCAAGCCCGACCCCCTCCACTCGCGAAGTTGTCCCTGGGAAGTAGGCATCGACAAGCGACTGGTTCAGGCCCACTGCCTCAAACACCTGCGCCCCGCGATAGCTTTGCAGGGTGCTGATCCCCATCTTCGAGAAGGTCTTCAGCAGCGCCTTGTTGATGGCCTTGATGAAATTCTTCTCCGCATGGTTGGGAGTCACGTTGTGCGGCAGCAGGCCGCGCCGCTTCAGGTCGTGCAGGGTTTCGATCGCCAGGTAAGGATTGACCGCGCTGCAGCCGTAGCCGATCAGCAGTGCAAAGTGCATCACTTCGCGGGGCTCGCCGCTCTCCATGATCAGGGCCACCTGCGTGCGCGTCTTCTCACGCACCAGCTTGTTGTGCACCGCTGCCATCGCCAGAAGGCTGGGAATGGGTGCATACGTGGCATCTACGCCGCGATCAGAAATGATCAGCAGCGAGTAGCCCGACGCGACCGCATGTGCGGCGCGCGAGCCCAATTCGTCGAGGCTGCGACGCAGACCGGCTTCGCCGTCTTCGGCGCGGAACAGGGCCGGCAGGGTTGTCGCCAGCAGGTCACCCGATGAGACCCGGCGCAGCTTCTCCAAATCGCGATTGGTGAGAATCGGATGCGGCAGCTTCAGCGTGTGACAATTGTCGGGCGCTTCGTCGAGAATATTGCGCTCCGTTCCGATATAGCTGATCAGAGACATTACCAGCTCTTCGCGAATCGGATCGATGGGCGGATTCGTAACCTGCGCGAACAGCTGCTTGAAATAGTTGAACAGCGGCTGCGGCCTGTCCGACAGACACGCCAGCGGCACATCTGTGCCCATCGAGCCCACCGGCTCCGCGCCCGTGGCTCCCATCGGCGAAAGCAGGATGCGCAGGTCCTCTTCACTGTACCCATACGCTCTTTGCCGGCGCAGCAACGTCTCCGGATTCGACGCGATCACTCGCGATGGCTCCGGCAGCTGATCCAGCGTTACCTGCTGTTGTTGCAGCCACTCTGCGTAAGGCTGCCGCGCGGCAAGCTCCTTCTTGATCTCCGCGTCGGAGATAATGCGCTTCTGCACCGTGTCGACGAGGAACATGCGTCCCGGTTGCAGGCGTCCCTTTTTGCGAATGTCCTGCGCAGGAACATCCAGAACGCCGGCTTCTGAAGCCAGCACCACTAGGTCATCCTTGGTCACGATATAGCGGCCAGGCCGCAGCCCGTTGCGATCGAGCGTAGCGCCAATGACGCGGCCGTCGGTGAAGGCGATCGCCGCTGGACCATCCCACGGCTCCATCAGCGATGCGTGGTATTCGTAAAACGCGCGCTTGTCCTCGTCCATGTCCGGATTGCCGGCCCACGCTTCCGGAATCACCATCGCCATCACGTGCGCAATGGAGCGCCCCGACTGATACAGGAACTCGACCGCGTTATCCAGCGAAGCGGAGTCGCTGCCGCCGGGCACGATCACCGGAAACAGCTTGTCGATGTCTTCGCCCCAAAGCGGGCTGTTGAGAACTCCCTGGCGCGCGTTCATCCAGCTCACGTTGCCGCGGACGGTATTGATCTCCCCGTTGTGCGCGATGTAGCGATAGGGATGCGCCAGCTTCCAACTGGGAAACGTGTTGGTCGAGAAGCGCTGGTGCACCAGTGCCAGTGCGCTCGTGACCAGCGGATTGGCCAGTTCTGCGTAAAACTTCTCGATCTGCGGAGCCAGCATCAGCCCCTTGTAGATAATGGTCCGGCAGGAGAAAGACGGTATATAGAAGAAGTCGTCCTTGCCCTCGATATCGGAGGCCGCAATCTCGTTCTCGATGCGGCGCCGCACGCGATAGAGCAGCCGCTCAAACGACTCCTCATCGAGGCCCGCAGGCCGCTCCACAAAAAACTGCTCGATATATGGCTGTGTTGCGCGCGCCTCGCGCCCGATGAAATCGCCGTTCACCGGCGTATCCCGCCAGCCGATCACCTTCAGGCCGTCTTCGGCGGAGATGCGCTCGAAGACGCCTTCGCACTGAAGGCGGTTGTGCTTGTCCACGGGAAGAAAGCACATCGCCACGCCATATGCGCCCGGCTCCGGTAGATGCATCCCCAGTTCGCCGCACTCGCGCGCGAAAAACACATGTGGAATCTGGATCAGGATTCCCGCGCCATCGCCCGTCTCCGGATCGCACCCGGCCGCTCCCCGGTGCGCCAGGTTCAGCAGCACCTCGAGGCCCTGGCGGATGATCCCGTGCGTTCTCTCTCCGCGGATGCTGGCCACGAGGCCCATGCCACAGGCATCGTGCTCCGTTTGCGGATGGTAAAGTCCCTGCCGTCCAGGGACACGTCGACGTCTGTCCGATCCTTGCATGGCATTCCTTCGTAGTAAAGGTTCGACCGGTGAGCAAATCGCCGGATAGGTACAGCTTGTGCCGCAGTTCCCGGGCTGAATGGCCGAGACTTACCTGACCGGTTTGCGCAAGCAGGAACTGTGCTCGCGCCACCGTGTAGAGAGGGTGCGGAACCTTTTAGAATAACCGAAAATTAATCCTCGAGCGCTAAATTTCGCGATCGGAGCACATACGGCGAAAACCGCCGTACTGAGAGCTGAGAGCTGAAAGCTGATAGCTGCTCTCTTACAGCCGGCAAATCAACAACTCCCGTTCATAAATCATTTCCGGCGGCAGATGATCGTGCAGATCAATGAAAAGCCCTTCGTGCGCAATCACTTCCTCGCGCCACGCGGCGCGATCCACTTCCATCAGCTCATCGAAAGCCGGCCGCGAAAAATTCAGCCCCGACCAATCGATGTCTTCGTAGCGCGGAACCCATCCGATCGGCGTTTCGCGGCCATGCGTGCGCCCCTGCACGCGATCCACAATCCACCGCAACACCCGCATGTTCTGGCTGAACCCCGGCCACAGAAACTTCCCCTCGCGGTCCTTGCGAAACCAGTTCACATGAAACACCCGCGGCGTAACCTCCAGGCCGCGTTGCATCTTGATCCAGTGCCGGATGTAGTCGCCCATGTGGTACCCGCAGAAAGGCAGCATCGCCATGGGGTCCCGCCGCACCCTTCCCACGGCCCCTGATTGAGCAGCGGTTGTCTCCGAGCCCATCGTCGCACCGATATAGACTCCGTTGCTCCAGTTGAACGCCTGGTACACCAACGGTAATGTCGTCGAGCGCCGCCCACCGAAAACGATGGCACTGATCGGCACTCCTTCCGGGGATTCCCAATGGGGATCAATGGTCGGGCACTGCGAGGCCGGCGTCGTAAAGCGGCCGTTGGGATGCGCCGCCGCGCGTCCGGTCTCCTTGCCGATGGCCGGGGTCCAGCGTTCTCCCCGCCAGTCGAGGCATTCGGCTGGTGGCTCATCCGTCATTCCTTCCCACCACACGCCGCCGCCCGGCGTCAGTGCGACGTTGGTGAAGATGGTGTTGCGCGAAAGCATCGCCATGGCCGTGGGGTTGGTCTTGACGCTGGTCCCCGGCGCCACTCCGAAGAATCCCGCCTCCGGGTTGATGGCCCGCAATTCACCCTTGGCATCCGGGCGAATCCACGCAATATCGTCGCCCACCGTGGTCACTTTCCATCCCCGCATCGCCTTGGGCGGGATCATCATGGCGAAATTCGTCTTCCCGCAAGCCGACGGAAACGCCGCCGCCACGTAGGTCCTTTCGCCTTCCGGGTTCTCCACACCCAGGATGAGCATGTGTTCGGCCATCCATCCTTCGTCGCGCGCAATGTTCGACGCGATGCGCAGCGCGAAACACTTCTTGCTCAGCAGGGCATTGCCGCCGTAGCCCGACCCGTACGACCAGATCTCGCGCGTTTCCGGAAAGTGCACAATGTACTTGGTTTCGTTGCACGGCCAGGGCACGTCGGCATCACCATCCTTGAGCGGCATCCCCACCGAATGCATGCACGGCACCACGCGCTTCTCGTCCTTGTCGATCTCGGCAAACACCGGCGCCCCGATCCGTGCCATGATGCGCATGCTCGCCACCACGTAAGGAGAATCGGTGAGCTGCACGCCGATGCCCGACATCGCCGAGCCTACCGGGCCCATGCTGAACGGCAGCACATACATCGTCCGTCCCCGCATCGCTCCGCGGAACAGTCCCTTCAATGTGCGCCGCATCACGTACGGATCTTCCCAGTTGTTGGTCGGACCGGCGGCATCTTTCGAAAGGGAGCAGATGAACGTGCGATCCTCCACGCGCGCCACGTCATTGGGCGCCGACCGCGCGTAGAAGCATCCCGGCCAGCGTTCCCCGTCCAGCCGCGTGAATGTGCCCGCCTTGACCAGCCGGTCGCAGAGAAAATCGTATTCCGCCTGCGAGCCGTCCACCCAGTGAATCGAATCCGGCCGGCACAACTCGGCCATCTTCTCCACCCAGCGAATCAAGTGCTTGTTCGTGGTCAAAACTTTGCTGCCAGGAAGGCGATCGAGGGTATGACTGGATGATTTCATTTTGATCGTGCAAAACTCCTATAGTGAATTCTAACGTTACGGCGAAAGTCCCGTGGTGCGCTAAGGTGCCCCGCTGTCCCGAACTGACCCAAGGTCCGCCCTGGTCGAGTCATCAGGCCTGCTCCCAGGTCAGAGTTGTCCGCGATCAGCTCCTGTACGTCTCTGAACATTCGCGATTTTCCAACCAGACCGGATAGACTCCGCTCCGCCTGACCGGCCGCATTTCGGAATTTCTTCACATAAAAAGTTGGGTGACCCACCCTGACCGCTCCTTTGTTTTTCGTGGTTAGAAAGTAGGGCGGTTTACGGCCAGTACGCTGATCCGGGGTGCCGGGTGCCCATCCTAACGCGCTTTTTCGTTAGGGTGGTGGGTGACCAATACCGCGTGCGCGGCACCGCCCCAGTGCGCGAAATGTACACTCTTCCGGAGGGCCGCCCGAGGGTCGTGTCTGATTCCATCAGTCAGAAAACCTTCCCCATCGACGCTGAACGGGCATCCTAAACTGCAGATGAATCTTTCGGGCGACATCCGGATCGGGATCTCCGGCTGGCGATACAAAGGCTGGCGAGGTTCGTTCTACCCTCCCGATCTTGCCCAGCGCCGGGAACTCGAGTTCGCCTCCCGGCGCTTGACCTCCATCGAGCTCAACGGCTCTTTTTACTCGCTGCAGCGGCCCGAAAGCTTCCAGACCTGGCACGCTCAGACCCCTGAGGATTTTGTCTTCTCCGTCAAGGGACCGCGCTTCATCACCCATATGCGTCGGCTCCTGGGCGTAGAGGTTCCGCTGGCCAACTTCTTTTCCCAGGGTCTCCTCCACCTGAAAAATAAACTCGGCCCGATTCTGTGGCAGTTCCCGGCCAACTTCAAATGGGACCCCGCACGGCTGGAAAACTTCTTCTCCCTCCTGCCGCGCACCCACAAGCAGGCGTCGAAGCTCGCCCGCCGGCACGACCAGCGCCTCGACGGCCGAACCTGGTTCCGCGTCCTCGAGGACCGGCCCCTGCGCCACGCCATCGAAATCCGAAATGACACATTTGTCTCTGAGGAATTCATCGAGCTGTTGCGCAAGCACGCCATCGGACTGGTCGTGGCAGACACCGTCGAGTGGCCGCTCCTGATGGACATCACCGCCGATTTCGTCTATTGCCGCCTGCACGGCAGCGAGCAGCTGTACGTAAGCGGCTACGAGCCCGAAGCCATCGACGTGTGGGCCCGGCGTGTCGTTCAATGGTCCCAGGGAGGGGAAGTGGAAAACGGCAGAAAGGCCAGCTCCGTGAATGCCCCAACAGCTAAGTCCCGCGACGTCTACGTCTATTTCGATAACGACGCCAAGATCAAAGCCCCCTTCGACGCCCTCGAATTGCGGAAACGTGTCGCCGCACTGCAACACGAGGCCACGTGAATCCGAGCAATCCCACCTCAAGGAGCGCACATGAATCGCTTGCAAGGGAAGGTCGCCATCGTAACCGGAGCCAGCTCCGGCATCGGCCAGGGAATCGCCACAAGGCTCGGGTGCGAAGGCGCAAAGGTCATTGTCGACTACGTCGGCACGCCCGACGGCGCCGAGGAAACTGAACACGCCATCGAACAGGCGGGCGGCCAGGGAAAGATCGTTCAGGCCGACGTGACCCGCGACGAAGACATTTGCAAGCTCGTCGAAGCGGCCTGGGAGAATTTCGGTTCCGCCGATATCCTGGTCAACAACGCCGGCATGGAGAAAAAGTCCGCCTTCTGGGATACAGCGGAAGCGGACTACGACAAGATCATGGCCGTTAACCTGCGCGGTCCCTTCTTCCTCACCCAGGCCTTCGTGCGCCGCCTCCGTGACGCGAAGAAACCCGGAAGGATCATCAACATCAGCTCCGTTCACGAAGACATGGTCTTCCCCGGCTTCGCCACCTATTGCTGCAGCAAGGGCGGCATGCGCATGCTGATGCGCGATCTGGCCGTGGAACTCGGACCGCTCGGCATCACTGTAAACAACGTTGCTCCCGGCGCCATTGCGACTCCCATCAACAAATCGCTGCTTGAAGACAAGCCCAAGCTCAATGCGTTGCTGGCCAACATTCCCCTCGGCCGCCTCGGCACGCCCGACGACGTCGCAGGACTTGTGGCCTTCCTCGCCTCCAACGACGCCTCCTACATCACCGGGTCGACCTTCGTCGTTGACGGCGGCCTGATGCGCAGCTACCGCGAGCAATAAGAGCCCTATGCCAGGTCGAGTCGAAGACTATGCTCTCATCGGCGATTGCGAGACCGCCGCGCTGGTCAACAAGAATGGTTCCATCGACTGGCTCTGCTGGCCCGACTTCTCCTCCGAGGCCTGTTTCGCTTCTCTGCTGGGAACAGAAGACAACGGCTATTGGAAGTTGTCTCCCTGCAACGGGGAATGGAAGACCACAACCCGTCATTATCGCGACCACACCCTGATTCTCGAAACCACGTTTGAGCACCCCGAAGGATCGATCCGGCTCATCGACTTCATGCCTATCCGCGAGAGGTTCTCCGATGTCGTGCGCATCGTAGAAGGAATCCGCGGAAAGCTGGACCTCCGCATGGAACTCGCCCTGCGCTTCGATTACGGTCGAACCGTACCCTGGGTGACGCGCATCGACAACGGCGTCCGCGCCATTGCCGGACCCAATCTCGCCGTGCTGCGCGCTTCCGTCCCCGTCCACGGCGAAGACCTCAAAACCGTCGCGGACTTTACCGTGAGCCGCGGCAATCGCATCTGGTTCACCCTGACCTATGGAGGCTCCCATCTCCCCGACCCGGAGCCGATCGATGCCATGCAGGCCGTCAAGGATACGGAACAGTTCTGGCACCGCTGGAGCAGCCGCCTCAAGTTCCAGGGACAATACCGTGACGCCGTGGAGCGCTCGCTGATGACGCTCAAAGCCATGACCTTCCGTCCCACGGGAGGAGTCGTTGCCGCCATTACCACCTCGCTTCCCGAAGCGGTGGGTGGCGTCCGCAACTGGGACTACCGGTACTGCTGGCTCCGCGACACCACCTTCACCCTCCTCTCCCTCGCCAACGGCGGCTATTTCGACGAGGCCGAAGCGTGGCAGAACTGGTTGCTGCGCGCTCTCGCCGGCAGTCCCGAGCAGGTGCAGATCATGTACGGCCTTAAAGGCGAACGCCAGCTCGTCGAGTGGGAAGTCGACTGGCTGCCGGGCTATGAGAATTCCCGGCCCGTGCGCATCGGCAACGCCGCTTCCATGCAGGTTCAGCTCGACATCTACGGCGAAGTGCTCGACTGCTTCTATCACGCGCAGCAAAGCGTCGCCCGCCACTCCGAAAGGGATTTTCGCGTTCTCGTCCTCCTCCTCGAACACCTGGAGACCATCTGGCAGGACATCGACGAGGGCATCTGGGAGACTCGTGGCGGTGCCCAGCACTTCACCTATTCCAAGATGATGGCCTGGGTGGCCTTCGATCGCGCCGTCCTGCTTGCCCGGCAGCTCAATTACGCTGGCCCCATCGAGAAATGGGAAGCGATCCGCGATACCATCCATGTCCAGATCTGTGCCCGCGCCTTCAACGAAAAGAAGAACAGCTTCGTGCAGGCATATGAATCTGACGAACTCGACGCCAGCCTGCTGCTGATGCCCCTGGTCGGCTTTTTGCCCGCCAGCGATCCGCGTGTCAAAGGCACCGTCGAAGCCATCGAACGCGAACTGATGCCCGACGGCCTGGTCCTGCGCTACGACACCTCAAAGGTGCAGGACGGCCTTCCTCCCGGCGAAGGCGTCTTCCTGGCCTGCAGCTTCTGGATGGTCAGCAGCCTCAAAGCCATCGGGCGGCTTGACGATGCGAGGGCTCTCTTCGAACGCCTGCTCACTCTCCGCAACGACCTGGGCCTGTTATCGGAGGAGTACGACGTGAACCGCAAGCGCCTGGTAGGGAATTTCCCACAGGCCTTCTCTCACATCGCCCTGGTAAACGCCGCC
>Ga0207095_10254_pt2 | contig 13138 bp, 9 predicted proteins | sample Alteio_BWMinHeat_88_FD_153529 | JGI IMG/M metagenome (GOLD analysis project Ga0207095, IMG submission 153529) | Enriched cells from forest soil in Barre Woods Harvard Forest LTER site, Petersham, Massachusetts, United States -... | ecosystem: Environmental > Terrestrial > Soil > Temperate forest >... | reverse complement strand
GCATGCGGGAGAGGCGTGCCAGGACGAGCAAATGGGTGCGGTCGTCGCGGCAGCAAACCAGAAAATAAATGTCGGTCAGGCCGCCGTTGGACTCGCCAAACGGGATTCCAGACGCGGTCCGTCCGAAGGCGATCACCGATTCCGCGAGCGCGGCCGGTAGCGGTCGGCGCGGGTGCGGGATGGCCACGCCCGACGTCAGGGCCGTGCTGCCGAGTTCCTCGCGTTGCTTAATGGCGTTGAGCACGGCATCGGGATCGTAAACGTGCCACGTTTGCTCGGCCAACGTGACCAGTTCCTTCAATACCGAGGCCCGTGTGGACGCGGGCAAAGGCACCGCCATGCTCGCCGGCGATAACAGCGACGTGATCAGCGGCTCCGACTCGGCGTCCTCGGAATGCTCGGTCTCCAAGGCGGTGAGTTGCTTCTCGTCGAAGCCGTGCAGTTGTGTTTCGATCCAGTGATTGATTTCGGCGCGCGCGAACCGCCATTGCCCCGCAATCTTCTGGGCGGGTAGGTGCCCTCGGGTGGCCATCTTGCTGACCTCGCGCTGGTCGCGCTGGAGATAGACGGCCACCTGCTCTAAATCCATCATTTCGTTGCTCATGATGGCGCCCTCCTTTCTTACTTATCGCCTTTACGATCCGGCCCCATGAGGCTGGGCAGGTCGAATCCCTTGCCGCCCTTCAACAACTGTTGCCGGGCCTGCGTTTGCTGGCTCAAACCCCAAAGTTTGATGAAGCCTTTGGCGGCATCGTGGTCGAACTGGTCGGCGCTCTCGTACGTCGCGAGCTTCTTGCTGTATAAGCTATGCTCGCTCTTGCGGCCGACCACGGTGGCTTTGCCCTTGAACAGCTTTACGCGGACGAACCCGCCGACGAACCGCTGGTTGCTGACCACATACTGGAACAAGTCCATAGCGCTGAACCATAATCCATTGTAGATCATATCCGCGTATTCCTGCGCCACGAATGTCTTAAACCGTTGCGCCTGCTTGCTTAACACCAGGCATTCCAACTCGCGGTGCGCGTCGTGCAAGATCACCCCGGCGGGGGCTTCATACAGCTCGCGCGACTTGATGCCTACCAAACGGTTCTCCACGTGGTCGATGCGGCCGACGCCGTGTGCGCCTCCAAGCGTATTCAATCGTTCGATCAGCGGCACGCCATCCAACCGCTGGCCGTCAAGCCCCACGGGACGGCCTTGCTCGAATTCGATCTCGACGTAGACCGGCTGATCGGGCGCCTTGGCGGGATCGACCGTCCATGCGAAGGCGTCGGCGGGCGGCTCATCCCACGGGTCTTCCAGAACGCCGGCCTCGCAACTTCGGCCCCAGAGATTCAAGTCCACGCTGTAGGGGCTTTCTTTCGTCGCCTCCACGGGGATGTTGTGCTTGGCGGCGTAGGCCAAGGCCTCGGGCCGGCTCATCTTCCATTCCCGCACCGGCGCGATAATCTGAAGGTCCGGAGCGAGCGTCTGAAAGGTGACATCGAAACGCACCTGGTCGTTGCCTTTGCCCGTGCAGCCGTGAGCGACGGCCTTCGCATTGTGCTCGCGCGCGGCGTCGACCATTAATTTCGCGATGAGCGGCCTGCCCAAAGCCGTCGCCAGCGGGTACTTGCCCTCATAGATGGCGCCGGCCATCAGCGCTGGAAAAACGAAACAATCGACAAAGAGGTTGCGGGCGTCGACGGCGACGGCGTCCACCGCCCCCGTTCGCAGCGCCTTTTGCCGGATGCGCTGAATGTCCTCGCCCTGTCCAAGGTCCACCGTGAAGGCGACCACGTCGAGGTTGTATTTCTCCTTGATCCACGGCACCATGACCGAGGTATCGAGGCCGCCGCTGTAGGCGAGGATGACCTTGTCCAAAGCCATAAACGTCTCGTAACCTGAATTCCTGTACCTTCTTCGCTGAACCGCAAATCCTACGCAAACGAGGCGAATCACTCAGCATCGAGAGGACGGCCAACCTTGTCAACCCCTTTTCGCCTCGCTGTCCCGCGAAGGCTCTATGAAGACATGGTAGCGCAGGCAGTCAAGGAATTGCCCAACGAGTGCTGCGGCTTCCTCGCGGGACGGGTCGTGACGGACTTAGAAAATCCAACGAGTGGACCATGCCTCGGCCAAGTCATCGAGCGATTTCCCCTGGTGAACGAGGCGGCCAGCACCGTGGAGTATCGTTCCGAACGCGGCAACTTCGAGGCGCAACGGGAGATTAGCAAGCGCGAGCTGGACATACTGGCGGTTTATCACTCCCACCCGACGAGCCACCCAATCCCCAGCCGGAAGGACCTGGAGCAGAACGGTTGGGGTAGCGAAGTGGTTCACTTCATCATTTCGCTGAAAGGCGTCGAACCGCTCGTCCGCGGATGGCACCTCTTCGAATCGGAATACCGCGAGGCGGACTGGCGGATAGATTCTTGAACGTCGCCTAAGAGAGGCGCCGTTATCACCGTTTGGTATCCGCGGCGGGCGGCGGTTGGTGACGCTCCCGGCTCGCCTTGGGAAGGCGCCGTTAGCACCGTCTGGTATCGGCGGCGGGCTCCGGTCGCCGGCGCTCCCGGCTCGCCTTGGGAAGGCGCCGTTAGCACCGTTTGGTATCGGCGGCGGGCTTCGGTCGCCGACGCTCGCGGGTTGCCTTGAGGAGGCGCCGTTAGCACCGTTTGGTATCGGCGGCGGGCTCCGGTCGCCGGCGCTCCCGGCTCGCCTTGGGAAGGCGCCGTTAGCACCGTTTGCCATCGGCGCGGCGCGGGGCGCTCTCGGCCGCGAATGACATTGGGTAGTGATGGGCAGGCGCATGACGCGGGCCATTAAAGCCTGAGTGCGGGCAGGCCGTTGTTCCAAGAGAACCGGTCGCGGACGACGGGACCGGCGCGCCGCACCCTCAGCCAAACGCATTGTATCACCGGGCGACGGGATTAGTCAAGAGCAAAGTGTAGTACATCTATCTTTTTAGTGCGTATAAGTGACAATGGAGGACAATGAATGACCGGTTCCGGTGGAAGGAACGAGGGAGGAATGAGCGTGAGCGACAGCTGAGAGGTTTTGTAACGAGGTTGTCGTGAACTTGTCTCAGTGGATTCGCACGGATTCGGGCCGCCGGTCTAGCAGGGTTGGTGGGTCAGCGCGTGGTTCCGGCGGCCCGAACCCGTGGCACCAGGCGTCCGCGCTCGCTAAACGAAAAACCGCCCGCGCGGTTGTCGCCGCGCGGGCGGTTTTCATGTGACCGGTTAGCCAACCAGTTCCGCGATCGGCTTGCCGCCGTCAATCATGGAGACCGGCCGGCCGCCCTGGTCCTTGTACTGCAAGTCCTGCGGCATGCCCAGGACATGGAAGACGGTTGCCATAAGATCCTGCGGCGTAATCGGCGTCGACTTCGGAACCTCAACCTTGGCGCTCGATTCGCCGACCACCTGCCCCATCTTCAGACCGCCGCCCGCAACCGCGAGTGTCGACAGCGGCGCCCAGTGGTCACGGCCGGCGCTCTGGTTAATGCGCGGCGTCCGGCCGAATTCGCCGGTGATGACCAGCAGCACGTCCTTGTCGAGGCCACGGTCGGCGCAGTCCGCGACGAACGCCGAGACGGCATGATCGACCTGTGGGCCAAGCGCCTTCATGTTATCGTTGATCTGGCCGTGCATGTCCCAGCCGCCGAAGTGAAGCGTTACGAAGCCGACGCCTGCTTCACACAGCCGGCGCGAGAGCAACAGTTGCTCTCCCAGGCCCTTGCCGTATTTGTCGCGGGTGCGCGGGTCCTCGCGGGTCACGTCGAACACTTCGCGCGCCCGGCTGAGGATCAAGTCATAAGCCTGCGACTCGAAATCGTCGAGGCCGGTCATCAAGCCGCTGCGGTCGATCGAGCGGTCCAGCTTGTCAAAACTCTTGAGCAGCGACTTGCGATCGTTTAGTTCGTCGAGCGTCATGCGCAGGTTCATATTGTTGCGCGAGTGGCCGCTGGTGTCGAAAGGCGCATAGGACTGTCCAAGCCATGCTGGTCCGTCGCCGAGCGTGCCGCCGAGGCGGACATAGGACGGCAGCCCGGTCGCCGAGTTGTTCGCGCCGCGATACCGCGCCAGGATCGATCCAAGGCCGGGTTTGATCGGCGCCATGCCGTTGTCGGCGGGCGGATAATCGTAACCGGTCATGACCCAGTGAGTACCGCCGCCGTGGCCGGAATTCTGGTGCGCGAACGAGCGCACGAACGCCATCTTGTCGGCGACCCCGCCCATCTTGGGGAAGGTGCCGCCAAGCTCGATGCCGCTAACATTGGTCTTGACGGAGCCCGTGACGCTGCGGAATTCCGCCGGCGCGTCCATCTTCGGGTCGAAGGTTTCGACATGGGTTGGCCCGCCGCCGAGCCAGAGCCAAACGACTGAAGTGTTCTTCGTGGTCTTGCCGGCGGCCGCCGCCGAGGCTTTGGCCCTCAGAAGATCGGGAAGTAGAAGACCGCTCATGCCAAGAGCGCCGACCTTGAGGAAGTCGCGACGGCTCGTACCGTCGCACTGGGTTCCCTTGCGGAACCCGGACAGGTGAAACATTGAGTCACTCCTTTACAGTGCCCACGCGAACCCAGCGCGAACAGCCGATGGCAGGTGGGAGGGTGGCTGGCGCAGGGTGGTAGGCTTCCCCCCTAAACGGATTGACACGATAACAAGCTTAGGTGGTCTTTACAGTCCTGTCAATTCAAAAGAGCAGGCCTGGCGCGCTTGCCGCCAGGCCTAGTGCAAGGACCGATCTGATTTGCCGGGCGAGCGTCGCGTCGTAAGCCCGCCGTGTCTGGAGTCCACGTCGCGCTTACGCCGCGACGCTCGCCAGCGGGTGTCAATTCGGAAGTCTTTGGAATCGCGGTCAATCGACCGCCTCCAAGATGGTCGCCGGTTCCTCGCGCACGGCGGAATGGCCGTGGCCGGCGATCGCCGGGTCCACGAGGCGGATGCCTTTCTTGCGGATGGTCGCCCGCACCGTGCGATGGAAGAGCAGCGAAACCAAAGTTAGCAGCAGCAAGGCCATCGCGCACCAGAAGCTAGGATAGAATTCCCTGGCGCCGACGCACAAGAACTGGTACGCGAGACCCAATCCCCGCGCGGCCCAGTCCACGCCATCGCTTGGATCATCGTTCATGACCTCACGAGGCTTGTCCTCGATTACCCAGGGGATATGGGGTGAGTTGGCGTGAACCGTGTGGGATACTCGGTATTGGAGCACTTCACCGGAATCTCCTGGCAGCATCTTGATCGTGGGCCCTGCTTCTAACGTGGGGGGCTCGGGCGGAACCATTCCACCGGGACCGCGGGGACCTGGAGGCCCGCCGGGACCTGGAGGCCCGCCCGGTCCTTCTGGAGGTATCGGCGGCCGTTTCGCCTCACCTTCCGCGCCTTTGGGAGAGTCTGCTTTCGGTTGCAAATGCGGCACGTCGCCCTTCAGGGGCGAAATTACAGTGCAATACAGCAAAGCGGACGGAACGATCAGTGTCAGTAGCAACAGCACCCATGTGGCAAACTGGGTCCTGCCGCGCATGGACATCCGCACCCGTTCGATCAACCGGCCTTGCTGCAACACGTCGACGCGCGCATCCGGCAAACGTCTCTTCGCGAGCGGCGTGACCTGAAACGTGACATGCCCGCCGGATGGGCTTAGATCGAGGGTCTGCTCGGCCGGCGCTACTACTGCGCCGGGGATAACCGGCTTGACCAACAGGGGCGCCGCGGAGGTCGACTCCTTGTCGGCCGCGCCCCTCGGCAACTCCACCCTGAGCGGGTAAACCCTCCCTGGCTTCATCGCGCTGTAAAAGCGGAAGTTCAACCGAATAGGCGGCGTTCGGGAATGAGGCGCATCATGCCGCGCCGCGCCCGCCTCACGGTGGCCGGCGACGGGAATCACGGGACTGGGTACGGGTTTCTTCATCGACGTTCTCCTCAGTGGATCCAACAACGCGACGACGCCCGAGCAAACGCCGGACGGCTCCGCGTCCCACCCGGCAGGGTTGAATCCGCGGGTTGCAATAATGCGAATCAGAACGCTTGCGAGTGTAGCAGCGAGCTGTAGAGGTACACAAGGAAAAAGGAAGCGTTCCGCTGGATTCTTTCGCGGCAATCATTCACCGGCGGTAAGCGCAAACAATTTTGGAAGTCGCCCTTGGGTCCGGAAGCGATGATGAGGTAGTATCTTGCCTTGCAAGGCCGCATTCGGATTCAGCACCGTCACCCTCCATGCGCATTGGGACTTAGTTGCAATGGCGGAAGCGATGTTCCACTTGAATGACGGCGTGGCCCTCGTCACGGGAGGAGGGCAGGGAATCGGAGCAGCGATCTGCCGGCGCTTGGCGGCCGCCGGCGCGAAGGTGGCGATCTTTGATCGGCTTGCGGGACCGTCTAAGGCGCTTGCCGGGTCGATCGACGGCATCGCGGTAGTCGGCGACGTGACTTCCGAGGCCGATGTCGCACGCGCCTTGAGAGAGGCGGAAACGCGCCTCGGCCCCGTCGCCATCCTCGTCAACAACGCCGGCATCACGGGACGGGCCGCACACATATGGGACCTCACTCGCGACGACCTGGAAAGCGTCATGGCGGTGAACCTGGTCGGTCCCTTCCTTTGGTGCCGAGCGGTGATCCCGGGCATGCTGGCGCGGCGTTACGGTCGCATTATCAACATTGCCTCCATTGCGGGGAAAGAGGGCAACCCGATGCTCGGTCCCTATTCCGCCAGCAAAGCCGCGCTCATTTGTCTGGCAAAGTCTCTCGCCAAGGAAGTCGCGGGGAAGGGCGACGTGACCGTGAACGCCGTCTCCCCAGCCGTCATCGCCACGCCGATTCTCGAAGGCTTGCCCGACACGACCGTCAACTATATGGTCTCGCGAATTCCTATGGGCCGCACCGGCACACCCGAGGAGGTGGCTGCGCTGGTGCATTACCTCGCTAGCTCCGAGGCCAGCTTCACGACCGGCCAGTGCTACGACATCAGTGGCGGCCGGGCGACGTATTAGTATTCGGTGAAACCTTGACGGCTGGGTTGGAGTTCCGGCTTCAGCCGGAGCAGACCGGCTGAAGCCGGAACTCCAACCGAGCGTTGCACCGCAGACCGGCTGAAGCCGGAACTCCAACCCAGCGTTGCACCTTTGACAAAGCAACAGGAAACGGAGATTCCTTCGCGCTTGGTCGCAGCTGCCTTTCCGGCATTACCGATCTTGACAATTCTTCGTGCTTTCTTTATCTAAACCCAACTGGTTTGCCCGCATTCTCTTGAACTCGCATGGGTCGTCAGCTCTCTCATCCGTTATAGTTTAACAGGTGACCGTGGTGGACCGGCCCGAAGAGGACGGCGGGGAGTAGCTCCATGACCGAACCCGGCCAGATATTTCTGAATTTCGATTTGCCCAACGCTACAACGTGGTTCTATTTCTCCGCGCTCCTGGCGGTGGCGTTGTTTTTCAAGTTCTCCCGTTTGCTCAGCATGCGCAACTGGGACCTGCTCACGTTGTTCTTGCCGGCGCCCGGTCTGCTGCTGCTGACGGAAACCAACGGAATCTGGATCGGCTACCTGTGGCTGCTCGCCTGTTCCGTCTATTTCCTCGTGCGCTGCTTCATCGATCTGCCGTTGGTCAGCCGGCCGGCGCTGGGTCCGAACCTCAGTCTCGGCGGTTTGATCTGGTTGGGCGGCGCGTTGTTCATCAGCCTGATCGCGGTTGCCGCCAACAAACCGGGCGATGGGGCCGGACCGCCGGCGGACGCCTCGGTGCCGGTCAAGCAGGCAGATCAGCAATTCCAGAAGGTTGGCGCCAACGTCGGCCTGCCCGCCGCCGATGAGGAAGACAGTCAGGCCATTCGCTTTTGGGTGGGCCGGACGTTAGTGGTACTCTGTCACCTCGCGATCGTCCTGGGCCTTGTGGCCGTCGGCTATTGGCACTTCGGGGACCTGCACGGCGGCGTCGCCGCCGGGACGCTTTACCTCCTGCTTCCTTATACGTATTTGCTGCTCCCGTTTACCTCCCTGCATGTCGGACAGTGGCATCATGTTTGGCCGATGGCCCTACTCGTCTGGGCGGTGGCGGCGTATCGCAAGCCGGCCATCGCTGGGTTGTTGCTCGGCGTGGCAACGGCGACCGTCTATTTCCCGATTTTCATCCTTCCCGTTTGGGTCAGCTTCTATGTGCGGCGCGGCGTGGGGCGATTTCTCGGCGCTTTTTCGCTGGCGGCCGGGCTGTGCGTGGCGACGATCGGCATGATCCTCTGGATCAACGGGGAATGGCCGAGCAGCCTGAGGGACGCCTGGATCTTCACCGATTGGCAGCCCTGGAACCAGCCCGCGGAAGGAACGCTCGGCTTCTGGACCGGCGTGCACTTCGCGGTCGCGTACCGTTTACCGGTATTCATCGCCTACCTGGCGCTGGTCGGCATGCTGGGAATCTGGCCGTCGCCCAAGAATCTGGCCCATTTGCTGGCCCTGTCAACGGCAGCGCTGATCGGCATCCAGTTCTGGTATGCCGATCAAGGCGGCATCCATTTGTTCTGGTATTTGCCGCTGCTTCTGCTCGTCATGTTCCGACCCAACCTGGCTGACCGCCGGCCGCCGATCATCCAAAAGGAAACCGACTGGCTCCATCACACCGTTCTGTATGTAGGTCGCCTGGCGATCAAAATGCTGCGGCTGCCGCACCCGCCTGTCCAAGTCGGCTGAATCCGTCTTTTCCCGCGCGGCGACATTAGGTACAAAGGGACGCTCAAACCCTTGCGCATGGAGGCGCCGTCATGCCGCGTTACTTACCCCGTCTGGCTGGTGTGCTCACGGTCATCATTCTAATCGCCGCGCCAGTCGCGTTCGCGGTTCATCAGCAAAACCAGATGCGTAACTTCCGCGTGGTCAAGGACGGCGTTCTTTATCGCAGCGGCCAAATGAGCCCGGAAGGCCTGAAACGCGTGGTCCACGATTATGGCATCAAGACCGTGATCAGCCTGCGCGACAACAACCGGCCGACAGATCTGGCCGAGGAGGAGTACTGCGCAAGAGAGGACATCAAATTCATCCGCTTGCCGCCGCGCCAATGGTATGCCCAAACCGGCCCGGCCCCTGTCGACGAAAACGTCGCCGCCTTTAAGGAAGTGATGGCCGATCCTGCCAATTACCCGGTCCTGGTCCACTGCTTCGCCGGCGTCCACCGCACCGGTGCGTTCTGCGCGGTGTACCGCATGGAATACGACCACTGGACCAACGCCCGGGCCATCAACGAATTGAAGGAATTCGGCTACTTCAATCTAGGCGAAGAATGGGACGTGCTGGGCTATCTGGAAGAGTATGAACCAACGTGGCAAGAAGACTCCAGTGATCACCAACCGGTTATCCGCAAGCGCCCGCCCGCCAAGCCTGGGAAGCATTCCGAGAAATCGGAGAAGAAGAAGTCTGGGTAAATGTGTGCGCTTCTGGTCTGCGTTACTCGACTTGGTGTTGGGTTCACAGCCAAATGGCTGTAAAGAAATTCGACCAATGGGCGGACACACTGACGGATCGAATCAAACCGAATAGTGCAAAACCGATCGTGAACACTATGAGAAACCGATGTAACGCTGTCGAGTGCGCAGCCTGAAATCGGCGGATTCGGTCGCGCCAGCGCCCCGGCAGCACGGCCATCACGCCCATCCCCGCCATCACCGGGATGATGATGAGCCCAAACGGGTTGTAATTGAACGCCCGCGCCACGTTTCCGCGAACTAGATTCGACCCGCACCGCGTCAACCCGCACCCCGGACAGGGCAGGTTCGTTGTCCGCTTGAACATGCACAACTCCACCCCGGGCAGCCCTTCGGCCGGCATAATGATCAAGCCGAGCGTCAGCACCGCGCAGATTCGGAGATGGAGGTCGGTGAGCGCACGGTCCAGCCAGGTGCGGGGTTTGGGCGGCGGCGCCGGGTTTTCCAGCGCCGGCGCCGGTTGCGCGGTAAGGAGTGGTTCCGTCATGGCGATCATTGAAGCGATGCTAAACGGAGGAATTCACGCGAACAAGTCATTTCGCGCGTTCTTTGCGGCCCGGGGAAAAACAGTCGCGGAATAATCCGCGCGGACCAAACTTTCGAAGTCTTGAGAGACTTCGGAAGTCTTTGCGGTGCCCGCTCACTTTTTCGTAACGTCCGTTCTTTTCTGTGTCATGGTGGATTTATTATCAACCAGCATGTTAATTTCCTTGCCGTCGGGCGTGGACACGTCGGCGTTGAGGGTCATCTTCATCTCCGTCTTCAACACGCCGCTTCCGTCAGAGCCATCAATACACACGTCGATCTCAATGTTCAGCGCCATCTTGGAACCATCTCGCACCTTAAATTTCATTCCGCCCGTGCTGAATTCCTTGAGCGTTGCCGAGATCGTGAATGTCATTTTCCCGAACTTGTGGCCGTTCTTCTCATAGACCTCCAGCAGTTTGCCCGAGCCTTCCGTCTTGGCGCTGTCGAAAGCCATTACGGTTTCCTTCTCGTCCTTCATCAGTTCCTTCAGCATTTTGTCCACGTCGAGCTTCCAACTCTCGCCGACCTTCACCGCCTTGCCGGGGAGTATGTACTTCTCCACTTCTTCGTCGCTGGGGCCTTTCTTGTTGAATGCCTTGTCTAGGTCTTCGGCGTCTTTGCCCGTAATTTCCTCGCCGCCCTCGATGATGAATTCATACTTGTCGCCTTTTTTGTCGATCAGGACGGTCTTGCCCTCATAGACTCGAGTTTCTTCCTTTCCGTCTTTCGGAACGTTGCGCGCCTTCTCGTACGCGCGCTTGACGCTCGTGGATTTGTCGTCCCCTTCCTTCTTCTCCAGGATGGTTTCCTTGTAGATATTGGTCTTGGAGGTTTTCTCTTTCTGATCGACAAGCTTTGTGCCTGCGCCGTCAGTGGCGACAACGGCGGTGGTGGACTCCTCGACATCCTCCGCTTTGGTCACGTCTCCCTTGGCCGACTTCTTGAGCTTGATGGTGTGCGTGTCCGCCGCCGGGGCCAAACCCAGCACAAGGCTGAGCAAAACGAGCGAGCTGCCGATCATGGTGTTACCCTTATGGAGGAGTGGAACTGGCAAGGGCGGCGTACTGGCCGCGCGGCCGGCGACCGCTACCCTTGGAGAGAGATACTAGCCCAATAGGATGACCTGACCAAGCAAAAACCGGCCGCTTCGTAGACCTCTCGCTCCGCGAGAGGCTGCCTCTCGCGGAGCGAGAGGTCTACGAGCCCTCGGTTCGACCCGGGATTGTGGACCGGAGATCATGCCAAAGCGCACCGACCTACGCAAAATCCTGCTCATCGGCTCCGGCCCCATCGTCATTGGCCAGGCATGCGAATTTGATTACTCCGGCACGCAGGCTTGCAAGGCGTTGCGCGAGGAAGGCTACGAGGTCGTTCTCGTCAATTCCAATCCGGCCACCATCATGACCGACCCGGAGATGGCCGACCGCACCTATGTCGAGCCTGTCGCCTGGGAAATCGTCGCCAAAATCATCGAGAAGGAGCGCCCCGACGCACTGTTGCCGACGCTCGGCGGCCAGACCGGTCTGAACACCGCCATGGATCTGCACAAGCACGGCGTGTTGCAAGAATTCGGCGTGCAGATGATCGGCGCGACCGCGGAGGTGATTGATAAGGCCGAGGACCGCGAGAAATTCAAAGCGGCGATGCAGAAGCTCGGCATCGCCGTGCCCAAAAGCGGCGTCGCCCGCTCGCTCGCGGAGGCGCAGGCGATCCGCGATGCCGTTGGATTGCCCTGCGTTCTCCGGCCCAGCTTCACCCTAGGCGGCACAGGCGGCGGCATCGCTTACAACCGCGAGGAATTCAACGAACTCATCGCCCGCGGCCTCGACCTCAGCCCCACCGGCGAAGTGCTCATCGAGGAATCGGTCATCGGCTGGAAGGAATACGAACTCGAGGTCATGCGCGACCATGCCGACAACGTCGTCATCATCTGCTCCATCGAAAACTTCGACCCGATGGGCGTTCATACGGGCGACTCGATTACCGTCGCCCCGGCCCAGACGCTGACCGACAAGGAATACCAACGGCTGCGCGACGCGGCGATGCTCATCATTCGCGAGATCGGCGTTGAAACGGGCGGCAGCAACATCCAGTTCGCCATCCATCCCGACACCGGCGACATGGTCGCCATCGAGATGAACCCACGCGTTAGCCGGTCCAGCGCGCTCGCCTCGAAGGCCACCGGCTTTCCCATCGCCAAGATCGCCGCGAAACTCGCTGTCGGCTACCGGCTCGATGAATTGAAGAACGACATCACCCGCGAGACCCCCGCCTGTTTCGAGCCGACCATCGACTACGTCGTCACCAAGATTCCGCGCTGGGCATTCGAGAAGTTCCCCGACGCCGACCCGACGCTGACGACGCAGATGAAATCGGTCGGCGAAACGATGGCCATCGGCCGCACGTTCAAGGAATCGGTGCAAAAGGCGCTGCGCGGCCTGGAGACGGGCCGCTTCGGTCTCGGTTGCGACCGCGTCGACCGCTGGGGCACACCGCAGCAGCCGTCGATGGAAGAGATCGGCGCCAAGCTCGCGACCCCCACTTCCGAGCGCATCTGGTTCATTCGTTACGCCCTCAAATCGGGGATGTCCATCGAGGATGTTTACGCGCGCACCAAGATCGACCGTTGGTTCCTGCACAACCTGCGCGAGATCATCGAGATGGAAGACCGCCTGCGCGCTTGTCCCGGCCTGTACGCGGTCGACGTGGCCTTGCTGCGCCACGCAAAACAATATGGTTTTTCCGACCGCCAGCTGGCGCACCTCTGGCACACGAGCGAAAGCGAGGTCCGGCGCTTCCGCAAAGCCGCCGGCGTTGAGCCCAGCTTCAAACTCGTCGATACCTGCGCGGCCGAATTTGAAGCCTATACGCCGTACTACTATTCGTCGTATGAGACGCCCATTGAGGTGGTGAAATCCGAAATACGAAATCCGAAATACGAAACAAACCCAAATCTCGAAAAAGAAAACCCAAACCTCGGTCGCAAGGAGGTTTCGAGAATTGAGAATTCGGGTTTGGGTGTTGTTTCGGATTTCGGATTTCGGATTTTGGATTTGGAGGACGAGACCCGCCCACCGAACGGCAAACCACGCATCACGATCCTCGGCGACGTCGATGCTGTCTACGCTGGTGCCGATGATCGGAGCGCCGGC
>Ga0207095_10280_pt1 | contig 13218 bp, 11 predicted proteins | sample Alteio_BWMinHeat_88_FD_153529 | JGI IMG/M metagenome (GOLD analysis project Ga0207095, IMG submission 153529) | Enriched cells from forest soil in Barre Woods Harvard Forest LTER site, Petersham, Massachusetts, United States -... | ecosystem: Environmental > Terrestrial > Soil > Temperate forest >... | reverse complement strand
CCGATTTACCCGATCCGGTTGTACCTGCAATCAGCAAGTGCGGCATCTTCGCGAGATCAGCGACGACCGGATGTCCTGCAATATCCTTGCCTAGCGCGATGGTGAGACTCGACGCGCTGTCGTTATACACTTTGGAGCCAAGGATTTCGGTCAGCCGCACGATTTGCCGCTTAGGATTGGGAAGCTCGAGTCCCATGAAATTTTTGCCCGGAATCGTCTCCACGACGCGTATGGACGTCAACGACAACGAACGCGCAAGGTCACGCGCGAGGCCGACGATCTGACTGCCTTTTACGCCGACGGCGGGTTCGATCTCGTAGCGGGTAATGACCGGCCCTGGATAAGCGGCAACGACTTTCGCCTCGACGCCAAAGTCGGAAAGTTTTTTCTCGATCAGGCGGCTAGTGAATTCAAGCGTCTCGATGCTGACGGTTTCCTGTACCTGCGGTGGTTCGTCCAGCAAGGACAAAGGCGGCAAATTGGTATCCGGCATATCGGTGAAGAGCGATACCTGCCTTTCCTTTTCGCCTCGGTCGGACCGCGGCACTGCAATGATTTGCGGTTCTATCCTGATCGGCGGTGCCTCGACTATTTTTGCGCGCTCATGCACGACGATTTCTTCGCGCTTTACTGCGGCAACGTGACCCAGTTTTCGATCCTCACGTGCGGCGTAAAGGTTCTTGATTCCGTCCACAAGAATTTCAATCGCGCCGCCTATCTGTTCCGCTACTGTAAGCCATGACACGTGGAAGAACAGGCTGAAGCCAACGCCGAACAACAGCAATAAAAACAAGGTTGCGCCGGTAAAGCCCAGCGCATTTTGCACCCAATCGCCAATCTCTTGCCCGAGTACACCGCCATGCGTACCCGGCAATTGCACGTTCAAGGTGTACATCCGCAAATACTCAATTGCGACGCTGCCTGTCATCATCAACACGAAGCCTGCACTGCGGATCCATAGCTCATGATGATGTTCCGGCCGCACTTCTTTTTTCAACAGGAATTTTTGCGAGAGACGGTGGTAACCGGTGACGACCGATCTCACAGCCATTACGCACCACCACCACGCAGAAATGCCGAAAACATATAGCAGCACGTTCGCCATGTATGCCCCAACATGGCCGCCCCAATTGTTCAGCCTTGACACATGTATCGACTGCGACCATCCCGGATCATCTTTGGAAAAACTGCCGAATATGATAATCAGATACAGTGCGACGGCAACGACAACAAAGAAGCGGGCTTCAGACAGCAAGCGCACCAATCGACTCGGTAGCGGCTGCGCAGCGGCATTGTCAGTATTCCGTGTGTAAGCGGGGCTTGTTCTGGTCATAAGTTGAAGCGGGGCGATAAGATTGTACGAACATGCATGCCGTGGCTCAAAAGAGGGGTCAACGACGGTCATTCTACTCAGGATGGGCGCCGCTATGTGCATTAAACGCGTTTCACAACACCATTTACTTATTATTATTTTACCAAGGCGCTCAGCGTTCCCTCATGAGCGCCAAACAAATGAAAAAAACTGAATTTTGTCCACGAAAGACACGAAAAGCACGAAAAAAATCGAGTACGAGAGCATCAATACAAACAAAATCAAATTTAAATGTCCGGCTTTTTGCTTTGTTCGTGCCTTTCGTGTCGTTCGTGGACAATGTTTGTGACTTGCTTATGGGTGTTCCCTGAAGCGCATCGCTGTTGCGCCGGTTCGTCTATAATCTCAGTCTGTTTCCGCGTGCTGCATCCTTCGGCTTAGATTGAAATTCCACATTTTGGCGTCATCTGTCATTTAAGCGATTTAGACGGATCGATGCATCTTGCGAAATTTGTAAGCACGACGCAAGCCTCCCTTTACAACTCTATTCATCCAGGCAAATTTTATGACTACCCCGAAACACGCCCGCGTCCTGATTCTTGGCTCCGGCCCCGCCGGCTATAGCGCCGCAGTCTATGCAGCGCGCGCCAATCTGAATCCGGTGCTGATTACCGGTGTCGAGCAAGGCGGTCAACTGATGACCACCACCGACGTGGAAAACTGGCCGGGTGACCCGATGGGTGTGCAAGGGCCTGAATTGATGCAGCGCCTGTTACAGCATGCGGAGCGCTTCAAGACCGAGATCATTTTTGATCATGTACATACCGTCAAGCTCGCAGAAAAACCGATACGGCTGATCGGTGACTCCGGCGAATATACCTGCGATTCGCTCATCATCGCGACAGGTGCATCGGCACAATATCTTGGATTGCCGTCGGAAGAAGCCTTCATGGGCAAGGGCGTATCTGCGTGTGCAACCTGCGACGGCTTCTTTTATCGCAATCAGGAAGTGGCTGTCGTCGGCGGCGGCAATACGGCAGTTGAAGAAGCTCTATACCTGTCGAACATCGCCAATAAAGTCACCGTGATCCATCGCCGCGACAAGTTCCGCGCCGAGGCGATTTTGATCGACCGCCTGATGGCCAAAGTCGCCGAAGGCAAAGTCGAAATCAAATGGAACCATACGCTGGACGAGGTTGTCGGCAACGAGAGCGGCGTGACCGGTATCAGAGTCAAATCAGCCGACGGTACGATGACGCCGATTACGCTGCATGGTGTTTTTATCGCCATCGGCCACGTGCCGAATACCGGCATCTTCGACGGCCAGCTTGAAATGCGTAACGGCTATATCCGCTCGAACAGCGGCCAGGATGGCATGGCTACTGCGACCAGCGTGCCGGGAGTTTTCGCGGCTGGCGACGTGCAGGATCATATCTACCGTCAAGCAGTGACCAGCGCCGGAACCGGCTGTATGGCCGCGCTGGATGCGCAACGTTATCTGGAAAGTCTGGAAGGGTAAATCGACTGCGCCTTCTTCTTGAAGAAGGCGCTTCCCTATCCCAAGGCAATCGCATGAAGGGAACAGCGCCGATACCGTCATTCCCGCCCAGGCGGGAATCCATAAGCCAATAGATGCATCAGATTCCCTATGGATTCCCGCCCGCGCGGGAATGACGGGTCTCACATGTAATCGCCCTCGCTTCGCACTCTTCGATTTACACTACAAATGTTCAGCTCCTTATAGACCTTTACTGTTATGCCCGGCCCTCTCAAAGATTTCTCCGATCTCAAATCGCTGCGCAAAGATTTAAAAGCGCAGGATGAAGCGCGTAAAACTGCGGAGGTAGAACGTATCCGTCGCGAGGCTGAGATAAAACGCGAAGCCGATCTATTCCGTACCAGCGTTGGCGCCGTCGCACCCCTCGCACCACAAAATAAAGTCGTCGCAAAGGCACCGCGTCCCGACCCGATTGCACACCAGCACATCGCGGATGAGCAGGCTGCACTGGAAGAATCGCTGTCAGATGGTTTCAGCGTCGAAACGTTAATGGAAACCGATGAAGCATTGAGCTTCGGACGTACAGGTATCGGTCCCGACACATTGCGCAAATTGCGGAGAGGTCACTGGGTGATTCAGTCGCAACTTGATTTGCATGGTTTGCGTAGCGACGAAGCGCGTGAGGCGCTGGCAGAATTTTTACGCAATGCCGGCAAGCGCGGTTTGCGCTGCGTGCGTATCGTTCATGGCAAGGGATTGGGCTCGGTCAATAAAGAGCCGGTACTGAAAAACAAGGTGCGCAACTGGCTGGTGCAAAAAGAGGAAGTGATCGCGTTTTGCCAGGCTAGGGCGGCGGATGGTGGTGCGGGCGCTTTGGTGGTTTTGCTTAAAGCGCAAACTTAGAACAATGCTTGTCGATGTCCCCTTGCTTTAGACACCTCCCGAATTACTTCGATGGCAACCACGACTCATGGATATTGACGTCGTTGCCGAAACCCGCTGCTACCAACAGGTCTCGCCAATCCGTCTTTGCCTGTGCGATCGACTTACGAAGCCGTTCCATGCTGCCGCCACTTAGCTTGAGCGCGGCAAAGCGGAAACGCTCAAGCTGGTACTCATCCAGCTTTTCCAGAAACGGCAGCTTGTTGCCGCATTCCTCAATCAACAAACGCGACGCTTCTTCCCTTTCCGAGAGAAGAAAAAGCAGATCGACGCGAAGTTGCGTTTCAGGGCTGAGTCGCACCGCGTTCATTTTTATGCCTGAACGACTTAAACCGCGTCCACCCCGGTCTCACCGGTACGAATCCGGATAACCTGCTCCACATCGCGCACGAAGATTTTACCGTCGCCAATTTTTCCGGTGCGCGCTGCCTTGATGATCGCATCGACCGCCTGATCGGCGACCTTCGCGTCCACCACCGCTTCGACTTTTACCTTCGGCAAAAAATCGACCACATATTCGGCTCCACGATATAGTTCTGTATGTCCTTTTTGGCGGCCGAATCCTTTGACTTCGGTTACGGTCAGGCCGGTGACCCCGACCTCTGCCAATGCTTCGCGAACTTCATCGAGTTTGAAAGGCTTGATGATTGCGGTGATCTGTTTCATACACACTCCTCGGTTTGAATTTCAGCTTGCGGCCCCATTGCAGGAGCAAAATGTTGATATCAGGATTCTCGAAATTTTGATGTTACCGGATAGCGCCAATCGCGTCCGAACGCGCGATGGGTCACGCGGATGCCGATCGGTGCCTGCCGTCGTTTATATTCATTTATCTTGATCAGGCGCGTTACACGTTCCACATCTTCTTTCTTGTAGCCGGCAGCAAGTATGTCTGCAATGCCCTGATTTTCTTCCATGTACATCTGCATGATAGCGTCCAGCACTTCATATGGCGGCAGCGAGTCCTGGTCTGTCTGGTCGGGCCGCAACTCTGCGGATGGTGGCCGGGTCAGGATGCGCTGCGGAATCACATCGGAAATTGTATTACGGTAATCGCACAAGCGATAGACCAGCGTCTTGGCGATATCCTTGATCACGGCAAAGCCGCCTGCCATATCGCCGTACAAGGTACAGTAGCCGACGGCCATCTCGCTCTTGTTTCCAGTTGTCAATACGATAGCTCCGAACTTGTTGGACAGCGCCATCAACATCGTACCCCTGATGCGTGCCTGAATATTTTCTTCGGTGGTATCTTCTGCGACGCCCTTGAATGCATCCGCCAGTGTGCTGCGAAATGCCGCGAAACAATCGTTGATCGAGATCTCGTCATACCGCACGCCAATGCGCTCAACCATGTCGCGCGAATCGAGCCAGGATATTTCTGCGGTATAGGGCGATGGCATCATCACTGCGCGCACCTTGTCGGCGCCCAATGCATCCACTGCTACCGCGAGCGTCAAAGCAGAATCGACACCTCCGGACAAGCCGATAAGCGCACCTGGAAATCCATTCTTCCCGATGTAGTCGCGTACCCCCAGTACGAGTGCCTTGTATACCTGCGCTTCGACCGATAACTCCACGGGGATATCAGTTGCCAATGGCGATGCGCCATCGAACTCGACGATCTGCATATCCTCTTCAAAGTGCTTGAGCTGCGCACAGATCACACCGTCCGTATTCATCGCAAATGAATTGCCGTCGAAAATCAATTCATCCTGACCACCGACCAGATTTGCATACGCCAGGCTCAGCCCTTGCGCGCTTACATTAGCGTGCATGACGTCGTGCCGCAAATGCTGCTTGTGCATATGGTAGGGCGATCCATTCGGTATCAGCAGTACCTGCGCGCCCGCCGCCTTGGCACGAGCCGGCGCTTCAGGCCGCCATGTATCTTCACAAATATTGATACCGAACTTCACGCCTTTAATGTCGAATACCAATGGCTGGTCTGACGAAGAAAAATAGCGTTTTTCATCAAATACCGTGTCGTTAGGCAAGTCGCTCTTACAGTAGGTTCCGACGACTTCCCCATTGGCAAGCACCGATGCAGCGTTGTAGCGGCTGCCGTCTTTCATCATTGGATGGCCGACGACGACATGCAGGTCCCTGAACCCAGCCAACTCGTCGATTAGTGCCGCCAACGCTTCCGCCGATTTTGCGTAGAATGACTGACGCAGCAACAGGTCTTCCGGCGGATATCCGGCGAGGGACAATTCCGGCGTCAAGACAATGTCCGCACCTTGCGCTGCGGCACAGCGCGCAAACTCGACGATACGTATGCGATTGCCGGCAAAATCTCCGACGGTACTGTTGATTTGGGCGATGGCGACTTTAACTGTCATGGCAGCGATTAATTTAAAAATATAACGGTGAATACAGTAGTGGATTATCGCACGCGTATCGTTTCTTCCCTCTCGGAAATCGGCCAAATCGAATGGGATAGTTTGGTCGGCATGCAGCCTGACGCGAATCCATTTCTATCGTTCGCCTTCCTGGACGCGTTGCATGAGACTGGCTGCGCATCGACCCGTTCCGGCTGGCAACCACAGTATTTGACCCTATGGCAGGGCGACCGGCTCGAAGCGGCGATACCCCTCTATGTCAAGAGTCATTCATACGGCGAATACGTTTTCGATTGGGCCTGGGCGGAGGCTTATCACAGGAACGGTCTCGATTATTACCCCAAGCTTCTTTCCGCTATACCATTCACGCCGGTCAGCGGCAGCAGGCTCCTGAGCCGCAGCGAAGATGCGTCCGCCGCATTAATCGACGCGTTGGACGTAATCAAGATGGACCCGGCCCTCTCTTCGACCCATATACTTTATCCACCCCAAGCGCAGGCAGAAGCGCTTGAACGCGCCGGCTTCACGCTGCGGACCGGAGTCCAGTTTCATTGGACAAATGAAAGCTACCGTACTTTCGATGATTTCCTGGCCAATCTCGAACGCAAAAAACGCAAGAATATTCTTGCCGAGCGGCGCAAAGTGCACGACGCCGGCATCACATTTCGGCAGGTACGAGGAACGCTGGCGACAGAGGCGGACTGGCGCTTCTTTAAACGGTGCTATGACCAGACCTACGCAGCACATCACTCGACCCCATATCTCAATCTCGAATTCTTCCTGCGCATAGCCCGCGACATGCCGCAGCACCTGTTGCTGATCATCGCAGTACGAGATGGTCTGCCGATCGCCTGTTCGCTGGTGATCCACACCGAAAATACGCTCTACGGTCGCTACTGGGGTGCGATAGACACCGTCCCCTGCCTGCATTTTGAAACGGCCTACTATCAACCGCTGGAATTCTGTATCCAACAGGGAATCAAGCGCTTTGAAGGCGGCGCCCAGGGGGAGCACAAAATGGCGCGCGGGTTTTTGCCGCACAAAACCTGGTCAGCACATTGGTTGGCCCATCCGGCGTTCTCGGATGCCGTCGACCGGTTTTTAGTGACCGAAAGTGACGGGATCGACCGCTATTTTGATGAATTGAACGATCGCAATCCGTTCCGAAACGTGAAAAGTAGTTAAATCTTCAAGAAAACGTGTTTAAACGCTTGAAAGTAGAACCCGGTCAAGGCATCCTCTTGGAACCATGAAATCTACAGCCACCACCAAATTGGAAGCCGCACCGACCACGTCCAGAATCGGTCGCTTTTATATCAAACGCGAACTGGCGAGGGGCACTGGCGGCATCGTCTATCTGGCCCACGATCCGGTCATCGATCGCGAGCTGGCGCTCAAGACCTTCAACAATCGCCTGTCGCCACTCGAAAAGAAACAGCATGAGCAACAGCTGATCAATGAAGCGCGTGCGGCCGGCCGCCTGTCCCATCCGAATATCGTGACGATCTACGATGCGTGCAGCGACGGCAATACGACCTACATCGCGATGGAATACCTTCAGGGCTGCGAACTCAGCAAAATGCTCGACAAGGGACATCAATTCAACCCAGACGACGTCGCGTCGATCATCTGGAAAATTGCAGACGCGCTTGCCTATGCGCACAAGAACGATGTCATCCATCGCGACATCAAGCCCGCAAATATTTTCATGATTGCCGATCACCAGCCCAAGATCGTGGACTTCGGTATCGCGCGCGCGCCGAACCGGGTACCGGATCAGTTGGCGCAGGAGGCCGATCAACCGTACACGTTGTTCCGTAATAACCTGCTGGGTACGCCGAACTACATGTCGCCGGAACAGGCGATGGGGCGTGCGGTCGACTCACGTACGGATATTTATTCTCTCGGTGCGGTGATGTACGAAATGCTCACTTCGCGGAAACCGTTCCAGTCCACAGGTACCGATGAGCTATTGCATCAGATCGCATACAAGGCGCCACCTGCACCGCATGAGGTGAATATCGCCGTGCCTCAGGGATTGTCGGAAATAGTAACTAAAGCGATGAGCAAGCGGCCGGAAAAACGCTATCAGGACGCGCAGGAAATGGCTCTCGATATCAAGCGCTACCTGTCGAAGGAAAGACGCGCTCGCCAACACATAAAGAAAACGTCGCGTATAAAGGAGCTGGATCCTTTTCCCAAGTCCAGCTCATCCAAGAAAAAACATCCACCGACATCAGGCTTGGGGAATGCATTGACTGCCGCTTTCGCCCGCTGGTTCCACTAAGTTTCACCAAGGGCAGACCCGGGCACATCGTACCTTGCATCGAAATGTATTCTCAAGCAAGTGACTTTAAGGTGGTGTATTAGGTGCGCCCGTTCAAGGCAGCAGTCACCTGCCCCTTCAACATTTTGATCAACGTCGTTTCGTCCGACGGCACGCCCTCAGGTGCGGGTTGTACGCGATCCGCATAAAACAGGCCGACTGCTTTTTTCTGTACCTGCAGCGGCAGCACGATAAAACTGCGGGCGTCGGGTAACAATGCGCGGTGCCACGCCGGAACCAGGTCCCGTATCTTTGCATCGGACGCATCGGAAATCAGCAGGTCGGCATCGTTTTCCATCGCCAGATGGAATAGGTCACGCGAGGATTTTGCGGGAAATACAAAGCCAGCTTGGCGCGCTGCATTATTTTCACCGAGAGCGATACGCGCGCGAAATTGATCCGTCTTGAGGTCTTTCAGGCATATCGTGGCAAAACGAAAACCCATACTGCGGTAAAGCGTCTCCAACACCAGCATGATCAAATCGTTGGTCTTGCACCGGCCGGACGCCATCATTTCTGTCACGTCCTGAACGCCTGCCATTAAAAGATCGCGGGCATTGACCGGCTTTCCGCTTGGATGACGCACGTCGGTCTGCAAAGGCGCCAAGGGCTCAGTGGAGAACAGCAAACCTTCCGGTATGCCCTGTTCGTCGGCTTTCTCCCGCGACTCCACGGATTTGGCTTCTCGTTCTACGGTTGGAGCGGCGCCAGGGATGACCGGAGCCGGAGGCGTCCATCCGGTACTCTTCATCACTGTTCGCGCTTCTTCTCCAACAGTGGCAAACAACTGGCCGAGTTTTGCCTGATCCAGATTCAATGCGGCGCCGAAACGCGTCAATAATGCCCGGCTCGCCACATCGTCAGCCTGGTCATTCATGTTTCCAATCAGGGTCGCAGCGGTGGAGCTGAAAGCCGCGACCTGCTGCATCCACTCCTGCCGCGACTTCGCCTGCTTCAGGACACCGGAAGGCAGAGGTGCCAGCGCGTGTATGATCGTCTCCGGAATTTTCCATTCGACCAGGACAGCGTCAGCCAGCATTTCATATGTACAGCCCAATACTTGCATCGACGCTGTTGCAGGAGGGGCGCCGCTGTCGGATAGTGCTGTGATCTGAGAATAAAGATTGTGGTCATGCGCAGCGACCAGCACGCGCCCGATATTTTTGAACAATGCGGCGACGGCGGCCTCTTCGGCATCCTTGAAATGACTGCGACGGGCCAATTCACGCGCGAACACACTTGATGCCAACGCGTGTCCGAGCTCCGCACGAACGGCCTTACCGCGTTTTCCCGACATGCCATCCACCAGCAACATTGCCAATGCAACGGTCTTCACGGTGTCAAATCCAAGCATGAATATGGCTTTTGAAATCGTGGTGACAGGTGTGCCGGACGTCGTTCGGTAACAAGCCGCATTCGCGACCATCAGTATCTTCTGTGTCAACGCGACGTCGGATAGAACGAAGTGTGCAAGCTTGCGCACCGCCTCGTCATTTGATGAGGCAAGTTCCACTACTTTGGAAACCGAACCTCCAAGCGCAGGCAGATTGCTGTTAGCACTGATTTTAAGCAGCAGGTTATCGCGTGCATTCCCTGCCTCGTCGCTATTGGGTAGCGAGACAAAGACACCTGGCGTTTGCGTTTCAGTGGGCGTTTGCACGTCTAACGATCTCCGGCGGAAATGACTGAGCTAACTAGTGACTGAGGTAACAGCCCGGTGGCTCATGATGAATGATTCAGATGATCTTGTCGATGCCAACCGGCTACGCAATGATGCAACGCGTATCAAATTTGTCACGGCAATCAGGCATTTATGCCCAAATCAACCATACCATTTCAAGACAACTTTGCATGTCAACACCTGCCCGCCGGTTTTGACCTTACCTGTTGCTGAACAACCGTGCCAGTCGGCCAACTGCTTCTTGCAATTTTTCCATCGAGGTTGCGTAAGACAATCGGACATATTGGCGCGCCGTGTGCACGCCGAAATCGAGACCCGGCACCAGCACGACGCCGGCCTCATTCATCATTGCTACCGTCAAACGATCAGCGTCGTCCGATAACGCGGAACAATCTGCGTATACATAAAATGCGCCGTCCGGCATGACCGGCACCTTGAATCCAAGTTCGCAAATCGCCGGCACGATGTAGTCGCGGCGGCGCTTGAATTCCGCCTTGCGTTCTTCGTAGATGCGGATCGATTCCGGGTCAAAGCAAGCGACGGCCGCATATTGCGAAATCGTGGAAGGACAAATAAACAGGTTCTGCGCAAGCTTTTCAATCTGCGGCACCAATGCATCCGGCACCACCAGCCAGCCGAGACGCCACCCGGTCATGCTGAAATATTTGGAGAAGCTGTTGATGACTATCACATCATCACCCAGGGACAACGCGGAAAATGGGGCCGTGCCGTAACTCAATCCCTGATAAATCTCGTCGACAATCGTGAAGCCTCCTTTTTCTCTAACGGTCGCCACGATTTTGCGCAACTCCTCCGGCGCGATCGAGGTACCGGTGGGATTGGATGGCGATGCCAGGAGCACGCCGCGCGTCGCTTCAGTCCAGTTCGCAATCACCATGTCGTTCGATAACTGGAACCTGTCGTCAGGGCCACTGGCAATCATTTTTGCCGCGCCATCGAAAGCCGCCACGAAATGACGATTACATGGATAGGACGGATCGGGCATCAGGACTTCCGCGCCCTTCTCAATGAGCGCCGCGCATGCAAGCAGCAATGCGCCAGAAGCGCCGGCAGTCACGATGATGCGTGACGGTGCAATTTTCAAGCCGTAGACTTTTTGGTAGTGGGCAGAAATCGCCTCGCGCAATGCAGGAATACCCGTAGCGGAGGTGTAGCGCATATTGCCATCGGCCATCGCACGTGTAGCCGCTGCAATGACAGCGGGCGGCGCAGTGAAGTCCGGTTCGCCTATGCTCATGTGGATAATATCGCGGCCTTGACGTTCCAGCTCGGCCGCCATTTTTGCGATTTCCATCACGTGGAAAGGCGCAATGTTATCGAGACGAGAGGCGACGTTTTTGAGATTCACGGATGCGCAACCATTAAACCCGATTGAGTTTGACAGGGTTCAGTTATTTTTTGGAACCGGATATTTCCAGTTCGCGAACTTTCGCTGCGAACTTATCCAGAACGCCGTTCACGTATTTGTGCCCGTCGATTCCGCCAAACGATTTTGTCAGCTCAACCGCCTCGTTGATCACCACCTTGTAGGGAATCTCCGGATGGTGCTTCAGCTCATATGCACCGATCAGAAGTGCAGCATGCTCGACCGGCGATAATTGTTCTATGGGACGATCAATCAGCGGCACCAGACCACTCCGCAACACAGCGGCCTCTTTGATAGCACCGTGCAGCAGTGCATCAAAGTGTGCGGCGTCCGATTTATCAAAGCCGTGCGCTTCGCGAATATTCGCATCAATCGCACCAGCATCTTCATTATTCAGCAACCACTGGTATAGGCCTTGCAGCGCGAACTCGCGGGCGCGGTGACGTGGTGTGCGATTTTTGCTTGGATTGGCGTGCGGTGTTTTTTCGGTCATGACTCACAGACTGCGCCCGCCCATAGGTTGAAGGGCAAGCTTAAAGGGTTAACAATAATTTGATGGGAGCAGCTGGCTTATTGATCAAGCCGCCTGCGTCCGATTATTCTTCTTCGTCGCCGGCGTCAGCAAGGTCTTCCAGCGCGATCGTCAGATTGGCCATTTCGACCGCGACGCGCGCCGCGTCTGTACCCTTCTCGGCCATGCGTACTTCTGCCTGCTCGTCAGTATCCGTCGTGAGCACCGCGTTGGCGATCGGTATCCCGAAGTCGAGCGCGACCCGTGTGATCCCTGCACCCGATTCATTCGATACCAATTCAAAATGATAGGTCTCGCCGCGTATCACGGCACCGATCGCCACCAGTGCATCGAACTGCAATGTCTCGGCCATTTTCCGCAGCGCTAATGGAATTTCGAGCGCGCCAGGCACGGTCACATGCAATATATCCTCGTCGGCCACGCCGAGGTGCTTCAATTCCGACAGGCATGCAGACAGTAGTCCGTGGCACACGTCTTCGTTAAAGCGTGCCTGCACGATACCAATGCGCAGCCCCTGTCCTTCAAGGTTGGTGTCGAAAGTTGCTACGGTCATCATGATTCCTTTATGCGCATTTACGCGTGACTTGTTACAAAGATTTGAGGGCAGAGTGATGGGCTTTGGAGCTGCGCCTCATTCTTTAGTTCTCGAGCAATTCATCGGCGTTACCGCGCGAAGCATCTCCGCTATGACTGGCAGCAATTCACCGTCAGCAATTCGGCTTGGCCTGATAACCGACTATTTCCAGATCAAAGCCGGTCATTGACGGCATCTTGCGCGGATTGGCAAGCAGCTTCATCTTCCCTACACCAAGATCCTTCAATATTTGCGCGCCGATACCATATGTTCGTAAATCCATTTTTGCGCCGCGTGGTGGCTGCACGCTATCAGGATTATTCAGTGCATCAAATTGCGTGAACATCTGGTTCGCCGACTCTTCGCAATTGAGCAAGACCATCACCCCGCGTTCGGACGCTTTGATCGCAGCCAAGGCAGATGCCACATTCCAGGAATGGGTGGTCGCCTGCGTTTCAATCAAATCTAGAATGGAGACTGGCTGATGTACCCGTATCAGTGTCTCAAGTGCAGGCTCAATCTTTCCATGCACCAGAGCAAGGTGAGCACCGCCGCTAGGCTTGTCCCGATAAGCGATCGCCTGAAACGTGCCATGCACGGTGCTCATTGTACGCTCGGCGATCC
>Ga0207095_10115_pt2 | contig 13359 bp, 8 predicted proteins | sample Alteio_BWMinHeat_88_FD_153529 | JGI IMG/M metagenome (GOLD analysis project Ga0207095, IMG submission 153529) | Enriched cells from forest soil in Barre Woods Harvard Forest LTER site, Petersham, Massachusetts, United States -... | ecosystem: Environmental > Terrestrial > Soil > Temperate forest >... | reverse complement strand
TTCCTCACGTTGCTGGGTCCGCGCGTCTCAACCAGCCTGAAGATTCTGCTCCTGACGCTGGCCATCGCGGATGACATTGGCGCGGTGCTCGTTATCGCCGTCGCTTACAGCACGGACATCGCCTACGCTCCGCTGGCGTGGGCCGGCGTTGGATTCGGCGCTATTCTGCTGCTCCGGTGGCTTGGGGCGCGCAGCGTGCCGGTCTACTTCCTTGTTGGGTCGGGCATCTGGTTGGCGTTCCTGAAGTCGGGCGTTCACCCGACCGTGGCCGGGGTCCTGCTCGGGCTGCTCACGCCAGCGCGACCGGGCGTAGGGCGGCCATTGATTCTCGACCTGGTGGGCGAGTTGGTCACGCGCATGCGAGGCGTGCAAAAAGGGACGCCCAGTGCGGCGCCGGAAGCGATTTCCCCGGCCGAGCGCCTGGAGAATGTGCTGCATCCATGGGTCGCGTTCGCCATCATGCCCGTGTTCGCGCTGGCCAACGCGGGAGTGAAGATCAACTTGGGGGTTCTGGGAACGCCCATCGCGGTGGCGGTGGCGGCTGGCCTGGTCCTTGGGAAGCCGCTCGGAATCGTTCTTTTCAGTTGGGTGTCGGGGAAGCTCGGGATCGCGCACCTGCCCGAGGGGATGAACTGGAAGGTGGTGGTCGGCGCGGGTTGTTTGGCGGGCATCGGCTTCACGATGTCGTTGTTCATCGCGGGGCTGGCTCTCGATGAGGCCCTGCTCGGGGAGGCGAAGATCGGCGTCCTGGCGGGATCGGGATTGAGCGCGGTGCTGGGGTGCGGGTTGCTTTACTGGTTCTTGCCGGGGAGTGGGAAAGTGGGTCATTCGGAATACGCCACACACACACACTCCTGACCATATCGCCATGCCCAAAGGACTTACGGCGACTGGAAAGGGTCGTCTCACGAGTCCGGGAAACGAGCCAACCCAACGCGCTCATTGAGAAGGGGTTTCCCCTGGTCAGTCCAATTTGGACGGGTTAGTCGGCGCTGCGCTCCAGAGTTCTTGGTACTTCTCCCGAACATAGGGATTCAACTGGTCTGCGAGTTGTACGGGGAGGCCGAGGACCTGGATCATGCGCTGCACGTCGGCGAGATCGTTCAGGCGGCCCGGATTCGTCATACCGGACGCGAGCTTTAGCTCGATGAGGCGGGGCAGTTGCAGGCACGAGACGCCTCCAATCACCACACTGGCGTCGGCGGGATTCGGAAACGCCACGGGCTTCGGCTTGCCGTCGCCAGGAAAGTCGCCGGAGGTAAGGAACTCAACCTTCACCCCGAATTCCGTATCACGCAGGTGTTTGCTTCCGGTGAAGGGAGGAATGTAACCCAACCCTTCCAACCTGCGGTGGATCTCCTTCAGATTGTCCGGCGTGACGAGAATATCCACGCCGTCCGTGAAGCGGCGATAGCCGTGGAAGAACATCGCCATGCCGCCAACGAGGGCGTAGGGGATGCCCAGTTCGTCCAAGCGGCGCGTGATCTTTTGCAGTGTCTTGTGGACGGCGCTTTCTTTTTCGAAGTGCATGCTTCCCTCGCGCAGCGCCCAGTCCAGGTTGCGGTTGAGGAGTTCTTCGTAAGCGACCATAAGCTTTTCCTCCGGATGTATTACAAGCGATTGCGCGGCGGCGGTCAATGCGATGGGTGTCGGACCGCGAACCTCTCGCTCCGCGAGAGGCAGCCTCTCGCTCCGCGAGAGGCCTACGGTCCAATTTCATACTTGACAGTGTTATGTGACAGTGTTATAATGCTTGCATGACGCGATCGAGCCATCCTCTGTGGACGATTGAAGAACTCGGGGCGGCCGTGGCGGTGACGCTGTCGGCGGATTACGAGGGGGCGCCGAACAACCGGGTTCGCGACGTGCCGGACCGGCGGACGATTCGGTATTACACGACGATTGGTTTGCTGGACCGTCCGGCGGAAATGCGGGGGCGGACGGCGCTGTATGGGCGCCGGCATCTGGCGCAGCTAGTCGCGATCAAGCGGCTGCAAGCGCGCGGGCTGTCGCTGGCGGAGGTTCAGCAGCGGTTGGTGGGAATCACGGATGCGGCCCTCCATCTTCTGGCGAAACTGCCGAACCTCGATGGGTTGGCGTCGGTCGAACCTTTTGCGGAGGCGCCCGAGGACGGGCGCGCGAACGCATTTTGGTCCGCGTCTCCTGCCGCGCCTGCGCCGGAAAACGTCTCCAACGACGCGACGCCCGTGCACGATGCAACACGGAGCGAGGGAATCGGGGAAGGGTCGGCGACACTGCCGCTGCAAGGCGTGCCGCTCGACCATGAAGTCATTCTGCTGCTGTCACCTTCACGAACCATCGACGAGGACGACCTGCCGGCCATTCGTGCCGCGGCGGCGCCGTTGCTCAAACTCTTGCAAGCGCGCCGGCTGCTTCGCCCGCGCCAGGAAAGGGGAACCCCATGACGAAGACCTTGCGAACCCTGACCGACGAGGAAATCCGCAGTATTCCAACAGACGAGGAAGCCGGCTTCGGTTCGCTTACCTCGGAGAAAGGCGTGCTGCCGTTGAAGGCGCTGGACGTGAAGACGCGCATTGACGGGCTGCTCGTCCGGACGACCGTCACTCAGACGTTCGTGAATACGCTCAGCGAACCGCTCGAGGCGACCTACATTTTTCCGTTGCCTGATCGCGCGGCGGTGACGAATTTTCGCATGGAAGTGGCGGGCCGCATCATCGAAGCCGCCTTGAAGGAACGAGGCGAAGCGCGCCGCGAATACGACAAGGCGATTGAATCGGGGCAACGCGCCGCGACTACGGAGGAGGAGCGTTCGGGAGTATTCACATTACGAGTCGGCAATCTCATGCCGGGCGAGGAAGCGGTTCTGCGACTGACCGTGACGGGGCCGTTGACGTACAGCGAGGGGGAGGCGACGTTCCGGTTTCCGCTTGTGGTTGCGCCGAGGTACATTCCGGGGACGCCGTTGCCCGGGCCGTCTGTCGGCGACGGAGTAGAGCCGGACACCGATGCGGTTCCGGACGCCTCGCGCATTTCACCGCCGGTTCTGCTGCCGGGTTTCCCGAATCCTGTCGGGCTGTCGCTGACGGTCGAAGTTCACGGGGGTGGATTGCCGATAGGAGAATTCCGCTCCAGTTTGCATGCAGTCGTCGTCGAAGAGGAAGTGGACGCATGGAAGATCGCGGTGCAACCGGGGGAACGGCTCAATCGCGATTTCATCCTGCGCTATCGCGTCGGGGAAAAGAAGGTGGCATCGTCGTTGACTTTGCAGCCCGACGCGGACGGCAAGGAGGGGACGTTCTCGTTGACGCTTGTTCCACCGGTCGAGCAGGCGCGGAAGCAGAAGGCACGCGATATCGTCTTCATTCTTGACCGGTCCGGCAGCATGGGCGGGTGGAAGATGGTCGCCGCGCGACGCGCGCTGGCGCGCATGGTCGACACGCTTACCGGCCGCGACCGGTTTACGGTGTATGCGTTCGACAACACGGTGGAGACGCCGCCGTCTTTTGGCGAGACCGCGCTTGCACAGGGCACGGACCGCAACCGTTTCCGCGCGGTGGAGTTTCTGGCGAAGATCGATTCTCGTGGCGGCACCGAGCTGGCCCAACCGCTCGACCGAGCCGTCAACACATTGGCGGGGGACGACTCGAGTCGGGACCGCATTCTTGTTCTCGTCACAGACGGGCAGGTTGGGAATGAAGACCAAATTCTCCGCGCCCTCGGCAACAAGGTGAAGAACCTGCGTATTTTCACGCTGGGCATCGATCAGGCGGTAAACGAAGGATTCCTCAAACGCTTAGCGCTCCTGGGCGGAGGATCGTGCGAACTGGTGGAATCGGAAGACAGGCTGGACGCGGTCATGGACAAGGTGCATCGCCGCATCGGCACGCCGCTGCTGACTGGATTGCGCTTGGAAGCGGCGGGAGTGAAGCTTGATCCGCACTCCGTCGTTCCGGATCGGTTGCCTGATCTATTCGCGGGAACGCCGTTGCTCATTCAAGGGCGATTTCAGGGCGCGGCGAAAGGCGCGATCACGTTGCAAGCCACCGACGCGGCAGGTCGCGCGTGGACGGAGAGCGTGGCCGGCGAGCGGAGTGACAATGCGGCCGTCACCTCAACCTGGGCGCGGGGCTTTGTGCGATCGCTGGAGGATCGTTATGCGGCGGGGCGCGGCGACTCAGCCAAACTCGAAAAGCAAATCGTGGAGACTTCGCTGCGCTTTGGTGTGCTCTGCAGGTTCACCGCGTTTATCGCGGTGGACGTGAAGGAGGTTGTCAATCCGGGGGGCGAGGTACATCGAATTACGCAACCGGTCGAACCGGCGGCCGGGTGGACGATGTTGTTGACGGATGAATTTGGCCAAGTGTTGTGCTCCGATTACGCGCTGGCTTATATGCCTCCGGAATCGGCACTGGGGCTCAAGATGTTCGGTTTGGCAGCAATGGACCGGTCAAAGGCGCGCTCCGTTAAGCCGCGCAGCGGTGGAATCTTCAAGCGCCTACTTGGGGTGCGCCGATCGAAAGGCGCGATGAGTAGCGCCTCCGGCGACGAGTGCGAAGAGCTCGCGCAGTCGCTCAATGAACCAACCTTGGACCTCACCGCCTTTCGCCGGCGCGCGCTGGATTTGTTGAAGCCGCTCCAGGATGCGGCAGGGGCGCAGGTAGCGGATCAACTCATTGAGTTGGGCGTGCTCTCCGTGAAACTAAAGGCGTTAATCGAGGACCTGAAATCCGTCGGCGCACTCGAGTCCGACGTTCAGCCATTGGAGGACTTGCTCAAGGAGTTGCACGATTTGGCGGCCAAGAAGCGCCCTGACGATGCTACGGTCGCCGAGCTCTGGAGGCGGGCCGAGGAGGTGCTGCGGCAGTTCGGCGGCGGTGCAGAGGTCCGCACGGCGAAGAGTTCGACCCGCCGCGAAGGATTCTGGAAGTAGTTTGGGGTCTAGGGGACCTTTCGGCCGGATCACGTTTGTTCCGGCCGAGGTCGTTTCATGTGCGCGCTGTATTCTGATAAGAGAGGACGATGGGGCCTGCCCCACCCGCGCTTCTGCGAAGCGCGGTTAAACGGGAGTTTACTTGTGGATTGAGAACGGGCCATGAAGTTGGACGACCTTCGCGCCGAATACACCCAACGCGGCCTCTCCGAGAGCGACGCACACGTTAATCCGTTCGAGCAATTCCGCAACTGGATGGATGAAGCGGTGGCGGCGCAATTTCGCGAACCGTACGCGATGACGCTCGCCACTTCCGCCGCCGACAGCCGGCCGGCCGCGCGAATGGTGCTGCTGCGCGGTTACGACGAGCGCGGGTTCACGTTTTACAGCAATCGCGCAAGCCGTAAAGGCAACGAGATCGCGGAGAATCCGCGCGCGTCACTGGTCTTCTACTGGGCCGAACTGGAGCGGCAGGTGCGGATCGAGGGAAACGTGGAATGGACGACCGAAGCGGAATCGGACGCGTATTTCCGCACGCGGCCGCGCGGCCACCAGTTGAGTGCGTGGGCGTCGTCACAGAGTGAAGTCATTTCCGATCGGGAATTCCTGGAGAGGGAGATGGCGGAATTGACGGCCCGCTACGCCGACAAAGAAGTCCCGCGCCCGCCGCATTGGGGTGGGTATCGGGTGGTTCCAGACACCATCGAATTTTGGCAGGGACGGCCCAGCCGGTTACATGACCGGCTCCTCTATCGGCGGCAGCCCGATGGAAGCTGGTTGATTCAGCGCCTCTCACCCTGACAGCGCCACCGGCTGTTGGCCCAAACCGACAAGATAGCCAAACCGATCTCTGAACTGGTCCGAGGTCATTCCGGCGGCGCCGGCGAGTTTGCCGAGCCGCTGGGTATCCTCGATGTCCCGGCGCTCCAAGCGGATCATGTAGCGGCGGGCGCACTCATACGCCTCGCCCTCGACGTTGACCTTTCGCGGCTTCATGCGGCCGGTAGCGGGATTGAGCATTTGCTCGAAAGGCAGTGGTTGCAAGTGCCCGCCGACGATGCTGATAATCGCGCCGTATTCCAGGGCGGCGGAGCTACGCACGAACTTGGCGGCGCCGTAACCGAGGTCGCGGGTGTACTCGGCGTCAAACGGAATCGGATCGGCGCAGCGTAATTCGTAACCAAGGTCTTTGTCGATCAGCGAGACTTGCATGCCGAGCTTTTCGAGACTGTTGGTCAGATGGTCCTTGATCATGCGGCCGAATTCGATCTCACCCAGACGCAAATGGCCGTGTTCGTCGCGCTTGACGCGGCCGTAGCTTCCGAGTTCGCCCGCGTCCATCACGGCTAAGAGGCCTTTCTCGCCGATGGATTCGATCAGACCTTCCGCCAGGACGACGACGCCATAGTGCAGGTTTAGACTGCGTCGTTTGATGATCGCGGTGAGGACAATGTCGCAGACCTCCACAAGGGTGACAGGGCGGCCATGAAACTCTTCGGGAATGATGGTAAGCGTGGCGGCCGACGCCTTGCCGATGCCGAGCGCTAAGTGGCCGGCGGCCCGGCCCATGCTGACGATCAAGTACCAGCGCGAGGTCGTCCGTGCGTCTTCGGCCAAGTTGCGAACGATGCCAACGCCGATATGGCGGGCCGTTTCAAAGCCGAAGGTGGGAGTCGATTCGGGCAGCGGCAGGTCGTTGTCGATGGTCTTGGGCACGTGGGCGACGCGGATTTTGCCGCCGGCGTGTTTATGAACCTGGCTGGCCGAATAGGCGGTGTCGTCGCCGCCGATCGTCACCAGTGCGGTGACGCCAAGGCGATTCAGAACGTCAATGACGTTGGCCATGTCCTTTTCGGACTTGGTGGGGTTGGTGCGCGACGTGCCGAGGATCGAGCCGCCGCGGAGGTGGATGCCCTTAACGTCGTTGATAGTAAGGACCTGGTACTGTTCGGAGTTGCCGCGCGCCAACCACTTGAAGCCGTCCTTGAAGCCGATCACCTCGATGCCATGATCGAGGGCCTCAAGCGTTGTGGAGCTTATTACGCCGTTGATTCCCGGAGCGGGTCCGCCGCCGACTAGTAAAGCCATTTTGCCGAAGCCGTCAAAGTTCTCCATGGCACTACCTCGCATCGTGAATCCGGGCTGAGGCTGAATCGGGCGTGGGTTGGATGCCTCGCCGTCCGTGAGTGCTAGGCTCGCCGGGAAGAGCGGCGGCGCAGCGCGTGGCTGTTGGGGAAGGCAGAATATCCTGACGCATGCGCGGGGCGCCGCACAAGACAAACTTAAGAATACACTCTTCTTCTTACCCGCGCAACACGGGCCCGGCAAAGCCCTCTTGGAATTCTCGCGGGTTTCCTGGACAATTCGTGAATCCTACTCGCCCCTACAACCCCTACCAGGCGTTCCCGAGGAGTGTTGATGCGCGGCGCGGAATTCTTGGCGAGGCTTCGCGACGAAGTGCTGGTCGGCGACGGGGCGCTCGGCACGCTCATCAGCGAGCGAGGCCCTGGCCTGGGGTCGAGCTACGAGCGCCTCAATCTGACCCATCCGGAGTTCATTAAAGAGTTGCACGCCGCCTATCTGGCGGCGGGTGCTCAGGTTTTGGAGACAAATACCTTCGGTGCCAACCGCACGAAGTTGGCTCCGTTCAACGAGGCGGATGACGCGACCGCCGTGAACCACGCCGGCGTGTTGTTGGCTCGCGAAGTTGCCGCAAACAAGGCCTTTGTCGCGGGATCGGTCGGCCCGCTGGCCAATCAGCGCGGTCCAGAGGAAAGTATCTCCTTCACCGAGGACGATGTCCGCGAGATCTTTCGGGACCAGATCGTCGCTCTGGCGGAAGCCGGCGCCGACCTGATCGTCCTGGAAACCTTCACGGACATGCCGCAGTTGCTGCTGGCGCTGGAAACGGCGAAGAAGCACACCAACTTGCCCGTCATTTGCCAAATGGCGTTCCACGAGGGCGGCCACACGTTCGGCGGCGTGCATGCGGGTATAGCTGCCGAAACGCTCGCCCAGGCCGGCGCGGATGGCGGTTGGGACGTGGTCGGCGCCAATTGCGGACGAGGCGTGCGCTGCGTCATGGCGGCCGTCCAAGCGATGACCGCTGGGGGCGACTGGCTTGTTAGCGCCTTTCCCAACGCCGGTTTGCCGGAATACGTGGACGGCCGCTATCTCTTCGGCGCGCCGTTGCCTTACTTGGTTGAAAACGCGGTGCGCATGGCCGATCTCGGCGTGAATTTGATCGGCGGCTGCTGCGGCACCACTCCGGAATACATTCGCCGCATCTCGGGTCGGCTGCGCGGGAGAAAGCCGTCGCCGCGCGCGCACGTCTCCGTCCCAGCTCAGCTACCGGCGGCGACTGCCGTCGTCGACCTCCAACCGGTTCCGCCGGCGGGGTCGATACTCGATCGCATTCGCGTTCAGGACGACCCGTCCCAACCGCCATCCGCGCCGCGCAAACGTCCGCTGGTGGTAGTGGAACTGGATCCGCCGCGCGACATGCGCTATGAGCCGATTCTCCGCCGCGCCCGGCAACTGCGTGACATGGGCATCGACGCCATCACCATGGCCGACAACCCCGTGGCCACGCTACACATGGGCAATATGGCCCTTGCCCAAATCGTACAGAAGGAAATCGACTTGCCGGTGATCGTGCATTTGACCTGCCGCGATCACAACTTGCTTGGCCTGCAGTCGTTGCTCATGTCGGCGCACGTGATGGGTCTTCATCATCTCCTGGCATTGACCGGCGACCCGGCCCGCGTTGGCGATCAGCCGGGCGCGTCGAGCGTCTATGACCTCAACAGTTTCGGCTTGATTGAATTGATTCGCAAGTTCAACAACGGCGTCAACAACGGGGGGCAGCCCCTGGGCAAGCGGACGCGCTTCACCATCGGCGCGGCCTTCAATCCGAACGGTCGCAATCTCGCGGGGCAGGTAATGCGGTTGCGCAAAAAGATCGCTTCGGGCGCCCATTTCGCCATGACCCAACCGATCTACGACGCCGAGCGCTTTTCGCAAATGTGCCAGGCCGTCGCCGGGTTGGATTGCCCCATCCTCATCGGCTCCATGCCGTTGCTCAGCGAGCGCAATGCAGAGTTTCTGCACAATGAAGTGCCGGGCATTTGCTTGACGGACGACGTTCGTCGCCGCATGAAAGGGCTGAGCGGCAAGGAAGGCCGGCGCGTCGGGCTTCAAATCTGCATGGAGCTCATCGATCAGATGGTGGGGACGGCCGACGGCTTCTATATTATCCCGCCCCATATTCGCACGGAGATGGCGGTGGACCTGGTGGACCACATCCACCGGCGCATTCCGCGCAGGCAGGAGATTCGATAGCATTTCGCCGCCGGGTTTCCTTATAACGGTGGTAGCGAACGATCCCTCCCTCGACCTCTTGCCCATCGCCGCATAATGGCTTTGGCTCAAGCGACACACGCAACCCTGCCGATTTGCGCGGAGGTGTGTATTGAAACGGTTCCCGCCGCAATGGAATCGAAAGCTCCATGAGGAACTCCCATGCCGCGATGGTCTCTGTTGAACGGTTTGGTCCGGCGCGTGAAGATGCGTCGGCCGGTTGTGACCCTTCTTCTTCTTGCCCTAATCCTTGGCGGTCTAGCCACGCTTTGCACCATGCCTCCACACCGAGCACGAGCCGCCGACAAGGCGGAAATAGATAGACCCGACGAGGGCCGAAACGGAATGGTCGTCACCGTTTCCCCACCGGGGACCGACGTGGGTCTGGCGATTCTTAAGGACGGCGGCAACGCGGTAGACGCCGCCGTGGCTACCGCGCTCGCGCTGGCCGTTACTTACCCTGCGGCCGGAAACATCGGCGGCGGCGGTTTCATGCTCATCTACCCCGGCGGTAAGGAAGAACCCGTATTGATTGACTATCGCGAAATCGCGCCCGCCGCCGCGACCAAGACCATGTTCAGGTCGTCGGACAGCTGGTATGGCCACAAGGTCGTAGGCGTGCCCGGAACGGTCCGCGGCCTGGCGCTGGCTCACAAGAAGTTCGGCAAGCTGCCGTGGAAACAAGTCGTGCAGCCGGCCATCGATCTGGCCGACAAGGGTTTTGATCTGGACGCCCCTCTCGCCTCGTCGTTAAACAGCATCGTCGCCAACTCGAAGGATTTCCCCGAACTCCGCCGCGTTCTCGGGAAGAAGTGCGGGGCGGAACAATGGGAGAAGGGTGATCGATTCAAACAGCCCGACCTTGCCAAGACTTTGCATCTGATTGGTGAGAAGGGGCCGGACGCATTCTACAAAGGCGAAATCGCCGACCAGATCGCCGCCGAAATGAAATCGGGCGGCGGTCTCATCACTAAGGACGATCTCGCCGCGTACGAGGCCAAGGCGCGCACGCCGATCCATGGCACGTACCGTGGCTACGATGTCTACTCCCCGCCGCTTCCGAGTTCCGGCGGCACGTGCCTCATCGAAATGCTCAACATCCTTGAGAACTTCGACCTGGCCAAGCAGGGGCGTTGGTCGCCCGAGACGCTCCATTTGATGATCGAGTCGATGCGTCGCGCCTACCGCGATCGCGCCTGCTACCTCGGCGACCCGGATTTCGTCAAAGCGCCCGCGTTTCTGACGACCAAGGAGTATGCCAAGAAACTCGCCGACGGCATCAACAAGACCAAGGCGACCCCCAGCGCCGACCTGGCGGGAGACATCCGCATCGATCACGAGTCCGACAGCACGACCCACTTCTCAATAATCGACAAGAACGGCATGGCCGTGTCGAACACGTTCACGCTGGAACGCAGCTACGGGTCGCGCGTCGTGGTCAAGGGCGCCGGTTTCCTGCTCAACGACGAGATGATCGACTTCAACTGGCGGCCCGGCGTTACCGACGAAAAGGGCGGTATCGGCACCGACCCGAACACGATTGCACCGCACAAACGCATGCTCAGTTCCCAGACGCCGACGATCCTGGCCAAGGACAGTAAAGTAGTCTTGATTACCGGCAGTCCCGGCAGCCGGACGATCATCAACACCGTGCTTTGCATCGTCGTCAACGTCGTCGATTTTCAAATGTCCATCCGCGAGGCGGTGGACGCGCCCCGGCTGCACCATCAGTGGTTCCCCGACGAGGCCCGATTCGAGGGCGTCAGCAAGAACAAAGAGGCGATTGAGACGCTTCGTATGATGGGCCACAAGATCACGGGCACCGGCCAGGGCGACGCCCACTCCATTTGGGTAGATCCCAAGACCGGGATGTATCAAGGTGCGGCGGACAAACGTGTGAACGGCAAGGCGGCGGGATATTAGACGGCCGAATGTCACCATTCCAGTTCGCGGCCGACTCCCTCGGCCTTGGCCTTGGCGTAAACCCGTGCTGCCACCGCAACATCCTCCAGGCCGATGCCGAGTGACTTGAACAAGGTGACATCTTGCGGATGCGCGCGTCCGACGAATCGGCCAACCACGACCTGCCCGAGTTCATGCACGTCGGCCCAGTGAATGCCGCCCTCTTCCAGCGCTTGCACCAAATCGCCCGCTTCCAGGCGTGCCTGGTCTTTGCTATCCACGACAATCGATTTGCAGCGGCGCACCGTCAGGACATCGAGCTCGGCCTTGCCCAGGAAGTTCGAGCCGACGGCGTTGATGTGCGCGCCCTGAGCGATCCAGTGGCCATTGACCACGGGTTCGCGGCTGTTGGTGGCGGTAATGACGATGTCCTTGTTATGGAGCGCAGTCTCCGCGCGCTCGACCGGTTCAACCTGCGTTTGGCAGATTTCGGACATTTCCATGGCAAACTGGCGGCGGCGTTCCTCGTTGGGGCTGTAGACCTGCACGCGGTGGACGGGGCGGACTTTGCAAACCGCTTGCACCTGAGTGCGCGCTTGCTTGCCGCTGCCGATGATTCCAACCTCGGTGGCATCGGGTCGGGCCATGTGCCGGGTGGCGACGCCGCTGGCCGCGCCGGTGCGCATCTGGCCCAGATAGTCCGCCTGCATTAGGGCAAGCATCGCGCCCGTTTTGCTGTCGTAGATCGCGACGTGAAATTGAGCGCCCTTGCGGCTCGTGGTATAGGCCTTGTAACCAACGACGCCAAACGTCTTGGCGGCGGCCGAGAGGACGTGCAGCATGATGTGGTCCGTCTGCGCTCGCGTGCGAGGAATGTTCTGCGCCTCGTCCAAAGCCAGCCTACGAAGGGCCTCTTCAACCGCTTCGAGCGCCATGTCGATCGTCAATAGCCGGCGAACGTCGCCTTCGGTCAGGAGAAGCACTGTCATCCCAGGCACCCTTTGTCATATCGCCAATGGCTGATAGCTATTGGCTGCGGATTGGCAACTCGATCACGCGCAAGGAAGCTCGCCGGCGAGGACTTGGCGCCTTGAAGTCAAGAAGATGTCTTAAGCAACTGCTCGAGCCGTTCCAGCCCGCCGTTGATTTGGTCTCGGCTGGCGGCGAAGGAGAGCCGGACGAAACCTTCGGCGCCGAACGCGCTGCCAGGAACCAGATTCACGTGCGCTGATTCCAATGCGGCCTGACAGAAACTGGTCGAATCACCGACCTGTTTTCCTCCGAGCGTCTTGCCGAAGTGGCTTGAGATATCGAAGAAGGCATAAAAGGCGCCGTCGGGAACGGGGCAGCGAACACCCGGCATACTCGACAGACGGCGGCAGACTAGGTCGCGGCGCGCCTCGAATTCTCGCCGCATCGACTCGATAGAGTCCTGTTCGCCTTCCAGCGCGGCGACCGCGGCGTACTGGCTGACGCTGCTCGGGCAGCCCGTCTCCTGGCTCTGGACGTTCGCCATGGCCTTGATGACGTGAACTGGGCCCAGTGTCCAGCCGATGCGCCATCCGGTCATCGCGTAGGTCTTGCTGGCGCCGCTGATCGTGAGCGTTTGATTGAGGAGTTCCGGGCGCAGTGTGGCAAAGCATGTCGGGCGCGCGTTGCCATAGACCAACCGCTCGTAGATTTCGTCACTGAGGACCGCGATGCCGGACTCGACGACGACGTCGGCTAGCGCTTCCAATTCCTTGCGTGAATAAACGATGCCGGTAGGGTTCGACGGCGAGTTGAGCATCAACAGGCGGGTGCGCGGCGTAATCGCCGCCTTGAGTTGAGCCGGGGTCATTTTGAAGCCGGCTTCCAGGGTCGTCGACACCAGGACGTAGGTCGCGCCGGTCATGGCCACAAGGTCGCTATAGCTGACCCAGTAGGGTGTGGGGATAATGACCTCATCGCCTGGGCCGCAGATTGACGCCAGCGCGTTGTGAATCGAGTGCTTGGCCCCGTTGGAGATCAATACTTGCTCCGGCGAGTAACGGATGCCGTAGGTTTTCTGATACCAACGTGACACGGCGGCGCGCAGTTCGGGCGTACCCGCGGCCGGCGTGTAATGAGTGTGGCCGTCGCGCATGGCTTGGGTGGCGGCGCGGCAGATGTGGTCGGGCGTTGGGAAATCCGGCTCGCCGAGGCTG
>Ga0207095_10277_pt1 | contig 13495 bp, 11 predicted proteins | sample Alteio_BWMinHeat_88_FD_153529 | JGI IMG/M metagenome (GOLD analysis project Ga0207095, IMG submission 153529) | Enriched cells from forest soil in Barre Woods Harvard Forest LTER site, Petersham, Massachusetts, United States -... | ecosystem: Environmental > Terrestrial > Soil > Temperate forest >... | reverse complement strand
AAGCATTGTGGAAAGGCAATGGCCCACTACACTGGTAAAGGGCAGTTACGGGGACGTATCTTGATCCATTCGTCCCCATACGGTCTTCCCCGGATATATACGTATCACTGGGGTAGCGTGTGCGATGCATCTGCCGGCAATCAGGTGGATGTGCCTCTTCCAAATCCAGAAGGAGAATGCAATGGGAATGAATATGAGATCCGGCGGCGCTACTGCCACACCGGACGTAATGGCGGATATGAACATGACGCCGTTGATTGACGTCATGCTGGTACTGATCATCATGTTGATCATCACGATTCCGATCCAGAATCATGCGATCAGTCTGAACATGCCAGGGGACTCACTCACAAACAACATCGTGAAGCCCGACGTGGTCACGATCGACGTGGATTTCGACGGCGCGGTATTGTGGAACGGGGTTGTTCTACCTGACCGCAACGCGCTGGAGATCAAGCTGCAAAATATCGCTTCAGCCCCATTGCAGATGCAGCCGGAATTGCATTTGCGGCCCAACAAGCTGGTGCCATACAAGTCGGTTGCTGCCATCATGGCATCGGCTCAACGGCTGGGCGTGACCAAGATCGGTTTGACAGGGAATGAACAGTTTATACAATAAGCCGGCCTCAACCACGATGAGGGCATGCGCCTTCATCGTGGCGATGCTCGCAATAATTTTTCTCACAACGTCAGTTGCTTATGCCGAAGCCGAGATGGTGCGTCTGGCAGTAGGCACGCACTTGCGAGCCTCACAGGCCTTGCTGACATCGGGAAAATATCAGGAAGCCTTGGCGGCTCTCAGCCCGCTGGCTGCCATCCCCGACAAAACACCGTATGAAATCTACATGATCGATCGTACGCGCGTTGCGATTGCATCCGCATCCGGCGACGATACGCTCAGCATCGCGGCATCCGAGGCCATCATACAATCGGGCCATTTACCCTTGGCAGAACAGCCAAAATTTGTGCGCGCGCTGGCAAGTTTGTATAACAAGCAGCAGGAATACAAAAAAACCATCTCATTGCTGTCGCATTATCCGCAGGAGACCGATGCCGATCCCAAAATGCGGGTGTTATTGACGCAGGCTTATTATCGTAGCGACGATTTTCTGCGCGCATCGCAGGAGCTGCAAAAAGACATACAAGCGGACGAGAGCCTGGGCAGGACACCGGCAATGAATATGCTCCAGATGCTTTTGAACTGTGCAGCAAAACTCCACGACAAAGCTGGCTATGCAAGCACATTGGAAAAGCTTGTTGCCAACTACCCGACGAAGGAATATTGGGACGACCTGATGTACCGCCTCGAAACCAGGCCGACTTTTTCCTTGCGTCTTATGCTCGACGCATACCGTTTAAGACATGCCGTGGGTGCGTTAAACAAGGCGGCAGACTTTATGGAGATGGCGAGACTCGCGCTGAATGCGGGATTTCCTGCTGAAGCAAAAGGCATACTGAATCAGGGGTTCGACATAGGCATACTAGGGTCAGGGCCCGAAGCAGTCCGGCAAAGACGCATGCGCGATCTGGCTACCAAAAGCGCTGCCACCGATTTGAAAGCCATCCGCAAGAGTGAAGCCGAAACTGCCAAATTCGGAGACGGCTCAGCCCTGGTTAACGTCGGCTATGCCTACGTCACCATCGGAGACCTTGATAAAGGGATCAGCCTGATGGAACAAGGAATCCGCACAGGCGGCGTCAAGCACGCAGAAGATGCCCGGTTGCATCTGGCGTACGCTTATGTATTGGCAGATCGCAAGCCGAATGCCATGCAATTATTTAAAACCATACAGGGCTCGGACGGCACTCTGGATCTGGCACGATACTGGCTGCTGTTTCTGGATCGGCCGCTCGAGTAGGGCGGATTACGAAACGACGGGAGCAACATCAACCGTTGCTTGGTGCGCCTCACCGGATGACTGCAGAATTGCATTTCCGTCCACCTGAAAATCCACAATAACCGACAAGCCCACGCCACCAAGACCTGCATCCAGATGGATCGTCGCACGGTTGCGTTCCGCGGACCGTTCTGCGATCGACAGGCCAAGGCCGCTGCCGGCTTGATCCTGCCCGGGCAGTCGGAAGAAACGCTCGAACACTTTTTGATACAGCTCGGCCGGAATGCCGGGTCCTTCATCGGCCACTACCAACCGGACGGTCTCGGCCTCTACCGACACCCGGACCATGATCCGGCCACCGTCGGGGGAGTACTTGACCGCGTTACTCAACAGGTTGTCGATCAACGATGCGACGGTCTCGCGATGCAAAGGCAAAGTGCACTCTTCCGGAGACTGCAATTCGATTTCAATTCCATGCTGGAACGCAAGTTGCGCTGCCAGCGCCATGCGCGTGCGCACGAACTCAACCAGGTTGATCGGTTGAAAATCGACAGTGTCGCGATCAGCACCGGAACGTGCGAACGCGAGCAACTGATGCACGGTATGCGTCGCGCGCGACACGCCTTGTCGCAACCCCTCATGTGCTTCCTTGATATAAACCGGATTCGGCTCATTGATCAAGGACTCGGCGTTGACCTGGATGACCGCCAGCGGCGTCTTCAGCTCATGCGCGGCATCGACCAGGAATTCCTGCTCTCGATCGAGTCGCTGCGTCAGCCTTTCCATCAAGTGGTTGACCGAACTTACCAGTGGCGAGAGCTCCACGTACGGAGACGATGCAAGCGCCGACAGGTCGGTAGCGGAGCGGTCCTCGATTTCGGTGACGATGGATTTCAGCGGACGCAGGCCGACCTTGATGATGAACCACGCAGGGACCAGCAAGAACGGAAAACTGTACAGCAAGGGCAGGAAGTAATACCCGATGCTGGAGATCGTAAGCATCCACTGCCCCACCACTTCCTGCGCGACGCGCACGGTGAGGTCGGACTCCGGATCATGCTCCACCCAGTCGACCCATGAATCATCGACGGCTTTGTCCGACGGATATGCCGAAGGGACGTCGGTCGGAAGTTCCGGCGACGAGGTGTAAACCATTTTCTTGCCTTGCCACACCTGGATCTGCATGCGCTCCGCATACAAGCCTCGCTCCTGATACAGTGCACTGCGGACATGGTCCATACCCTTGATGACGCGCGGCATGTCCTGTGGCCGCTCGGCGATAATGCGCATGAAAACCAGTATCTGGCGGCACAAACCTTTTGCCTCCTGAACGGTTTCTACACGCGAAGTTGTTTTGGTTTCATGCACATCCCACGCGAGCGCACAAAGCCAGATCGTCAGCATCACGCCGATAAATCCGAAGAGCAATCGGCGGAACAACGAGCGACGTACGTTGCGCTTCATTTTTCCACCACGTAGCCGACCCCGCGTACCGTACGGATATAACCTTCGCCTATCTTGCGGCGCAAGTGCGATATGTGGACATCGAGCGCCTGACCCTCGCTGTTGGGCATTGCCCACGCCTCGAGTTCACGGCGCGTCAGGACGCGACCGGGATATTTCATCAGCGCGCTGAGTAAACCGAATTCCGTTTTCGAGAGGGTAATCACGGCGCCCGCTTTGGTGACGGTCATGCTTCTGTCGTCCAGCACCAGGTCCTTGACCTTCCACACCGACTCGCCGACTTCATTCCAGCCGGTCGCACGGCGCACGACCGCACGCAGTCGCGCCAGCAGTTCGGTAATGACGAATGGTTTTACGACGTAATCGTCGGCGCCGATATCCAGTCCGTTGAGCCGGTCCTCCAGGCTGTCACGGGCGGTCATCACGATAATCGGGACGGTCTTCCCTTCGGCCCTGAAGTAGCGCAAAAGGTCCATGCCATTTCCATCCGGCAAACCCAGGTCTAGCAGCACCGCGTCGTATGGCTCGGTGCTGACCCAGTGCTTCGCATCGGATGCGCGGCGCACCCACATGACCTCCTGCCCTGAGCGTTGCAATGCCGACTGCAGTGCGCGGCCAAGTTCCAGATCATCTTCAATGAGGCAAATTTTCATATCGGTAATGTATCAGGCAACTATTAAGGAAACCTTAAGATTAATTTAGAAATTATTAAGGCTGCAAATGGAGAATCGCCGTCGATGTCAACATCATCTGTATGGAAACGCTGAATTGCGGCGACAATCAACTGCACGAAATGGTGGCCCTTCGGCCGGGATTATTCGGGCAGGCGATGGAACGCTATGCGTCATTCCAAAAGCTGCAACCATTACAAAATCATGCATTACCCTCTTGGCGAACATAAAACGAACGGAAGCTCAAAAAAATGAACGGAAATGAGACAGGCATCAAATACAGCTTAACCCCGATTGCAGCAGCTGTAGCAATATTCCTTGCCGGCGCATCGATCGCGGCCCACGCTCAGGAGGCCGATACCGCCAAACCGACGGAAATCGTGGTCACGGGTATTCGTGGGTCGTTGCAACAGTCCCTGAACCAAAAACGCAATAGCGACTCATTGGTGGAAGTGGTCACTGCCGAAGACGTGGGCAAGATGCCGGACAAAAACGTCGCCGACGCCATTCAGCGTGTCCCCGGCGTCAATATCAGCTCCTCCGCCGGTGGTGAAGGCGGCTTTGCAGAAAACGACCGCGTCAGTATTCGCGGCACCAGCCCCAGCCTGACCCAAACGCTCATCAATGGCCATGCGGTCGGCACCGGCGACTGGTTCGTTCTCGATCAACAAGGCGTCGTCGGACGCAGCGTCAGTTTTTCCCTGCTGCCATCCGAAATCGTCAGCCGCGTCACCGTGCAAAAGAGCGCGCAAGCCGACCTGGTTGAAGGCGGCGTCGCAGGTTCGGTCAATATCGAAACCCGCAGACCGCTCGACTTCAAGCAGTCCCTGACTGCCGAAGTCACCCTCCAGGAGGTTCACTCTGACCTCGCAGGCAAGACAGATCCGCAATTCAACGGTCTGGTCAACTGGAAGAACGACGCCAAGACTCTGGGCGTGATGGTGCAGGTATTCTCCGAGAAGCGTCACGAGCGTCGCGATGGACAGGAAATCTTCGGCTATGCCCCCATCGATCCGGCAAGCAATGCTGCAGTAGCACATCCGGAACTCGCCGGCGTCCTGGCGCCTGCCGGCATCAACTCGGCATTGTTCGAACAAACGCGCAAGCGCCAAGGCGGCGGACTGGACATCCAGTTGAAGCCGTCTGCCGATCTCACGCTGGACTTCAACGGCTTCACCTCGAAGCTCGATGCAGCCAATTACAATCGCAGCTTCTACAACCAGCCTAGCGCCAACATCAATGCGACCGATGCCAACGGCAATCCGGTCGGCCTGGTACCGACGCAGTACACCATCAGGAACAATACGCTGGTATCCGCGCTGTTCCCCGCCAGCCTCTATCCTGGCGCGACCGCAGTCGCTCCGACCAACGGTCAACTGTTCGCCGGCGTGGTGGATCAGATCTATCGTCCGGGCTCCGGTGCGTCGACTGCCTATCTTGACTTCAACGGCAGCTACCGTGCCAGCAACAACCTGAAACTGAGCGGCGATCTCGGCTACACTCGCGGCTTGGGCAAGACACCGCTCGACATCGGCTATGAAGCCGGGTTGACCGGTGTCGGGATGTCTTACCAGCTCAACGGCATGTCGCCGGCGGACAGTTCGTTCCCGGGCGGCGACCCGTCGAAGTTTGCCAATGTCGTGACGCTGGCCGGTTGGGGTTCGCATGTGATCACGCTCGACACCGAGAAATACGGGCAATTTGACGGTGAGCTTAGCCTGGACAAAGGCCTGCTGGAATCCGTCAAGACCGGTCTGCGTTATTCTGAACACCATCGCAATGTCGGCTGGCCTGAGAACGCAAGCTGCCCTACCTGCGACGGCACAACCAATGCACCGCTACCGGTTTGGGGCGGCGCTACCTATCCGAGCAATTTCGGCTCCGGCTTCGGCGCTGGTCCCGGCTTCCTGAGCAACGTCTGGCAGCTCTCCGGATCTGCGGTGCAGAACTGGGCCAAGGTATATGACACTTCCGGCGGACCGAATTCAGAGAACTGGCCGTCCGAGCTGGATGTCCGGGAGAAAAATACCGCAGCCTACATCATGGCCAACCTGGTCGGCGACCAATGGCGCGGCAATGTCGGCGTGCGCGCCGTCAGCACAAGGCAAACAACGCTGACCAATGTCCCTGGTGGCGCCAATCCGATCGGCCAGAACAACCTTTTCGGTGTTTATACGCCGACGACCGCTGAACACAATTATGTCGACTGGCTCCCGAGCGCCAACTTCAAATACGATCTGTCCAAGGAATTGGTGGCGCGTGTTGCAGCTGCTCGTACGATGGCACGTGCCGACTACAGCGCACTGGTAGGTGCAGTCTCGCTGGACGACGGTACGTTGACCGGCAATGGCGGCAATCCGAACCTGAACCCGATACGTTCGAACAACTACGATACTTCGCTTGAATGGTATTTCGCCAAGAATTCGGTATTGTCTGTCGGCGCGTTCTATATGGACATGTCGTCGTATGTGACCTTCGGTACCTCCTCGGTGGTCTATTACAACAATACCTTCAAAAAGTTCAATACCTATTCGATCGTCTCGCCAGTCAATATCGCGGCGAAGAACAAGGGTATGGAGTTCGGTTACCAGCAGGCGTTGTGGGGCGGCTTCGGCGTGCTTGCCAATTTCACCTATACCGACGGCAAAGCTGCAGACGGATCGAACGTCGTGGGCAACTCGAAGGATACCTATAACCTCGAAGGCTACTACGAGAATGACCGCTTCAGCGCGCGTCTTGCTTACACCTATCGTTCGAGTTTCCTGGTTGGACTTGACCGCAGCTTTGCGCAGTACATGGACGGCACCGGCAATCTGGACGGCTCGCTCAACTACAAGATCAACGAGCATTTTTCGCTGACCTTCGATGCGCTGAACCTGAGCAACGCGACGCTGAAATATTACGGTGATAACAAGGATCAGCCGCGTGCATTGTATTCAAACGGACGCCAGTATTACATCGGCGTACGCGCCAAGATCTAAGGTGTTTTGCAAACGCGGGGATGCCTGATCGATCGGGGTGTCACCGCAATCTGTCCGCATGGCGTAGCAAAAGAAGTACGAAAAGAAATACGGCAAGTGCATTACATCAAGTCCCGGAACCTGCCCGATGGCTGGTTCCGGATACTGAAATCCCAACAAGACTTTGGGCTCAGTGCTGTCCCAGGGCTTGATGGTTCAAGCATGAGCAGCAAGGAAGCGCCCCTGGGTCTAGGGGCGCTTTTTATTTTCGTCAAATGCTTCGTTGACGAATCGATTTCCCGAAGAATGAAACATGACATTGAATACCGCACAGACTATCAGGGCCGTTTCAGACAGACGTGAGCCGTCTGGATCAGCACAACCGCTGGCGCCGATTACGGTATTGCAAGCGGTTCCCGCGATACGCGAGAGACTAACCTGTCTCGACGCATACCGCGGCTTCGTTATCCTGATCATGACCTGGGTAAATTTCATCGGCGAAATGCCCGGCATCCCGGACTGGCTCAAACACGCACCGGCCACCCAGGACGGCTTCACCTTTCCTGATCTGGTATTTCCAGGATTTCTGTTCATAGTCGGAATCGCGATTCCGCTTGCTATCGGCAAGATACGAGACACTTCCGTCGCATCGCTGCCTGTCATAGGCCATATCTGTGGACGCGCGTTCGGCCTGCTGCTGGCGGGAGTCATGCTGGTCAATGCGCCGCGGTACGACGCTGATATTTCCTTGCTGCCCCGCGCACTGTATTGCGTGCTGCTTTACGTCTCGATGATTCTGCTGTGGAAGCAGGGCACTGAAAAAAAATCGTATTTCTGGATTGGTGCCGCACTCATGGCATTCCTGATGGTGACCTTCCGCGGCAAAACCGATGTGGAGTTCCACTCGGTCTATCTGGAAACTTCGTGGTGGGGAATTCTCGGCATGATCGGCTGGACCTATCTCTGTTGCAGCCTGGTCTACGTCGCGACGCGTGGCAGCAGCACCGCGTTGATGGGTGTGCTGGGCTTCATGATCGCGGTGTATATGGGCGGACATGAAGGCATGCTGGATTTTATTCCTGACTGGATCGAAGATACGATCGGCATCGGCACCATGTTTGGATCCGTGTCGGCGAATGTGCTCGCCGGGACACTGATCGGCAACCTCTTTCTCGAAACACGGATAAGCGCTACCGACGATCCGGCGACGCAACGCGCCATCCATAGACGCCGGCTGAAGTTCATGTTTTTTTTCGCGGCGGGACTGGTTCTGGCTGGGGTGCTGTTGCGACCCTATCACCATATCAGCAAGATAGGCGCAACCGAATCGTTCACGCTGGTGTGCGGCGGAATCAATCTGTTTGCGTTCAGCATTTTTTACTTTTTGATGGACGTCATGCAATGGCGCACATGGGCGGCGTTTCTAGTCCCGGCGGGAATCAACGCACTGTTCGCGTATATCCTGCCGGACCTGTGGCGTCAGGTGTTGGACATGCTTGGTTTGGGAGATATGTGGTGGCGATTTGGATGGCCATTTCTGCAATCAGGCGGCCCGATCGGCTTGATCAATGCCGCGGTGGTTGCAATGTTCATGTTCTCGCTGGTGGCGCTGGCTAGCCGCAAGGGACTGCGTCTGAAGTTTTGACGCTTTGCCGCATATTGCGTTGTTGAACAATTTTTCTAACTACGCGACAGTGGAGGTAGTGTCCACCGTCAAGTCCGGCAGATTACCGTGCAATCGCGTCCGGGAAAATTCGACGATCACCGCCAAACCCTTGCCGGCAAGTCCGACATCAAGACGAATGCCGGCCTTGTTACGTGTGGCGGCACGCTCTGCGATTGCAAGTCCGAGCCCGCTACCGGCCTGATCCTGGCCGGCCTGGCGAAAAAAGCGTTCAAAGACTTTCTTGCGTAACTCATGCGGTATGCCCGGCCCTTCATCGGCAATCATCAATCGCACGGAGTCCTTGTCCTCTTCCACGCGAACAACCACTTGCCCGCTTTGCGGAGAATACTTCACTGCGTTATCAACCAGATTGTCGATAAGGGAAGCCATGCTTTCCCGATGCAGCGCCAGCATGCAGCTCTCCGGCGATTGAAACTCGATATCAATCTCCCGCTGCACGACGATCTGCGCGGCCAGGACCAGCCGATCCCGTACCAGGGTGACCAGGTCTAATGCATGCAAGTCGTCGTCGCCGCCATCGGCATCAGAACGCGTCAGCGCAAGTAACTGATGGACGGTGTGTGTCGCTCGATGCACCCCTTGGGATAATCCTGCGCTGGCCTCCTGCATACGCTGCGGGTCGCGCGCCTGCACCAGCGAATGTGCATTGACCTGGATGATAGCCAGCGGTGTCTTGAGCTCGTGCGCCGCTTCAATCAGGAATTCCTGTTCGCGCTCCTGACGCTCGGTCAGCCGCTCCATCAGGCGGTTGATGGAGCCAACCAAGGGCGATAATTCCTTGTAATGCGAACCTGCAAGAGGTGAGAGGTCGGATGCCGAGCGATCTTCGATTTCGGTGACGATCGAGTTCAAGGGGCGCATGCCGACATTGATAATGAACCATGCGGGAATCAGCAGAAACGGCAAACTGTATAACAGCGGCAAGAGATAATACCCAATGCTGGAATAGGATAACAACCAGCCGCCGATGGCCTCCTGCGCCACCCGCACGGTGACCCGCGATCCGGGATCCTGCTCAACCCAACTAACCCACGAGTCCTTGATGGGCTGGTCATAGGCGCCCGCATTTGGCGTGGTTACCGGGATTCCCAGACCGGCAGATGCATAGACAAGCTTCGGCCCCTTCCATATCTGCATCTGCAGGAGCGGGGCATGGAGATTTTTCTCCTTGTAGCCGACGTAATGAAGCTGCTCCATGCGTTTGGCAACCAATGCCATATCGTCTGGACGTTCGGAGATGGTTTCCATAACGACCAGCACACGTCGCGCAGTAATCTTGACCTCCTGTTCCCAATATGTTTTCGAGGAGGTCTTCTCGTCGTGGATATCCCAACCGAGAGTACAAAGCCAGATCGCCACCGTCACGGCGACAAAACCGAGTAGCAACCGTTGAAACAGCGAACGGTATTTTATGTCTGTCACTTTTCCACCATGTAACCGACACCACGCAAGGTGCGGATATAACCCTCGCCAATTTTCTTGCGCAGATGGGACATGTACACATCGAGAACCTGTCCTTCGCTGTTGGGCAGAGCACGTGCCTCAAGCTCGCGACGCGTGAGCACACGGTCCGGATATCGCATCAGTGCGTGCAGCAATGCGAACTCGGCCTTGGAGAGAATGATGGGGACGCCGGCACGCGTCAATGTCATGCGCCTGTCGTCCAGCGTCAGGTCCTTGACTTTCCAGACGGATTCACCGGACTCGTTCCATCCGGTCGATCGCCGGACGACGGCGCGCAGGCGCGCCAACAGTTCGGGAATGAGGAACGGCTTGATGAGGTAGTCGTCGGCACCCACGTCCAATCCACTAAGCCGGTCTTCCAGGCTGTCTCGTGCGGTGATGATCAGGATAGGAGTAGTTTTGCCTTCGGCGCGAAAGTAGCGCAACAAGTCCATCCCGTTGCCATCCGGCAGGCCAAGGTCAAGAATCACGCCATCGAAATGTTCGTCATTGACCCACTTCTTGGCATCGGCCGCTCGCCGGACCCAGATGACCTCCTGCCCGTCGTCCTGCAATGCAGACTGCAACGCCTTGCCCAGCTCCAAATCATCTTCAATCAGACAAATCTTCATATTTGCCACTCTCACAGCCTATTAAGGTTTCTTTAAGGAACTGTTCAGCTTCCCTTAAGAACTAATTCGGATAATCTTTCATATTTTGCAGTTTGGCAACCCTGTGTTTTGGCAATAATTAAGGTTCACCAGCCGTTTGAAGCCATGAGGAGCAGATAAAACCCCCTGATAAAGGGTGGCCTCAGCCTGTTTTTAGGTACCAATCAACGGTTGACTATCAGTATGCATCACATTTACAGGTAAAATGCTGGAGCACAATAGTGTTTTATACTAATGTTGCACCGGTTCGCTGCGTCTAAATCGCAAGAATCTCCAAGGAGCGTGTTCATGCTAGTCCAGCTTAGTAATTTCAAACCTGATGCAAAAAGCTTCACCCCCGTCTATCTTCAACTTGCCAACAAGTTGACGGAAGTAATACACGCGGGTCAGTGGCAGCCAGATGAAGCATTGCCTTCCGAGCGCTTGCTTTCGGATACATTGGCCGTGTCCAGGATCACTGCGCGCAAGGCATTTGACATACTCTGCAAGCGCGGAATGCTTACACGCAAGCATGGCTCCGGCACGTATATCTCCCATCAAATGGACCAGCCCGTATTGCGGCTCACCCGCTTCAGCGAAGAGCTACGTCAGCGAGGATTCATACCGGGATCGCTCTGGCTGTCGCGTGAATCGGGAACAGCGACTGCAGAAGAAATGCTTGCCCTGAAATTGCCCCCCAATAGCACTGTGTCGCGACTGAAACGTCTGCGTATGGCAGACCACGTCGTGATGGCCATCGAGAGCTCAACGATCCCCGCGCACTACTTGCCTGATCCGCATGCCGTCACGGACACGGTGTATAACTACCTCGAAGCAAACAACACATTGCCGTGCCGTGCACTCCAGCATATTCAGGCCGTTCATGCGACCGCTGAGCACGCGACGCTCGCCAATATTAAACAGGGTGCGCCCATGGTCTACATCACGCGCATCGGCTTTTTGGAAAACGATACGGCCATCGAACTTACCCGTTCGTACTGCCGTGAAGACTATTATGATTTTGTGACCTGACAGCAAAAACCCGGTGAGATGCCTTCGGCATCAGACATGAACATTGTCTCCTCGCAAGGATAAATATCCTTGGCGATTGCCGCGTTTCCGTCAGTCATTATGTGTGGGTGGGGGGAACACTTCGGCACAGCCTTGAAGGAGTCAACTCTTCAAGGCTTTTCTTTTTGTCCTTACTTCAATAACATTGATTTTTCGCGGTGTTCGGGTGTCGGCCAAGGCTAGTATTGCCTTATTATTGACCCGGGACGAATAATGCTTGGTTTCGTCATGCCGGATTAATAATGGTATTTACCGACACAACAAACCTGACTCAAGAAAAGTATTCTGCATGAGAACGTGTACAAGGTGAAACAATAGGGGTAATGTAGGCTAGTTACAGGCAAATCCGCGAAATTCGACGTTTCGCGTTTATCAAGAGTTTTGATTGTTGAAAGCGAATAAATGCAAAACATTGAAGAAAACACTGCAGATCTGAAAGAGTTGATGACTGCCCCGCCAATGACAGCAAAGCAGCACGCTGAAACCATGCGTAAAAAACTTGAACACCGCAGAATGATCGAGGATGCACGCGAGATCACCAAACTAGGCCAGCGCGATTTCCAGAACATGAAATGACGATGCGCTGATATTGCGCATCGACGTTCTTCACAGTTAACGCTACGGTGGGAGGGTCTTGGCGACCCGCAAGCCATAGTCGCTTTCTCCTTCGCCCCGGTAGTTCCAATATCGCCGGGCGGATCGTATGCTCGCAGAGTCGAAACTCCAGGAACCGCCTCGCAGTATCCCCTTGCCGCAGTCGCCGCTATGCAGCGCCTTGCCGGTAGCGGAGAACGATGGATATTCCGCAAGCCAGCAATCTTCTACCCACTCCCAAACGTTTCCCAACATGTCATGCAAACCGAAGGCATTGGGCGGAAAACTCCCTACAGGCGCGGTATTGGCAAAACCATCGGAACACGGGTGTGCAGGCCAGGTAAATTTAACTGCTCCGTATCCCTCTTTGTCATACACGTTGGCATATTTGCACGCCTGACTCCAGTCGTCTCCCCAAAAGCGCGACGTAGTTGATCCCGCACGCGCCGCATATTCCCATTCCGCCTCGCTCAGCAGGCGGTACTCCTGACCGGTCTTCTGTTTTAGCCAGCCAACATATTTTTTGGCATCCCACCAACTGACATTGATGACGGGTCTGGTACCGCGCCCCCATCCTTCATCGCTAGGGACGGTGATGCAACCTTTGGCTGCTACACAAGCGTCCCACTGGTCAAATGTGACCTCGAATTTCCCGACGGCGAATGGATGCTCGATGATGATCTTGTGCTGCATCTCCTCGCCACGTCCGACCTCGGTTGGCGGCGACCCCATCACATAGCTGCCAGCCGGCACGATCACCATGTCGGGACAATCGGCACAATCCTTGAAGCTTTTAATGGGAGCATTGTTGGAAATCGTGCCCGTCGAATTCGTCGCAGGCAACGGCGCAGAATTCAATGGTTCGGCATGTACGGCAAGGGGCATGAAAAACGGGGATGACATTGTCACGATTAAAACTACTCGAACAATTTTGCGTGATGTCATGGGGAAAAAAGTGAACGCTGCTTCTGTTGTTTTCATTTTGGCTTCGTTGCATTATCCACAGGTGGCGCATCCCGTGAATAAATTGTGGCACGAGTAGCTTTCTCGCGCCAGTGCCAAAGTATCCTTTTCGCCTATCGTGGCAATTCGTGGCTATTACACGACCTTCGGTTTC